>Ga0118677_10007689_pt1 | contig 17679 bp, 14 predicted proteins | sample AliMusrvi5mmetaG_FD_86154 | JGI IMG/M metagenome (GOLD analysis project Ga0118677, IMG submission 86154) | reverse complement strand
TTTGCCAGTATTTCCTCAGCAGGAACATCAGATTTTTGTAACCCTATCACTAAAATAGTTATTTAATCACGCCTTAGAGGCCTGGTTATTTTGGAAACTAATATTAATGGTCATGAGTGACCCTGTTTAATTGACCATTAATTCCTGGAAAAGAAATAATTCCCCCACCGAAACAACTCGACGTTTGTTTATCCAATACTGACCCTATTTCCCTACCGCTAGTCTTAATAACCTACGCGATTTTTAATTTATCAGTATTTCTATTTCAGAAAAACCCAGGTTAACACAGTGTACGGGTAGCTTGGTGCGAAAATGAGCAAGCCAGGCTGTACGATCAGCTTCGCTCGACGGGAAATAACCTTGATTAGCCATAATCTTTGAATCCTTTATTAAGACAGCAACATAACTGGGACTCTCAGCCGCTTTATTGAGTGGCTGAGAGCTTATAGTGGGATGTTCCAAGCATTCGTTGTGAGTCTCTGCCGCTTTGTTGGCATAGATTCTAGTGCTATTAGCACCCTCTGCACCGCTACAAGCTCATGTAGTGAGGTATGATCATAAGCGACTAACAGCAAGATACGTCTGCAAACACGGCGGAGGCGTGGAGTAGAACGCTAATGGATGCCAGCACCTACGTAAGCACTGCCTAACCCTTTACCAGTAACGCCAAGACTTCGTAGCGTGTTCCAACCACTCCTGCCAACCCTTCCAAACCCACGTCAGCAGAACCAAAACCTTTATAAACTCTGCCGACAAGCATGACTATAGACCTTAATTTCAATAAGTGATAGTTAAATAAAGTTTATTTTTAGGTTGACTCATGGATAGGCTTATTGAGTGGTTGATAGCAGTGCTGTTGTCAACGTATTAGTGGTCTTGAAGAAGGGAACGTTAGCCGCAAATTAAGTTAAGTTTCATTTTAAATGACTGTATGTATCACTCAGGATGAAGAAGGAAAATCCCGCTCAATCACTCGGAGCAAACCCCATTGACCGATGTCCGCTATGCGTTGTTTGGCTTTTTGCAGATAGTCATCAGCCGTTTTGGCGTATAAATCGGTATTTGTACTTCGGTATTCCTCGCCGCAGTCTTGACGTAGTTTGGCAGCGAACAAATCCAATTCGGCATCGCGCAGGTGATAGCCGGTTTCTTGGATAAGTTGTTTTGCCTTAATGTAATGGTTTAAAGCGGTGTCGAAGTCTTTGGTTACAAGACTGTAACGTCCATGTATTAATAAGTAATCGATTTGATATAGCTTCATGCTACAGCGTTCGATGATGTCCCATGCACTGTTTAAATCGGCTAGTGCGAGGTCAAGTTGATTTTGGGTGAGGTAAAAGTCGGCGCGGTATAAGTAGAATAAAGGAGCATCGTTCATTTTCCCGGCTTTCTGAGAGCTTTGTATTGCTAGTTGAAAATACTGTTCTGATTGATCAATTTCATTTAAAGAAAAACAAGCTCTAGCAAGGGTAACATAGTCTAAAGCAATACTAATTAAGTGATCTGATTTTTTTGTAATCGATTGTAAACTTTCTTGTGTTGATAGAGATTTCAATGCTTCTTTATCTTTGGCTCTATCAAGTAATAAAGTGCAATACCGATAACCTCTTAGTGAGGATCGTAGGTAATCCTCTCTGTCTAGTTGTTCCGCTTGCTCAAAATTCACTAATGCTTCATCAAAGCGTCCTTTAGAATATAGTACCGTGGCAAAATAACTTTGACTTACTATTTGCGAATGAACATCTTCACTAAAAGATGCGTATTTTATTGCCTCTTGTGCTATAGAGTAAGCTTTATCTACTAAACCTAAGTATAAGTATAAATCAACCAAGTTACGAGCTGCTCCAGCAGCGAACTCCCAATTTTTTAATCTTGAAGATAAGTCTACTTCCGTCTTTCTTAATTCAACAGCCTCTTCTAAACGTCCTAATGCCATTAGACAGTATGAAGTCGAATCTAATATTACTACTTGATTCTCTTCCGTTAAGTTACTATCTACTATCATTTGTTTCCGATCTTGTGAAAAAAAAGCTAAGGCTGATAAATCTTGTGAGTATGCTCCTAATTTATCCCAGCTACGATATTCATTATTCTGACGAATACGGTTCAAATAAACTTCAAGAGCTTCCTGTTTTTTTTCTGCTAAACACCCATGTCTCACTGCGCGGTAAAGCGGCTGCATTTCTTGCAACGTATCAGGAAATTCATTATTTGGCAGTCCTTGATAATAATCAAATAAAACCCCATGCGCTTGTTTAAAAGCTTCAGGATTATTTTCTTTAAATTTTTGTCCAAAATAATCACGAATAATCGGATGTGTATCCCATTCCATGCGTTGAAATGTGCCTTTTTTATCCAATAACACCCCCATTTTTACTAATCGCTGCTCTACCTCTTGGAGTTGTTTTGTCGTTAAAGCGCGTAACGGTTCCGCGTGGCTAGCTTTCTCAATCAAAACTGCTTTTTCTGTCACGTTCATCGGACGGTCAAACAAACCCAATAACTGTAAAAAACGACGGGAAGTATCATCTTGCAATTTATCGTAATAATCCAACACCCGCAAGGCATGACGACTGTCTTTTTCGGCATAACTATTTCCATGCGCCTCCGTTAAAGGCGGTAACTCTTTGGCATAACTTGGGTCACCGTTGTAATGTTCTCTTAACAAATGCCCGATTAACACCAAACTTAAGGCATGACCATTTAAGTCTCTGCTAATTGCCAGATGGTCTTTCCTCTTGCCTGTTACCCTTAATTTTTTCAATAAGGTCGCACCGACGCCAGGCGACAAGGTTGTTAAATCGATTGTCTGATAATGTTCTTGATGCCATTGATTGAGTCCGGTTACTTCAAAAATTGCTTGACGTGAAGAAATCAAAACAAAACTTTTCACCTCCGCACACCTGAAACAGTGGATAAATTCTTTTAACACTGTGTCTTGCAATTCGCCATCTTTGCCATGTTGTAATGCTTCCAATCCATCAAGAATCAGTAAACATGGTTTTTCCCGCAAACACTGCACTAAAATCCTCGCTTTTTTATTCTCATTTGTGGGGATTTCGCTGATGCCTAAAAACGTCAATACTTGGTTAAAAAATTCTTGCGAGTTGGTAAACAATGTATGAGTACCTTGTGCATAAAACGACCAACCAAACACGTATTCTTTGCCGTAATAATTTTCTTTCTCGATTTTCCGTAACCATTCATCAGTTAACGCCGATTTACCGATGCCGCCATCCGCGACGATAATCGCGAGTTTCTTATTGGGATTGATAAAAGTTTTGGTAAGTTGCTTGAGTTTAGTTGTGCGGTCGATTAAGGCGGTGGTGGGTCGAGGGAGATGATCTACGTTTATTGAAAGTGAGGGTGGTAAGGCTTTTTTTTCGGAAAATCCGATAGCGCTGGAAAACGTAGGAAGGTTATTTATTAACCAGGGAATCAATACCGCTGTAAAACATTCTTTACGCTCTGTTGGTGTTTTAGAAATTACTGCGTACAAGGTATTGCCATTAAACACAGGGGCACCGGAAATTCCGCACCATCCCTCTTTTTCTATAGCATCGCTTTCTGAAGTCAATTGAATCTGATGCGTATTATCAGATGGATGAAACTTTCCTAAAACAGAAACTTTATTTCGTACGCCTTCATCTTTACCTATACGTGGATATCCCAAACTTTCCCATTCTTCGTGAGCTTTAGGAAACTGCTGCGTCAAATAGGGCAAAGAATTATGCGCTTTCGGTGGAATATCACATTTCAATAAGGCAATATCATATTGTTCACCAAACTCGATAATTTCAGAAACAATGCTTGAACAGAGCTTACCCGTATTGTCCTTTAAATCAGGCCATTCTATCGAAATAGGAACATTGGGATCTCTACCTTCAAAAAGCACCACATGCCGTGCCGTCAGCACCAAATCCTTAGTAATTGGATAACCTGTTCCAATAGTCCGGCCTCCTTGAGCTTTTGTGGGTAGAACTCTAGCAATTAAGTCAAAATGCATTGATGTTATTCATCGTCAGCTAAAATCAGATCACCCTTCCCATCCACTGGTTTTAAACTGAGTTTGATCTTATGTGTAGTCGCGTTCTTATATTCGGCACTCCCTTTAGCATCCACATCAAAAACATAGAACTTTATTTTTCCACCTGCTTCGGCGGTACCCACGTATTCAACGGCGGTCTCAAACTCAACATCGACACTGTCCACATTGAACCGGATAGTCTCTCCTGCACCGACTTGCTTTGCCTTATACAGTTCATTCCGTAGCGCTTTGATCACTTCTGCCAATTCAAGTTTTATCATGAGTTAATCCCGTATAAGTTAAATTTAAGTCCTTGCCTGCCAAGGAAAATCTTTCGAATGGATTTTATAGGCAAGTAATAAAATTTACTAGAGAGATTTCTTAGTTATTGCCTGGCAAGTGTAACAATCTATACTTCATATTTATTTATGCTAGACTAAATCAAGAGGAGCCAGTTTTATCATCCAATACGTCAGTACAGGCTCAAGTAACCGATTTTTCAGAAGCAATGGATTTACAATTAGCGACAAAGTCTGATACCCATCGATTGAAGCAGGAAATAAATAAATGAGACTGACAACACAACAAATAGACTTAATTACTCAAACAGTCTTTCGGTTAGCTGGCACTGGAACTGAGGTTTACTTATTTGGCTCTAGACTTAACGATCACAGCATGGGTGGAGATATCGATCTGTTAATTGAATCCGATACCTCCCTATCCTTAATACTCAAAGCAAAAATCAAAATGGAACTCGAAGCAAAAATTGGCTTGCCCGTTGATATCGTTTCGAAAACTCGCAGTGGCGCCACCTCAGCATTTCAAAATATTGCCAAGTCTCAAGCAGTTCAATTGGGGATTTAATTGAACTTAACGCTGCTTAGTTCACAAAAACAGCATCTAGCAGAGCTATTAGAAGCAATTCAACGATGCATTTACTTTCTTGATGCGTCTAGTCGTAAATTAGCATGGCCATTAACAGATGATTTGCTGAAAGCGCACAAGAAAGAGGTTGTGCTATTTGAAGCCATGGCTGCAATCAATGAAAGATTTGCAAAATTGCAAGATACATTAGGGGCTGCTATGCGACATGCTTGTATTCTTTCCGGTGAACCTGCCGATAGTTTTCTTAAAATACTCGCTTTTTACGAAAAAGCAGGTGTACTTGAATCGGTTGAGTCATGGCAATTATGCCGGATGGCTCGTAATCTTGCGGCTCATGACTATGATATCGATTATGCAGAAATTGCGGAGCACTTTAATTCATTAAAGACATTAACCCCTATGCTGTACATGACCGCCGCACGCTTTCATAAGTATTGTAAGGAAGTGCTTTATATTGAGGCCACACAAACTGATTTCACCACAGAGTTTTTGCAGATTATCAACGCGGAATAACGAATAACCGGGAGTAACTGGCATCGTAGTAAACTTAAATAAATATAACTTTAACCCAGCCAGTTACCCAAGAATAACTGAGAATAACTGGGGTCAGAGTAAACTTAAATGTTGTGTGTTCTATAATCTGACCTCTAAAACAATTTATTTGTTGCAAACAAATAGGGTTGCTATAAGGCAAAAAAAAACAATTGAAACGGGAAATGAATTTAAGTTTACTCTGACCCCCTTACTTCTGCTTGTCACAACTCACTTTTTAACGGTTCCCTACACACCATAGGCAACGCGATAAAAATCGGGTTAAAATACCTTAAAGAACTCAACCCGTGCAAAGCGTGTGTGCTACACAATTAACACCATGAGCTAAAAGATCTTGCTTAGAATAGCTTTATTGGTTGTAGAATGTTAAAGATAATATCAACAATAAACTTGCCTTTAATGACCACAAACACTTCTTCTGTAAACTTGCATTCAGTTTCTGAGTCCATCAAGCGCTTTTTACCCAACTCCCAGGCAGTTGCGCTAGCAATTATTTTGCTTGCCAGTTATATACTCATCTATTCATTATCGAATATATTGATGCCGGTATTTGCTTCAGTCGTCTTTGCTTATTTACTGGAAGGATTGGTCGGCAAGGCCGAGAAAATGGGCTTACCTCGGTTACCTGCGGTCTACTTGGTCTTTTCCGCGTTTATGACGTGCCTGGGGTTTTTACTGTTTTATCTGATGCCACTGGTTTCCCAACAGGCCATTGAACTGATTCAACATATTCCCGACATTCTTAACCGCGCCCAGATCGGTATCCTGCGCTTACCGGAAATGTATCCAAAATTAGTTTCCGAAAACAAGGTACAGCAAATAATGTTTGCGGTACAAAAAGAATTATTATCCTATGGGCAAAGTGTTTTGTCTCTCTCAGCCGCCTCTGTCGTAGGCTTAGTCAGCGCCTTGGTTTACCTATTTTTAGTACCCATGATGGTCTTCTTTTTTTTAAAAGACAAAGCAACGCTGATAAGCTGGTTTTTACAATTTATGCCAAAGGATAGAAATTTATCCGTCAGAGTCTGGAAGGAAGTCGATATACAATTGGGTAATTATGTGCGCGGTAAGCTTTCGGAAGTTTTGATTCTATGGTTTGTTAGTTATATCACTTTCACAACCATGGATCTTAATTACGCTATGCTATTAGCCGTATTAATGGGTGTACAAGTCATCATTCCTTATATTGGCGCAACCCTGGTTACTTTTCCAGTGCTGGGTGTGGCCTATTTTGAATGGGGTTTAACGGGTGATGAGTTTATGTACATTATTATCGCCTATTCAATCATTCAGGCCCTAGATGGCGTGGTGCTGGTGCCTGTTCTGTTTTCAGAAGCCGTTAATTTACACGCCATAGCCATTATTGTCGCCATTCTATTTTTTGGAGGCTTGTGGGGGTTTTGGGGCGTGTTTTTCGCAATACCCCTAGCAACTGTTGTTAAAGCCGTTTTAACCGCTTGGCCAAAAGTCGGTGACAATAGCATCGAAGTCCAATAATACAAGTAAAGCCCCCCTAAATAAGCGCAGATTACTGAACGCTCACTTCCCAACCACCCCCTAAGGCTTTATAAACAGCCGCTAAAGCTGTTGCAGTAGCGGTTTCGCTTTGTGCTAATTTATCCTGATCGTCTAACAACCGTAATTCAGTATCTAATACGGTCAAAAAATCACTGACACCTTCGTTAAAGCGTAATTGTGCCAACTCCTCTGCCCTGACACTGGCCTCTGCAGCTGAAAATAGCAGAGCTTGTCGTGCCCTTTCACGATTATAATTTTCCAGGGCATTTTCAGTTTCTTCCAGTGCATTGAGCACGGTTTGTTGATATTGAGCTAAACTAGACTCTGCATTGGCATTAGCCGCTTTAATACGCGCATAAACATGCCCTAAATCCAGAGCAGCCCAACTGATCCTTGGACCCAGTGAATAAGAATCAGACCCTTTAGCGCCTACCGCAGATAACATACTGGCTTCAAGCGCAATCGTACCTACAAAGGTAACACGTGGAAAAAGATCAGCGGTCGCAACCCCTATGCTGGCAGTTGCAGCCGCTAATGATCTTTCAGCGATGCGTATATCAGGGCGACGGCGCAACAACTCAGCGGGATTGCCGATTTGAATGGTTTCGGGAATCTTCGGTAAAGGCGCTGTTTGTGAGAGGCTTTTTGTCAAGGCATCGGGCAGTTGACCAGTTAATACACTGAGTCGATGTATCGCTCTATAAATGCCGGCTTCCAACGGTGGAATAATGGCACGGGTAGAATCCAGTTGAGCCATTGCTCTTGAGGTATCTAATTCTGTGCCCCGCCCGCCTTCAAGTCTGATTTGGGTAATCTCTACCGTCTTGATTTGATTTTCAGCATTTTTTATAGCGACGGCTAACTGATTTTGTAAGCCCCGTAACTCAAAATAATTGCGGGCAACTTCGGCAATTAAACTGACACTTAAGTCCCGTAATGTGGCTTCTTGAATCTCCACTTCATCATTACTCGCTTCAACACTGCGTCTGACGCGACCAAATAAGTCTAATTCCCACTGGGCATCAAAACCAACATTGTAGAGCTTTAAAGTGCGAGGTGCGTAAGAGAGATTATTTAAAGCCCCGACACTGCGTTTTTGATCGGTATAGTTAGCATGTGAACTCACAATGGGTGCCAAATTAAGTGCGGCCTGTAAATACAGGGCACGAGCTTCAAGAATGTTAGACCGCGCAGCTTGTAAACTAAAATTATGCTGTATCGTCTGCTCAACGAGCGAATTTAGCTGCTTATCTTTAAATAACGTCCACCAATTGACTTCAACGCCGTGTGCTGAAAACTCAGGGCTATCCGCTCTGGCAAACGCTTGGGGTGTTTCGGAGCTGGGTAGTTTATAGTCTGGACCCACGGCACATCCGTTTAATAATACAACACTCAAAACAGCCGTCATTAATGTTGGTTTTATACGCTGTAAGCTCATAGCTCTATTCCTGAGTGTGAGGGCTTATTTTCAGTTGTGTGCTTTGCTGGCTTTATACGTTGTGCTAATGCTTGTACAGCGACAAAAAAAACAGGTGTTAACAGTAGACCAAAGAAGGTTACGCCTATCATGCCACTAAACACAGCAGTCCCCAATAATCTTCGGGATTCAGCCCCTGCTCCTGTAGCAACCACTAAGGGAAATACGCCCATGATAAACGCAAAGGAGGTCATTAAAATAGGGCGTAGACGAATCCGTGACGCTTCTTTTGCAGCTTCATAAGCACTCAGGCCATTTTCTTGTCGCCGCTTGGCAAATTCCACTATCAAAATAGCATTCTTACTCGCTAAACCGACCAAGACAATAAAACCAATCTGGGTAAAGATATTATTATCCATGTGCATTAACCAGACCCCCGTCATTGACGATAATATACACATGGGCACAATCAGAATAACGGCAAATGGTAAGGACCAGCTTTCATATTGTGCAGCCAATGCTAAAAATACAAAAATAACACTTAAAGGAAACACCAATAAGGCCACGTTACCCGCTAGCACTTGTTGCAAACTCAGTTCTGTCCATTCAAAATCAAAGCCCGGCGGGAGTTCTTTCGCCATTAATGCGTTCATGGTATCAATTGCTTGACTGGTACTGACGCCTGGTAAGGTGCCGCCGTTAATTTCTGCCGCTGGATACATGTTATAGCGAGTGATTTTATCGGGGCCATTAATTTCTTTGATATCAATTAACGAACCTAAAGGTACCATGCCGCCTTGTGAATTACGGGTCTTTAATTTAACAATATCTTCAGGTTTCATTCTAAACGCTGAATCTGCCTGCGCCATAACCTGATAGGTACGACCAAAGAGGTTAAAATCATTGACATACAATGAGCCTAAATAAATTTGCAAGGTATCAAACACATCTTTTAACAGCACGTCCATAGATTTGACCCGGGTACGATCAACATCTAAAAATAATTGCGGCACGCTGGTTCTAAAGGTAGTAAACAAACCGACTAAACCAGGCTGCTTATTTCCTAAATTAATTAAGTCTGCATTTACCTGTCTTAAGGCATCAATACCGGCGCTAGCTCTATCTTGAATCTGTAGTTTAAAACCACCGACTGAACTCATACCTCTGATGGGTGGCGGTGCAAATACCTTAATATAGGCATCATCGACTTTAGAAAGTCGTTGTTGGAGGTTTTCAATCACTCTATCCGCATAGAGTTCAGGATGTCCCGCTCGTTGATCAAAATCTTTTAAGGTAGCAAATAGCGTGGCGACGTTAGATTGACTGGCACCACTTAAAATTGAAAATCCAGCATAGGCATTAACATGATTAACCCCCTCTGTTTCTAAAATAATTTGCGTTGCCTTTTTAACAACGGCCTGTGAACGAGCTAATGAAGCTGCATCTGGCAATTGGGCATAAAGAATGAGATAGCCTTGATCTTGTTGAGGGATAAAACCAGTAGGTACTTTTTCAAATGCTAAAAAGTTAAGGCCACACAAGCCTGCGTAAACCACTAACACAACCGAGGTCATACGAATCAATCGACCAACCAATCCCGAATAGGATTTACCAAAGCGATCAAAGAAGTGATTAAAGCCGGTAAAAAACCAGCCGAATAATTTATCTATAATAAGGGTCAGTTTATCTTTATCTCCGTGCGCACGATCAAGTAATAAGGTACACAAGGCAGGACTGAGCGTTAAAGAATTGAAAGCTGAAATCACCGTTGATACGGCAATAGTCAACGCAAATTGTTTGTAGAATGCCCCCGAAACTCCCGTAATAAAAGCAGTGGGTACAAATACCGCGACTAATACTAAGGCAGTGGCAATAATAGGCCCAACGACTTCAGTCATGGCGAGACGGGTAGCGTCTCTGGCAGAAAGCCCTTCGGCAATATGTCGTTCAACGTTTTCGACCACTACAATGGCGTCATCCACGACGATGCCAATCGCTAATACCATCCCGAATAAAGATAAGGTGTTGAGAGATAGCCCCATTGCAGACATGACCGCAAACGTACCAATTAAGGAAACGGGAACGGCCAATAAAGGAATAATAGTCGCACGCCAGTTTTGTAGGAAAATAACCACCACAATAACGACTAATAACAAGGCTTCAAATAATGTTTTAGTGACTGCCTTAATAGATTGTTGAACGAAGACTACGGTATCGTAAATCATTTTGTAATCAAGGCCTTCGGGGAAGCGTTTTTTAAGCTTTACCATCGTTTCAACTACGGCTTTTTTGGTATCTAAAGCATTAGAACCGGGTAGCTGAAAAATAGCGAGCCCCACCGATTCCTGGCCATCAAGCACCAGTCCAGAGTTATAATCTTTGGCACCTAACTCAATGCGAGCAACATCTTTAAGATAGGTGACTTGACCGTCTCTGCCTTTTTTAATCACAATATCGGCAAACTGTTCAGCGTTCATTAACCGCCCTAGGGTAGTAACGGTGTACTGATAATCAACTTTCTCTTTGCTGGGTTGTTGACCTACCACACCCGCCGCTACTTGAACATTTTGATCTCTAATGGCACTGACTACATCGCCTGCCGTTAAATTACGAGCTGCAATTTGTTCAGGATTTAACCAGAGCCGCATACTGTAATCGCGGGCACCAAAGATCACAATGTCGCCCACACCGGGTAAACGCGCCAGCGTGTCTTTGATTTGCAATAGCGCATAATTGCTAAGATAAACACTGTCATAACGTTGGTCTGGAGATACCAGGTTAACCACTAAACTTAAATCGGGACTGCGTTTTTTAACACTGATGCCTTGCCGCCTGACTTCTTCTGGCAGTCTGGGTTCAGCTAAAGCGACTCGATTTTGCACCAAAACCTGGACTTTATCGAGGTTTGTTCCAGGCTTAAAAGCGACCGTCAGGGCCATACTGCCACTGTTGGTGGATTGAGAAGACATATACAGCATATCTTCAACGCCATTCACTTCTTGCTCAATGGGTGTCGCCACTGTTTCTGCAACGACTTTAGAATTGGCTCCTGCATAAGTCGCACTGATAACCACCGTCGGCGGGGCTATCTCTGGATATTGCATAATGGGTAAGGTGATTAACGCAAGGCTACCCAATAAGACAATCAAAATAGACAGTACAGCAGCAAATATAGGTCTATCAATAAAAAAATGCGCAAATTTATTCATTACTTATTTCTCACCCTTTGATGCGGTCAGTGAAATACGTTCTGGATTCACTTTAATTCCCGGCATCAATCTGGGCAGTCCTTCAATCACTATCCAGTCTTGTGTACTTAAACCCGATGTAATCACGCGAGATTGTCCGATATGAGCACCTAAAACAACTTTGCGATATTGCACTTTTTGTTCCTGGTCTATAACCCATACAAAATGCTGAGCCTGATCAGTCGCAATAGCTCTATCAGGCACTAAAATAGCCGAGTAAGGTACACTCGCACGAATTCGCATTCTGGCGAAATACCCCGGACTCAATAAATCATCGGGGTTAGCAAATACGCCCCTCAAAGACACGGTTCCTGTTGCCGTATCAGCACGCGGTGAAATATAATCAAGATAACCTAAATGAGGGAAATCAGTCTCATCAGAAACGGCCAATTGTGCTAGGGTGTGTTCTACAGCCTTTGAGTTGGCGGTCTGGTGCGCTTGACGACGATATTTGAGGGCTAAATGTTCATCTGCATCAACATAGACATACACAGGGTCAGTTGAAACAATAAAGGTTAAACGGGTTGCATCTCCACCGCCTCCACTCACCAGATTGCCTTCGGTAATTAACTCTCGACCGATACGCCCATCAATGGGCGCACGTATTTTAGTAAACTCTAAATTTAATTTAGCCGTATTGACATTCGCTTCAGCCGATTGCACAGATGCGACAGACTCTCGGGCTCCTTTACTACGGGCATCATGCTCTTCTTCCGAAATGGCTTTACCACTGAACAATCGCTCCGCACGTTCCAAGTCATTCTTGGCTAATTCACGTTTAACTTTGGCGCTTTCAAGTTCAGCTTGCGCATATTGTAATTGTGCAATAAAAGGTTTCGGATCAATTTCAAATAAAAGCTCACCCTTTTTAACCCTGGCACCTGCCTTAAAGTTTACTTTCTCTAAATAGCCACTCACCCGAGCACGAATATCAACTGAACTAACCGCTTCTATACGTCCTGTATATTCGTCCCACTCAGTAACTTCTTGAGCTAAAGGTTGCGCTATTTTTACATGGGGGGGTGGAGGTAAAGCCGGACTATCTGAATGGCTCTGACTATCACAGCTAGTAATACCTATCGAAATGCAGGCTAATAAAATGAATTGTAATCGTTGTGAAACTAAACCGTACGTTCCTTTGTTCATTCCTTTAGTGCCTTTTATAGGGAGTAAGAGTTAAAATGGTAGTAGATGTTACCGTTTAATTTACGGTATGAACTTAATATAAGTCAACTTATCTTACATGACCGTTTAAATTTACATTTCAATTAATAGTGGCTTCTTGTAATCTGATAAAATAAGCCAATTATTTTTTACAGACTCTATTACACTTGAGAACAATACTTTGATTTCTACAGCAAACATTACTATGCAATTTGGGGCTAAACCGCTATTTGAAAACGTTTCAGTTAAATTTGGCGATGGCAACCGCTACGGCCTGATTGGCGCTAATGGCTGCGGTAAATCTACCTTCATGAAAATATTGAGCGGCGATTTAGAACCCTCAGCAGGTAACGTCAGCCTCAGCCCTAATGAAAGACTGGGGAATTTGCGTCAGGATCAGTTTGCTTACGAAAATTATCGGGTGCTGGATGTGGTCTTAATGGGTCATGCTGAAATGTGGGCGGCCATGTCTGAGCGTGATGCGATTTATGCCAATCTGGAAGCAACCGAAGACGATTACATGCATGCCGCTGAGCTAGAATCAGTGTTTGCTGAATACGGTGGTTATACAGCTGAATCGCGTGCCAGTGAACTGCTCTTAGGCTTGGATATTCCTATAGAACAACATAACGGCTTAATGAGTGCGGTGGCTCCGGGATGGAAATTAAGAGTCTTATTAGCTCAAGCCCTGTTCGCTAATCCTGATATTATGTTATTGGACGAACCGACCAACAACCTGGATATCAATACTATTCGCTGGTTAGAAGACATCCTGAATGAACGTAATTGCACCATGGTGATTATCTCGCATGATCGGCATTTTTTAAACAGTGTGTGTACGCACATGGCTGACATGGATTACGGCGAGTTGCGTGTCTATCCCGGTAATTATGATGATTATATGGTTGCAGTCACGGAAGTCCGTGAACGCTTACTGGCTGGGAATGCCAAGAAAAAAGCTCAAATTGCTGAACTGCAAACGTTCGTTAGTCGATTCTCTGCTAATGCCTCTAAAGCTAAACAAGCCACTTCTCGCGCTAAGCAACTCGACAAAATTAAACTCGATGAAGTTAAACCGTCTAGTCGGGTTAATCCTTTCTTACGTTTCGATCAAACTAAAAAGTTACACCGTTTGGCACTCGAAGTGAGTGATTTAAGCAAAGGTTATGGCGGCGAACCGCTCTTTAAAAATCTGAATTTAATGGTCCCTGTGGGTGAACGTATTGCGGTCATTGGTCCGAATGGGATTGGTAAATCGACCCTGTTAAAAACTCTCGTCGGCGAATTAACCCCTGACACGGGCGAAGTTAAATGGTCAGAAAACTCCGAAGTCGGTTATTTTGCTCAAGACCACGCAGAGGACTTTGCAGAAAACCTAACGCTTATTGAGTGGATGGGGCAATGGCGTAAAGACTCGGATGATGATCAAGCCATCCGAGGCACTTTGGGACGTTTATTGTTCAGCGCTGACGACATTAACAAGTCTGTTAAGGTCATATCGGGTGGTGAACAAGGCCGTATGTTATTTGGTAAATTAATTCTCCAAAAAAATAACATCATGGTGATGGACGAACCCACCAACCATTTGGATATGGAATCGATTGAGTCTCTTAACACCGCACTTGAAAACTATCCCGGCACTCTGATTTTTGTCAGTCATGACCGAGAGTTTGTATCTTCTCTAGCAACCCGCATTATTGAGTTAACACCTAATGGTATTGTTGATTTCAGCGGTAATTATGAAGACTATTTAAATAGCCAGGCTTGATATGAAGACGCCGACGAAACACTCCGCTCCCGTGAACTTAAACTTTGATAATCGTTTTATTGAGGAATTACCTGCTGATCCAGAGGGCAGAAACTTTCGCCGGCAAGTCTTGGGAGCCTGCTACTCAAGAGTATTACCCACACCTGTTAGTGCGCCAAAAACGGTTGCGTATTCTGCTGAAGTTGCAGAGTTATTAGACTTATCGACTGAGTTCTGTGAATCGGATGAGTTTACAGAAATCTTTGCGGGTAATCGTCAAATAGAAGGAATGGACCCTTATGCTAGCTGCTACGGGGGACATCAATTTGGTAACTGGGCAGGTCAATTGGGCGATGGTCGTGCTATCAACTTAGGGGAAGTAGTTAATCAAAAAGATGAGCGTTGGGCTTTGCAACTTAAAGGCGCTGGCCCTACGCCCTACTCCAGAACCGCCGATGGCTTAGCCGTGTTAAGATCTTCAATACGTGAATTCTTATGTAGTGAAGCCATGTTTCATTTAGGCGTGCCCACTACCCGTGCCTTAAGTGTCATAGTAACGGGTGAAAGCGTTATTCGGGACATGTTTTATAACGGCAATCCTAAGGCAGAACCCGGGGCTGTGGTTTGTCGTGTCGCGCCTTCGTTTACCCGCTTTGGCAGTTTTCAAATATTATTGGCTAGACGTGATCATGACTTGCTCAAGAAATTGGTTGATTACACTATCCGTACTGATTTTCCGCACTTGGGTACTCCATCAACTGCAACTTATCTCACCTGGTTTAATGAAGTCTGTCAAAGAACCGCTAACATGATTATCCATTGGCAGCGCGTTGGCTTTGTTCATGGCGTCATGAATACAGACAACATGTCGATATTGGGTCTAACGATTGATTATGGTCCTTATGGTTGGCTTGAGAACTATGACCCTAACTGGACGCCGAATACGACTGATGCCCAAGAACGCCGTTATCGCTTTGGTAATCAGGCACAAATTGCTTTTTGGAACTTAGGGCAACTCGCCAATGCAATCTATCCGCTCATTGAACAGGTAGAACCGCTACAAAAGGCTATGGATAGATACACAACGACCTTTGAACAAGGTTGGCAAAACATGATGGCCAACAAGCTGGGCTTTAAAGCGTTTGAGCCAGAAATGGACGACGCTTTGTGCTCAGAGTTATTGATGATATTACAAATAGTCGAAACTGATATGACGCTGTTTTATCGCCAGCTCGCTAAAATCAATTGTGATACAAGTATTTCTCAATCAGAACATAATACCCAAGCTTTTCAATTGTTATCAGCGGCTTATTACGTGCCAGGACAAGTCACACCAAGTTATATCAATCGGTTAAATGATTGGTTGGAAAATTATCGGCAACGAGTACAGAAAGACAGTACTTCAAATAGTGATAGACGTAAACACATGGACTCGGTAAATCCAAAATATGTTTTACGCAACTACCTGGCCCAACTTGCAATTGATAAAGCAGAAGAAAGTGATTTTTCGTTGGTAAATGAATTACTGGAGGTTTTACGTTACCCCTATGATGAACAACCCGATAAAGCATTGTTCGCTGAAAAGCGCCCTGATTGGGCGCGTCAACGAGCAGGTTGTTCTATGTTATCGTGCAGTTCTTAGCGGGCTTTATCGATGTCCGCCGTGGCCACCAAAACCACCATGACCGCCCCCAAACCCGCCACCATAGCCTCCACCGAACCCGCCATGATATCCGCCATGATATCCGCCATATCCACCTCGGTAACCCCCACCATATCCTCCTCTATAGCCATAGCCAAAGCCACCATAATAGGGTGTATAAGCTGGATAATAACTATATCCACCGCTGTAGGGGTAATAGGCGCAAGAGACAACACTCGACAACAACAAAAGTATTAAGACTATTTTTTTCAATTGTGTCACCCATCGATTATAAAATGAGATTTACCGAAAGTTCAAAGGGAAAACCAGATTGATTCCGGGGGCTTGCTGTGGCGCATACATTGGTCTTGGTACATAAACCGGCGGTGGCACATAAACAGGCTGCGCATAGGAATAAGGCTGAGGATACGCAGGTCGATATCCGCCATACCCACCACCATAACCACGGCGATAATCATCATGATCCCCATAACCGCGACCACCACGATCTCCGTAACCGCGACCATCATGGTCGCCATGCCATTCTTGATTTCCATATCCACCATATCCACCATATCCACCATCATCTCTGTCAGCAAAGGCAGTCTGTGGAGATAACACGACAGTTGCAAAGATAATCGCAAGTGCGACCATCACCTTACTTAAAGCGGATCTAAAATATCTGTTTTTCTGAATTAAAGTTTTCATATCTACCTTTCTAATTTTTAGAGTTCTTAATACGATTATAAATAACGGACTAGAATCGCCCAATAATTAGATAATCGCGATACCATTATTTTCCAACAGCCTTCTTATGGCCTTTCTTGTATTGAGGGTCGTGGAACAAGCTATCAGCTGCTTTCTTCTGAGCATCCGATAGACTGACATAGAGATCTTCAAAAACAGGAATTAGCGTTTTTATACCGTTTGCATGAGCCTCAGCAATGGCACTGTAAGACTTTAGATCATCGACTGCTGTCATATCTTTATCATGATCAATTCTAACTTGAGTAAGAGCATCCATCGTTTTTGCATCACTCAGCATTGTTTCGGCAACTTTGCTCCATTTCCCTTCCTGCTCTGAGGTGATTTTTAATTTACCGTGTAGCTCTTTAATACGTAACTCTGTTTGATCTTCGTGAGCATCTTTATCAACAGCAAACGATATACCCGGTATAAAAGCAATAGTTGCTATTAATATCATCGAGTTAATAATCTTTGAACTTGTAAAAAGGAATTGATTGTTACCGGTTGGCCGGATTTAATCAGCGACCCGCTTTTAAGCAAAAGCTTCCAGTTGATGCTTTATAACTTTATGTATTCTAAAAATGCTCCACAATCCATTCAAAACATGGAAGCAGGAATTATTTCTTTCAGAAATTTAAGCCAGGGATTTATGAAGATCGCTATTCCTGAAAATAATTTCAGCCGTGAAACATTGGATGGATTTGAAGAAATATTAATACAATTGTTTCTGTT
>Ga0118677_10007688_pt1 | contig 17680 bp, 12 predicted proteins | sample AliMusrvi5mmetaG_FD_86154 | JGI IMG/M metagenome (GOLD analysis project Ga0118677, IMG submission 86154) | reverse complement strand
GGCAAGATGAAGCCGTTCGAGGCCACGGTCACGCTGCCCGAAGGCTTGCCCAGGGTCATGGCGTAGAGCACCGGGCCCTTGGTGGTGAAGCGGATATCGGCGGCCTCGAACGGCTTCATCTTGCCTTCGCCGAACTGACCCGAGGCAATCTGGGTCGGGCCTTCGCCGGATTTCTTCCAGGGGCGGGAGGCAAAGATCGCCTCGCCGTACCGGCTCGTCCAGGTTGCGACCTGCTCGACGATGTTGCGCTCCTCACTGTCGATGGTGCCGTCGCCGCGCACCGGCACCGACAACAGCAGGCACCCATTCTTGGCCACCACGTCGCACAGCCGGTAAATCACCGACGCGGCGCTCATATAGGATTTTTCGGTATAGCGGGCGCGGTTGTAGTGCCAGTCGCCCAGGCACGTGTCGGTCTGCCAGGGGTGCGGCACAATGTCGGCACGGAAGCCGCGCTCGACATCCTCCACCACTGCGGCACGGCGATTTTCCGGCAGCGCCTTGCAATTGACCACCGCCTGCAACGAGCCGTGCCAGGCGATTGAGCTGTTGTAGTAGTGCGCCGTGATGTCCAGCCCCGCCTGCCCCAAGGGCAGGTCGAAATTGTCGAAATAGACCATGTCTGGACGATAGGAATCGATCAGATCCTTGCAGCGCAGATACCATTGCCGGACGAAGGCGGGATTGGCCAGCGGCGGCGTCTCATTCCACACCCGGTCATGAGCTTCGTGAAACGCGTTGGCGTCTTTGATGGAGGTGATGCCATCGGGCATGGGCATCACTGCGCCGGCGTAGAGCTCCTGCGGGTCCAACCCCTCCCACCATTTGCCCTTGCCGTCATATTTGGTGAGCTTGAAGGCGTCATAGCGCTGGCCCGCGCGCGCACCTTCGGGATCGTAGCCGTAGGCGACCTGGAACCAGTGCCAGCTATGCGCCGAATGGTTCGACACACCGAACTTCATGCCCCGCGCCCGGGCCGCCTTGGCCCATGTGCCGATGATGTCGCGTCTGGGACCGACGCGGGTACTGTTCCAGTCGTGGAAACGCGAATTGTAGTTGTCGAAATTGTCGTGATGGTTGGCCAGCGACATGAAGTAGCGCGCGCCCGCCTTTTTGTAGAGGTCGAGAAGCTCGCCGGGATTCCAGTTCTCAGCCTTCCAGCGATTGTCCATTTCCATGAAGCCATTGTCGGCCGGGTGGCCATAGGTCTTCAGGTGATGGTCGTATTGCGCGTGGCCCTGGATATACATCTGGCGCGCATACCAGTCGCCCGCCTCGGGCACGCATTGCGCGCTCCAATGCGCCCAGATGCCGAACTTGGCGTCGCGGAACCAGTCCGGCGCGTGATAGCCCGCGGTCAGCGAGTCCCAGTCCGGATTGAAGGGCCCCGGCGCAATCTCGCCAAAGGCTGCGCCCTGCGCCAACTGCGGCATCGCCGATGCCAGGCCGGCCGCAGCGCCCTTGAACAGATCGCGCTTGGAGAACACCGACACGCTAATGGAGCTTCACGCCGTCATCGGGACGCGGCTTGGGCCGCGGCCAGCTGGTCCAGCGCCTGTCGTTGGAGATGTCGCCTTCCGGCGCGGTCCAGGGCAAGGCTTCCATGCCGTTCAGGTCATAGACGATCTTGCCGTCCTTGATGGTCATCTCGTCCACCAGCTTCTGGTTGCCGTCCAGGCGGGTATTGACCATGTCGGTGAAACCGAACTTGCCCTTTTCCAGGCGTAGCACGGCGACGTCTGCCACCGCGCCCACCGACAGGTTGCCCAGATCGTCGCGGCGGATTTCATGCGCCGGGTGCGACGTCATCTCGGCCACCACTTCGGACAGCGACAGTCCCATCGCCATGAACTTGCTGGCGACGTTCAGCAGGTCCTTGGTGGCGCTGTTCATGCTGTCGACGTGCAGGTCGGTGGACAATGAATCCGGCTTGAAGCCCTGCTGGATGAAGGGCACGGCCAGCGACCATTTGAAACTGCCGCCGCCAGTGCCGGCGTCGAAATAGATGCCCCGCGCCCGGCCTTCGATCATGCCCTTTTGCGGGCCCTTGGTGACGGGGTCCTGCTCGTGGCGCAGGCCCGAATACATATGGGTATAGATGTCGCCGGGCCGCAGCTTCTGGGTCAGAAGATCATACAGCGGGCGGGTGGGACGGTCGGCGCCGAAATCGACCATCACCGGGATGTTGGCCTTGGTGCCGGCGATGACCGCCTGCTCCACCGGCTTCCACTCCGGGCCGTTGAAATGCGCCGTCTTGATGCCGATGATCAGGCCAGGATAGCGAAGCGCCATCTTGGCGGTCTCTTCGCCGTCCATGTCGGACAAATCCTGCTGGATGTTGCCGGAGCGCATGCCCTTGCCCACGATATTCAGCATGACCAGGATGCGCGTCTTGGCCCGGTCGACGATCTTGTCCTTGAAGTCCTCGAAATTGCGCCAGCCCGAACAGCCGGCATCCACCACGGTGGTGACGCCGCTGCGGAAGGTGAAGCCGTCCGGCTGCACACTGAGGTCGCCGGCATAGGAATTCTTCTCCCCGGTGCCGACATAATTGTGGGTGTGCAGGTCGATCAGGCCCGGGGTCACATAAAGGCCGCGCACATCGATCGCCTTGATGGCGTCGCTGGCTTTGAGCCCCGACGCCACCTTGGCGATCTTGCCGTCCTTGATGGCGACGTCCATCACCGCATCGATATGGTTCTTGGCATCGATCACATGCCCGCCGCGCAGCAGCAGGTCATAGGCCGGAAGCGGCGGTTGGGCATTGGCGCCCGACATTGTCAGCAGCGCCATCGCGCTTGCCGCCATCATCTTCTTCATCCCCGAACCCCTCTTCTTTTATTATGCGCGGACCGCCGTGAAAGTGGCGGGGCCGTATTCGCCCATGTTCGCAGTGCCTGACATGGAGGTGCCGCGCACCGTTCCCTCGAAGGTCCAGCGGATGGCGTTGCCGCCCACCGGCATGGCGCTTTGCAGCTTGACCTGATCGCCATGTACGGAGCCCTTGAGCGTGGCGTTGTAGATTTCGCCCTTGTGGTCGCCGGTGAGGGTATTGCCGTCCTGCTTGAGGGTGAAATGCTGTTCGCCCAGGCCGCAGGTGTACTGGATGGTGACTGCCCAGGTGCCGCCCACCGACGCCAGCGCGCCCGTCGGCGCCGGCGGGTTTTCATAATGGCCCGGATTGCTGAAGATCTTGAGCAGCGCGTCCGCCAGCACCTTTTCGTCGCCCGCGTTCATCATGTAGGGCATCAGGGTGATGTGGCTGGCCATCATGTCGGGCCGGTGGCCACTGCTGGGCTCGGTCATGATGCGGGGCGAACCATCATTCAGGCGCTTTTCCAGCTCATTGCCGGTGATGCCGACTTCAGCGGCGTCCCAGTCGATGCGAAGCCGCGTGGCGCGGTTCGACAGGCCTTCGGGCTCCAGATAGGAGAAGGTCAGGCCGTTGATGGGCTTCAGCCGCGTCGCGACGTGGCTCATCCAGGCGCGCCACATGCGCTGCTCGCCGTCATGGTCGCGCTTGTACCACTGGCGCACTGCCGCCAAGAGGCCCATCGTCTCTTCCTTGGAGCACTTCAGGGCGCGGGCATAATTGTGATGCGGCGAAGCCTGGAACCAGGCTGCCTTGATCAGGTCCGCCTTGCCCAGCAGCATGCCGGACGACTGCGGCGCACGCAGACACTTGCCGCCCGAATAGCCGACAAAGCTGGCGCCCATCTTCATATAGACATTGGGGCTCATCGGCTCTTCGGCCGCCGCATCCACGAACACCGGGATTTTCTTTTCATTGGCGATGTTGATCACGGTCTGGATCGGCAGGGCGCTCTTGGCCTCATTCGGATCGGACATGATGTAGATCATGGCGGTGCGGCCGGAAATCTTGGCGCGCATCTCGTCCGGGGTTTCGACTTCCACCAGTTCGGCGCCCACCACGCGCACGCCCACGTCATAGGGGTTGCGCGAATGCTTGGGGATGATCACCTGGTCCTTGGCCTTGATGTACGGCAGGGCCTGGCACTTCTCGATGTTGGAGCCGGCGACGCAGGCGATGGTGGCCAGCACGATGGCCGACTCGCAGCCATTGGTGGCCATGGCGGATTCGCAGCCGTTCAACCGGGCCAGTTCCTTGCCCACGCCTTCCATCATCTCGTCCATCTGGACGTAGTAATGGGAGGCTTCGAACATGGCCTGCTTGACCTGGGGCAGCGAGCGCGAGCCGCTGATGATGGTGTAGGTGCCCCGCGCGTTCAGGATCGGCCGTACCCCGATCTCGGTGAAGAGATTTTTCTCGACCGTGCCGGTATGGACAACCATGTCCTTGGGTTGCGTGGAGGCCAGCGCCGCCGCCGGCGCCGCGGCAACACCTGCCACCGCACCCGAACTCTTCAGAAGATCGCGACGCGACCACTTGCCGAACAAACCCATATCCAACCCCTTATGTAATGTGCGCCTAGATGTAGGCGATGACGTCGATTTCGACGAGCGAATTGCCCGGCACGCCGGCCACGGAGGTGGTGGTGCGCACCGGCGGCACGTCACCCCAATCGTAGCTCTTATAGACCTCGTTCATGGCGGCGTAATCCTTGAGGTCGGCCAAAAGGACCGTGACCTTCAGGCACTGCTGCAGCGAGGAGCCGGCATCTTTCAGGGCCTGGGACATTTCATCCAGCACGCCACGCGTGTGGACCGCGATGTCGCCTTCCTTGTGGTAGCCGATGCCGGAGATGAACAGCATGTTGCCGTAAGCGACGCCGCGGCTGAACATCGGCTTGCCGGCCGAAGGATCGCGCGGCGGATAGGGCGAGCGCTTCGCCAGCTTGGCGGGCTTTTTCGCCTTGGCGTCGGCGCCGGTGACGGCCAGCGCAGTGGCAGCAGCGGCGGCGACGGCGCCCTTGGTCAACAGGCCGCGTCGTGACTTATTTTCCATGAGAAACTCCCCAAAATCGGTGCGCTCGCCGATATTTCCCGGCCCGAGCGGCCGGAAGGCTAGCACAGATTCTGGTCCCGCAAAGCGGGTGGGGAAGCCCGGAAAACCGGCCCGGATGAGGCGTCTAGCCGCAGAATCAGGGACGGTTCAGCGAGAACTCGATCGGAACAATCGCGTCCAGGGTGCGGGTGGGGAAATCCGCCGGCAGCGCCGGCAAGGGCTGGGCCCGCTGGATCAGCGCCAGCGCCTCGCTATCCAGGATGGGGCGGCCACTGCTCTTGGCGATCTCATAGCTGATCACCTTGCCTTGCGCGTCCATTACGAAATGCAACATCACCACGCCCTCGATATGGGCCAGGCGCGCAGTGCGCGGATACTGCTTGAAGCGGTTGAGCTGGGCCAGAAGCCGGCCCAGGAAACTGTCGCGTCCCTCACCCGCGCCGCTCGGCGCGGCAGGCGGCGGCGTTGGGGCTACGGGCGCCACCGATTGCTGCGCCGTGACCGGCGGCGGCGTCACCGTGGCAACCGTCACTTCGGGCGGCGGCACGGTCATGATGGTGGGCTGGATCAGCTTGGGCGGCGGCGCAATGATTTCCTTGGCGGCGAGGGTCTTCTGGGGCGCGATATGCACCGACAATTCCTGCATCACCCTGGTGTGGGAGACCTGTACCACCGTCAGCGCCCCCACCAGGATCAGGGCATGGATGGCGATGGTGATGCCGATGCTGACCAGCCTGGCGCGGTCCAGGCCGGGGCGCGGCCTGGGGCGCACCGAATGGGCATGGTCGAACGCCTCGGGGGGAAAGAGAACCGTCATGCCTCTTCCTCGTCGTCCGTCAGCGCTATCTCGTCGGTCATGGCGGTCATGGGGATGCGGCGCTTGCGCTTCTTGGCCCACATGGTGATGCCGGTGACCACGAACAGCAGCGGCACCAGGCCCGACAGGAATACCAGCAAGCGCCACACCCCGTTCAGGCTGCCTTGGTGCACCGGGCGCATCCAGGTCTGGAAGCGTTCTGAGCCGTCGCGCACCGCCAACACCTTGCCGGTGTAAGGATCAACCAGCACGCTGGCGTTGACCGCGCCGTTGCTGAGATAGCCGACGGTGATGGGCTGGTCGGGCCGCGCCGGAATGGTGATGGTACGCGGCACCAGATCGTGCACGGCGCTCTGGGCGGCGATCACCGCCTCGGTGGCGCCCAGTCGCTTGGTGTCCTGTACCTCGACCATGGGCATCTGGCGCGGATTGGAGCCCGGCGGATTCATGCCCATGGTCTGGGGCCAGGCGATCACCACGCCCGAGAAGCTGACCGCCATGAAGACGAAAAAGATCCAGATGCCTGTGGCGCCATGCAGCTCGCGGTGGAAGCGCAAGCCCTTGGCGGCGGCGCGCACCTTGAAGGCATATTTCCATTGCCCGCGCCTGGGCCACCACAACACCAGGCCGGTCAGGCCCAGGATGCACATGGCCACGCCCAGCCAGCCGACAATGGGGCGGCCGGTGTCGCGGCTCATCAGGAAGTTGCCATGGAGCTGATGGGCGAATGTCAGGAAGGGCGGCAGCACGGATTTGCGGGTGCCCAGCACTTCACCGGACACCGGATCGATGAAGATTTGAAGACCGCGGCCACCGCCGCCCGCACCTTCGGCGCGGCGTTGGCGGCGTTCTCCACCACCGCCTTCACGGCCTTCGCGGTTCGCGCCGGGCATCGCGCCCATCGGCGAAATCCCGCCGATGCGCACCACCACCGGACCGCGCGGCTTTTCCGGCAGCAGGATCTGCATCTGCCCGCCATCCAGGCCCTTGTCTTCGGCGACGTGACGCGCGGTACCCTGGATCATGGTCAAAGGCAGCGGCATGCCGGCGGTGGCTGCAACCGGCGGCGGATTGAGGAAGTCCGCGATTTCCTGGTCATAGACGATCAGGCTGCCCGACAGGCCCAGCGCCGCCAGCAGCACGCCCAGGATAAGCCCGATCCACATATGCACGGTGAAAAGCGTGTGGCGAAATTTCGCGAACGTCATGACATCCTCATGTATCCGCCCAGCGGCGGACAAGGTTGTGGTAAAGCCCGGTCAAAGCGACGACCTGCTGCGTGTCCCCGATCTGCTTGCGCAAGCCCTGGATGGACGTGTCCAGTTCGAACAGCATGGTGCGGGCGGATTCATCGCGCACCATGCTCTGGATCCAGAAGAAGGAAGACCAGCGGCTGCCACGTGTCACCGGCGTGACATGATGGCGGCTGGTGGCGGAATAGAGCACCAGGTCGCCGGCCGCCAGCTTGACCGAATGATTGCCGAACGTGTCCTCCACCACCAGTTCGCCGCCGTCATAGTCGGCCGGATCGGTGAGGAACAGCGTCGCCGACATGTCGGTGCGTATCCGGATGGGCGAAGCTGTGCCCAGGGACGGCTTCACAAAGCGGATGGCATTGTCGATATGGGCGCCGAAATTCATGCCCGGATCGTAGCGGTTGAACAAGGGCGGAAAGACGCGCAGCGCCAGCGCCGCCGACATGAAACGTTCATTCTGGCCCAGGGCGCTCAGGATCATGTCGCCCAGGGCGCGGGCGGCGGGCGAATCTTCCGCTACCTGCAGATTGTGCTTGGTGCCCGCCGATTGCGCGCCCGCCGTGGCCTTGCCGTCCACCCAGTCCGCGCCCGCCAGTTGCCCACGCATATGCGCGACCTGCTCGGCGGACAACAGGCGGGGTATCTGGACCAGCATGCCTAGAGGTTGACTCCTGCCGAGACGATGAAGGTGCGGCCCGCCGACGGCGTACCGCGATTGCCGAACGACTGGGTGTAGTTCAATTCGTCGGAGATATTATTGACATTGAACTGGAAGTGGAACTGCCGGATATCGTAGGTCGCCACGGCATCGAATTCCAGAGTGCGCGGAATGACGGCGGTGCGGCTGAGACCCGTGGCCACGGGCGCGGTGCCGGCGGTGGTGTTACGGGCGAACAGCCTGGACTGGTAGACCGCACCGCCGCCTACCCCCAGGCCCGGCACGAAATCATCCAGCTTGTAGGACGACCACAGTGAGAAGGCGTTCTTCGGCACGAAGATCACCTGTGTGCCGATGGTATAGGGGTTGGGCGCGCAAACCAGCGTGGTGGTGTTGCAGAAATTGTCGCTGGTCACCTTGGAGTCCAGGAAAGTGTAGGCCGCCAGCACGTTCCACTGCTCGGTGATCTGGCCGGTGGCGGAAAACTCAAGCCCCTGCACCCGGTCCTTCTCGCCCGACTGGGCGGTGGAGATGCCGCTGACCGGATCGGTGATCACCGAATTGCTCTTGAGCACCTTGAACACCGAACCCGAAAGACCCAGCGCACCATCAAAGAAACTCTTCTTGGCGCCGATTTCCAGGGTCTCGCTCAGTTCCGGGTCCAGCGCCTGGTTGGCGGTGGTGATCGGCGTGGGCGAACCCACGATCGAGGTGCCCTGCGGCACCGACGACTTGCCATAAGAGAAGTAATAGGTCTGATCCTCGGACGGCTCCCACACCAGGGCGCCGCGCGGATTGACCAGGGCCTGAGGCGAACGAGCCGTGCTGGTCTGCGGCCCCGTCGCCACCGTGCCCACCACGGTGGAGGCGAATGTGGGTGTGTAACGATCCACGCGCACGCCGCCGATCACCGAAATTTCCGGGGTGAAATAGAAGCGGTCGGTGGCGAAGAAGGCCAGGTCCGTGGAATGGCCGCTGGAAGTCACGACGCTGGTCGCCGTGTCGTTGGTGAGCCCGCCGGCGACATTGGCCGCGGTGGGCAAGATCACGTTGTAGCCGGGTGGTGAGATATGCGTGGGATTGTACAGCGAGACGCCGATATTGCGGCGGTTCGGCATGTGGTTACCCAGCGTGTAGGCAAATTGCGCCGCGGCCGGAAGGGTGTAGGCGTAAATCGTGCGATCCGCATTCTGGTGCGACGCGTCGATACCCGCGATGGCGATGTTGCGGAAGCTGCCGAACGTGTTGTCCGCCTTGGCGGTGAACACATCCTGCGCGCCCCAGCTGTTTTGCTGGTAAGGGCCCCCGCCGCCGATCTGGCCCAGCGCCGTGCGCGGATCAGCCGTGCCGGCCGCGGAAGTCGGCGTCGCCTGGCCGAAGATCACGGCCGAGCAATAGTTGGTCGAGGTCACATTGGCCGAGGTCTGGGTGTTCGGCGGAATAGCGAACTCGCAGGTATCCACCGTGGTGTACTGGAAATAGCGCGAATAGGCCGCGGCGCGGGTGTCGTTGGTCAAAGTCAGCCACGGCGCCGCCTGATGCGCCCACTTCATGGTGACGATGTCGGCGTCGTTGCGGTCCAGGTCGCTGGCGAACTGGGTGTTGGTGTTGCGCGGCACGCCATATTCGCTGACCGGTTCGGCGATCAGCTGGCCGGGGCGCTGCGCCACGGTCAGGCCGTAATCGGGATGGGCGTCGGTATGCTGGTGCATGTAACCCAGCGACCATTGCGTGTCGGTGCCCAGGCCGAAGCTGATGGTGGGCGCGATGCCCCAGCGGGTGGCGTGCGAGAAGTCGCGGTCCACAACGCCGGTGTCGGTATACATGAGGTTGACGCGCAGTGCGGCGGTGTCGGAGAAGGCATAGTTCAGGTCGGCGGTGCCGCGGACATGGTCGCCATTGCCGCCTTCGATCGCGACATTATAGCGGTCCTTGAGGAACGGCGTCTTGGAGATGGTGTTGATGGCGCCGCCGGTGGTGCCGCGGCCGAACATCAGGCCGGACGGGCCCTTGAGCACCTGGACTTCTTCATAGTTGAAGCTGTCGCGGGCATAGGCGCCGAAATCGCGCAACCCGTCGAGATAGATGTCGTCCTTGGCGTCGAAGCCGCGGATGCGGAACTGGTCGCCGGCCAGGGTGCCGCCTTCGCCGATGGCGATGGTGATGCCCGGCACATTGCGCAGCGCGTCGCCCAGAGTGGTGACGGCCTGGCTCTTCATGGTGGCCGAATCGATGACGTTCACCGCCTGGGGCGTGTCCTGGATGCTGGCCGACGGCATGGAGGCCAGCGGCGGGGCATGGTTCAGGCCGTTCAAGTCGGCATTGTCGTTGACCGAGACCGGGCCCAGCTGCACCGGTTGCGCCATGGCAGGCACGGCGAGCATCAGCGTTGCCAGCACGGTGACGGAAGCGCCAGACAGCGCCAGAGACTTGCGATGAGACATTGTAAGAACCCCTTGAAGATCAGCATTGGTTTCATCCGACCTGGCTGGCTTCCTGAGGTCCGCACGCGTGCGGAGGGGCTGGCTTGGTACGCGGGCACAAAGACGGCGCACTGGCTCACTTGGTGAGGATCAGCTTGCCGTTGCTCGTGAGGCGCAGACGGTATTCATCCCCGTCATGCAGCAGGACCGCTTCGCGCCCGCCGGCCATCAGATCGCTGACCGCGATCCGTCTGGGCTGGGGGGCCAAAATCGGCCGTTTGACGGGTTTCCCCGGCATGCAGTTCCCTCACTTGCGAGACGCTATCAAACATGGCGCCCCTCTATTTGCAAGTGACTTGCAACTTCAATCGCAATCAGTAGGCCTTTTTATGAAATACAGCGTAATTTCAAAGGCTTACCTTACCGCTAGGCTGGGAATTGCTGTTTGATGGCTGGGCTTCGCCCATGGCCGCGCAATGGCGCGCGAGTCCGGCGACACGCTGAAAAAGATGCGCGACTAGTCGGGCAACGCGAAGGAAATCAGGTTGGTGGAATCCATCGCCGCGACATACTGCTTGCCGTCCAGCATGTACGTCATGGGCGAGGCCCGCCAGCTGTCATTGGCGCGGAAGCTCCACAGGGTCTTGCCGGTCTTCGCATCCAACGCCGCGAAATCGCCACCGGTCTCGCCATGGAACAGCACACCGCCGGCCATGGTCAGCACGCCGGTATAGTTGGTCTCCTGCGGGCCGGTCAGCAGCTTCTCCCACACCATCTCGCCGGTCTCGATGTTCAGCGCCCGCACCAGGCGGGTGCCGACATTGGCAGGGTCCGGATTGGGTCCGAAGATCTTGCCGCTTTTGCGATAGATGCCGCAATCTTCCGCCGCCATCACATAGAACAGCCGGGTCTGCGGATCATAAGACGGCGCGTACCAGTTGGTGGCGCCGCGCACGCCCGGACAGGTCACGGTGCCATCCACTGTCGGCGTGTTGCCGGCTGCCAGGATCGGCGTGCCGTCTTTCTCAAACCCCTTGGCCCAGGTCATCTTCTTGACGAAGGGCTTGGCCAGCAGGAAGGCGCCATCGGTGCGGTCGATCACATAGAAGATGCCGCTGCGCTGGGCCGACATCAGCAGCTTGCGGGGCCTGCCCTTCCACATCGCATCCACCAGCACCATCGATTGGGTTGCGTCCCAGTCATGGGTGTCATAGGGCGTGAACTGGAAGTGCCATTTGAACGTGCCGGTCTTGGCATCCAGCGCGATCACCGAGTTGGTATAGAGATTGCGCCCGCCGCGCTCGTCCGGATCGGTGTCGGGATAGGGATTGCCCACCGCCCAATAGAGCGTGCCGGATTCCGCGTCATACGAGCCGGTATGCCAGGTGGCGCCGCCGCCGGTTTCCAGCGCCCGCCCGACCCAGGTCTTGGCCAGCGGCATCTCGCCCGGCTTGGGAATGGTATAAAAGCGCCAGGCCAGCTTGCCGCTGTCGGGACGATAGGCTGCCAGGAAGCCGCGCATGGGCGAGTCTCCGCCCGCAATGCCGGCGACGATCATGTCGTTCACCACCATCGGCGCCATGGAGCTGTAGAACTTGCCCTTGGCGTCCTTCTCCGGCAGCCACACGCTCCACATCACCGCGCCGGTCAGCCGGTTGAGGCAGACCAGATAGGCGTCGTCGGAAATATAAAAGACGCGGTCGCCCAGCACGGCCACGCCGCGGTTGGGCCCAACCGGCGGGGACGCGCTCTTGGGTGTCGAAGCCACGCCATTGTTGCGCGGAACGCACCATAGCGGCGCGCCGGTGTGGGCATTCAACGCGCAGACCCGGTTGCCACCGGTGACAACCATCATGTCGCCGATCACGATGGGGGTACCTTCGAGGCCCGAACCACCCGGCGCGAAGATAAATTGCGGCTGCAGCCGTTTCACATTGTCGGTGGTGATCTGGTCCAGGGAGGAGAAACGGTTGCCGTCGAAACCGCCATTGTAGCTGGCCCAGTCGCCGCGCCGCGGCTTCATGATCTGATCGATATCGGCTTGCGTCACCGGCGCGCTCGCAGTGGTCAGCGGGCCTTCCTCGACCCCGGCCAAGCTTGAGAAATAGGCCAACAGATCGCGGCGCTGATCGGCGCTGGCGTGCAGCACCGGCATGATCGACTGCTTCTCGCGCGTCACCGAATTGTATTTCGACGCATCCAGCAGATGCAGCTTGCCGTCCAATGTCTGGACCTGCGCTTCATGTTCGGTCTGGCCGCGCAGGAAGCCGCGCAAAGTGCCGCCGTCCTTCAGCGCCACATCCGCAACCGCCCAGGAAAAATCCGGACAGAAAGCCCAGAAGGGACAGACGCCAAGCGTCTTCTTGCCCATCTGGCCGGTGGGATTGTCCAGCCAGGCGTTGATTTCCTTGATGGTGGAGCGCGCGCCGATCCCCGACAGGTCGGGACCATTGCTGCCGCCGCGGCCCTTGACCATGTGACAGCCGCTGCAGCCGCCTTCGCCGAAGAAGAAAGCTTCGCCCGCCGCGATCTGCTGCGGCGGCGCATTGCCCAGCGCAGAGTCATTCATCGACTTCAGCCAGGTGGCGATGCGCGTCACCTGTTCCTGCGGCAAGCCGGTGAAGGACGGCATGCCGCCCGGCATGCCGCGCCGGATGATGGCAGCGATGCCGCCCGCATCCAGCCGGCGCAGGTCGGGATTGTCGGCCAGCGCCGGGGCGCGGTCACCACCGCCGCCGCCCGAGCCGTGGCAGACGGCGCAGTTCTTCTCGAAATCATCCTTGGCCGCAGCGAAGGGCTCCTGCGCAACGGCGCGTGACGTAACGTGCCAGAGCGCGGTGGCAGCGAAAACAATGGCCAGGACGGCGAGAAGCTTTTTCATGGGTCAGATCGGCATCGCGTTGTGATCCCGGCCCGGCCTGGGCAAGGTCAGCGCTCGGGCCGCGACTGCCGCCGCTCCGGTCACGAAATCACGCCGTTTCATGTTGTTCTCCCCGTCATACGCCGCTTTGTGGGCGTTTGAAGGGGAGCCTAACGCGCCTAGTTCGCCGGTACTAGCCGGATGATGGAGCCGCCCTTGGCGTCGCCATTCATGTTTTGCAGCAGCACATAAAGGAAGCCGTCCGGCCCCATCTTGACGTCGCGCACCCGGCCATAGTCGGCGATCACCGTTTCCTGGGAGACGATCTCGCGGTTCTTGATCTCCATGCGGATCAGCTTCTGGCCGACCATGCCGGTGATGAAGAGATTGCCCTTCCAGGCCGGGAATTTGTCGCCGGTATAGAAAGTGATGCCGCTGGGCCCGATCGAGGGATTGAAGAAGGTGATGGGGTCGGTCATGCCGGTGGCGTGCAACCGGCCGATGCCCGGCTCGATGCCCATGGTGGCGACGCCCCAGCCGTAATCCTTGCCCGGCTCGATGATATTGACTTCATCGCCGCCGGTGGGGCCGTGCTCGGTTTCCCAGAAGATGCCGGTCGCCGGATCGAAGCTCAGGCCTTCGGGGTTGCGATGGCCATAAGTCCAGATGCTGCCCAGCGCGCCGGGAGTGTGGACGAAGGGATTATCCTTGGGGATCGAGCCATCGAGATTCATGCGATGAATCTTGCCGAGCGGCGAGGCCAGGTTCTGGGACATCTGCATGTCATGGCGCTCGCCCATCGACCAGAAAAAGTGTCCCTTGCCGTCGAACAGGAAACGCGAGCCGTAATGGTCGGCGGTGACGCGATAGGAATCGGACGGCGGATTGAACAGCACCTGCTGGTCGACCCATTCATTGTTGGCATTGACCTTGCCGCGCACGATCCAGGTCATGGTCGGCGGCGACATGTTGGGCGCCTGCTCATCGCCCGGCTGCACCACATAACCCGGCGCCACGGTGGAATAGGATATGTAGATCCAGCCTGTCTTGGCGAAGTCGGGCGGCACCGCCACGTCCAGCAACCCGCCATCCTGGCGTTCGAACACCGCGGGCGTGCCCTTTACCGGCGCGGACGCATTGCCGTTCTTGTCCATAAAGCGCAGCTGGCCGGAGCGCTCGGTGAAGATCATGCGGCCATCGGGCAGGAAGGCCAGGCCCCAGGGCTGGTTCAGGCCCTTGACCAATGTCTCGACCTTGAAGCTGGCCTTCTGGCTGTTGAACACCTTGCCGGTGATGTCCGGCACCGGACCGACCTTGCGGTTCACGATACCGCCGCGGATGCGCAACATCGCCGGAAGCTGGGCGATCTCATCGGGGAAGAACAAAGTCTTGAGGCTGGGCATGCCCGCTGCGGTGCCGTTGGTGACCGCCTCGACGATCTGCGCATCGGTGTGGCTGCTGAGAAACTCGTTGCTGAGCAAAGCGGGCGCCTTGGGGCCGGCCGCGGCGCTGTTGCCATGGCAACCGGCGCAGGTGGTGTTGAAGATTTCGTTGGCGCGGGACTGCAGCAGCGCCGGCACGGGCGCCTGCTGCTTGCGGGCGGGGATTTTCAGTTCTTCCAGCGGAGCGGGTGTGGCTTTCTGCTGCACGCCGGGTTGGGCCCAAGCGACCGACAGGCCGCCGGCAATCACGGTCGAGGCCAACGCGGCCAGCAGGATACGCTTCATGAAAATCTCCCAAATCGCTTATTTTGCGGCGACTATAGCGTCTTACCAGACTCTGTCACCAGATGGTGGCAACGGCGCTTTCGAACTGCTCCAGGGTGAACTGGACGTCAGCATCATTGTGCGCCGCCGAAAGCGAGCATTGCTTGGTAGCGATGGGCACAAAGAACACCCCGCGCTGGATCAAGGCCCGGCGCAGCGCCACGTCCTTGGCGAAGTCATGGCCTTCGATAATGTCATGCAGGTCGGCCGGCGGCTTTTCCATTAGATAGAATGAGAAGGCCGAGCCTTGACGCGCCACACAGGCCTTGATGCCGCGCTGGGCAAAGATGTCCAGGATACCCGCTTCCATCGCCGCGCCCATCTTTTCCATCCGGGGATAGAGCGAATCCTTGGTGGCGACCAGATAGCGCACGGTTTCGATGGCCGCAGCCACCGCCACGGGATGGCCGTTATAGGTGCCTGCCACGAACGGACGGCGCGCCGGATCGGGATCGATGATGGAGTCCATATATTCAGCCTTGCCACCGACCACCGCCAGCGGGAAGCCATTGGCCACCGCCTTGCCATAGACGACCAAATCGGGGCGCACGCCGCTGATCTCGCTGTAACCGCCCACGGCATGGCGAAAACCGGTCTTCACTTCATCGAACACCAGCAGGAAGCCGAACTCGTCGGCCAGATCGCGCAAGCCTTCCAGGTAACCGGGCTTGGGTTTCACCACGCCGATATTCTGCAGCAGCGGCTCAGTGATCAGGGCGGCGACGGGATAGCGGCGGCAGACATAGCGCACCGATTCAAGGTCATTGTAATTCACCGCATGGGTGAAGCGGTTGTGGGTTAGCGTGGTCCCTGCTCCCAGCGGCTTCAAAGGATATTCACCCGGCGACACGCGCGGGCCGATTTCGGCCAGGGTGTTGAACACATTGGTCGCCAGCTCGTCGTGATTGCCGTTATAGCCGCCCTGCATCACGATGATGTGCTGGCGGTTCGTCACGGCGCGGCTGATGCGGATGGCCAGCGAAGTGGCCTCGCTGCCGGTATTCATCAGGGTGATCTTGTCCACCGCCGGCACATTCTCGCAGATCAGTTCGGCAAGGCGGCCTTCCGAGATGGACGGACCCGCGCCGAACAGGCTGTCGCCGCTGTTCAGCGCCGCGGCGGCGGCCATGTTGATGGTCTTGAAATTGTGCCCCAGGAAATAGGGCGCAAAGCCCGCATGATAATCGATGTAGCGCTTGCCTTCGGTGTCCCACAGATAGGCGCCCTCGGCCTTCACGAAAGTGATGGCCGGATCGATGGCGCGGTTGACCGAGGAAATGCCGCCCGGAATGTAGCGGCGGTTGTGCTGCAGCACGGTTTCTGCGGAGGGCTTATCCATGGGCGTCTTCTAGTTTCCTGAGGGATTTGGTTGTGTCGTCGATCACCTGCTCCATGCAACCGGGCCGGAACAGGGAAATCTTGATCTGGTAGAGGCCGGCCTTGTCATAGGTTTCGGCCGGGGCCAGGTAACCGACATTGCCGTTGACGATGTTCAGCACCATCACGGCATGGCCGGGGAAGCGGGCGCGGATTTCCTTTTGATAGACGCAATAGGGCTCGGCCGGCGCGCCGACCAGGAAGGCGTCGCCCATCTGCACCAGGGTGGTCGAAACGGTGCGCGATTTTCCCTCGCCCACATCGCGGCGCACCATCAAGCGACGCTCGATCCGCTCCTTCAACGGGCGGTCGGTGCAGTCCTTCAACTGCTCCAGCAACTCGGCTTCGGTCGGCAGGTTGACGTAAGGCAGTTCGGTTTCCGAACGGGTGATCTTCAGGGCGGTGCTGGCGGGCTTGGAACGCAGGCTCCAGCGGCCCAGCCGCGCGCCGGAATCCTCGATGCGGTCGAAAGCGATTTCCTGTTCCGGCGGCAGCATGCCGGTCAGGGTGGATAGCGCTGCATAGCCGAGCTGGCGGCCATTCTGGTCGGCGATGGCGGTGTCGCTTTCATAGGAGCGCAACGGTGTCATGTCGCCGGACGCTCCATGCAGGAAGAAGCATGGCGCCCCGCCCGTGTCGCGCTCCACCACCTCGCGCATGGCGCCGTAATAATCAGGCGAGATCATCTTGTTGCCACCGCCCAGCGACACCGGATGGCAGGCATAATTGACCATGGTGGCGATGATCTTGCCTTTTGCATCGGTGACGCGGCCAACCAGCACCGTATCGTCGCTGGGGCCATCGGGATTGACGCTGCAAAGGAAGGTCTCGCTGTCCAGCACCAGATCGCGGTTGCGCGCCATGTCGCAGCGCCCGCTGGCCCAGGACGCCACGGCCGGTTGCACGTTCGCTTTGGATTCCAGAATGACCTTTACGGCGCCTTCCACGATCTTGTCGCGATAGGGCGGGATCAGCTCGCCGCCCTGGCGATGCAGATTCTGCAGGTTGGTGATGGGCCCCGAATGGGTATGACCCATATGGGTGATGAGCTGGTCGTTGCGGATGCCCGATTGCTTCAGGATGCGCTCGCGGATTTCCATCTCATGGGCATTGTCGTACCACCAGCCCAGGTCGAAGCAGACCAGATACAATTCGATCTTCGGATCGCCGCCGCGAATGAACATGCTGGTGACATACAGCGGGCGATGGATGCCTTCGGCCGCGTCATGCTTGGCGCTGCCCCAGGACCGCGAATAGATGCCGTTGGGCGGGGTGATGTCGGCTTTCGCCACGCCGATTTCGCCTTTGAACTCCGATTGCCGGATCACCAGATCCGCGAGGTTTTTCTTGTTCATGGCCCTGTTCCTGTGGGGAAGAAGAGTTGGGAGAATATCACCATGGCGGCCAAGGTCAGCAGCAATGACAGGCCGGCCCACAACACCACGCTGCTGTACCATTTATCGCCCAGGCCCTGGCGCAGGGTTTCCCCGGAATTCCAGAAGGTCACGGGGTCCGGGTCGGTGCCGTGGGTGGGCGCCGGGTGCGCCAGGGTGCCCAAAACACAGGCCAGCATGGACAGGGCCCGGCAGATCGGGG
>Ga0118677_10007687_pt1 | contig 17682 bp, 14 predicted proteins | sample AliMusrvi5mmetaG_FD_86154 | JGI IMG/M metagenome (GOLD analysis project Ga0118677, IMG submission 86154) | reverse complement strand
AGATGTTAGACATGTTAATTTGAAGATGCCGGTTTTAGGGGAAATATGCTTAATTTGCTTTATAAATTAATCAGGAAGGAATGGTCTTTATATGAATACAATTGTTTCGGTGGATAAAAACTGGGGTATCGGATATAACGGCGATTTGCTGTTTCATGTGCCGGAAGATATGCGGTATTTCAAGAGTATGACAATCGGCAAAGTTGTTATTATGGGTGAAAACACCTTTTACTCCTTACCGAACCAAAAACCACTGAAAGACAGGGTCAACATCGTTCTTTCTGATAAGATTGGCTTGCAAATTGACGATGTTAAGGTTTGCAACAGCCTTGACGAGCTGCTGAAACATATTGAAAAATATAACACAGAGGACGTTTTTATTGTAGGAGGCCAGGCAATATATGAGTTGATGCTGCCCTACTGCAAAGTTGCGTACATTACCCAGTTTTACGCGGAGAAACCCGCTGATAAACATTTCCCCAATCTCTCGGTCAGCAAGGAATGGAAGTTAGCAGTCAGGTCAGCGCCTGTTGAAAACAACGGGCTGAAATTCACCTTCGACAAATATGAAAGAGTTTGATATCTTCAGTTAATTAAAGCCATGCAAAAAGTTTCCGCGCGGTTACCCGCGCGGATTGCTTTATTTTATAATGTTTCGGGCAATATCCGGGTAATTTGTAATAACGCCGTCACTGCCCCAGTCCCGCAGCCGTTCAATCGCATAAGGTTTGTCAATTGTCCAAGGGTTAACGATTAACCCTGCTTTGTGGCAATCGGCGATATAATCCTCGTCAACCAATATTCCCAGCGGATGAACCGCATCCGCGTTTATTTTTTTTGCAAAACCGATGTAATCTTCATATATTTCGGTGTACGGGCAATCTGTTGAATAAAGGATGCCTGTTACCGTTTTGTTATCCACTTCTTTACACTCAATGAGAATGTCTTTGTTAAAGCAGGAGATAATGAGCTTATTAAAATATCCGAATTCCTTTACTTTATTAATGGTTTTGCGGACAATATCCGTGCCTTTTTCTCTTGGTGCCTTTATTTCAATGTTTATAACAGTAACGCCGCCGCACAAATCAAGGAATTCGTCGAGTGTCGGGATTTTTGTGCCGGCAAATTCCTCCGAGAAATAGGAACCGAAATCAAATTTGCGAAGCTCTTCTAAAGTATAATCCGAAATTGATCCGGTTCCGTTGGACGTTTCGTCAATTTCGTAATTATGGCAAATCACAATAAATCCGTCCTTGGTTAAATGGACATCATTTTCAAAGCCGTCAGCCCCCATTGCAATTGCTTTTTTAAATGCCGGAATGGTATTTTGCGGAGCAGCTTTGCTGGCTCCCCTGTGCGCGATTACTTTAGTCATAATAATTAAATCTCCTTTTAAAAATTTATTCCTTGTAGCCTCTGATTTCCTCACCTGTCTTGAACAAATACCCCGATTCGGCAAGTATATCCAAATTTTTAAGAACCTTGCCGATACCTTTCGCGACGCAGTTCAGCGGGTCCTCGGCAACTCTTGTTTTTATGCCGGTTTTGCGTTCAATCATAACATCCATACCTTGAAGCAGCGCTCCGCCGCCTGTCAATATGATTCCGCTTTCCGAAACATCAGCCGAAAGCTCCGGCGGAGTCACTTCCAAAACAGAGCGTACAGCTTCACCGATATATTCAAGCTGCTCTCTTATTGCCAGATAAATATCGGTTGAGGTTATTTCCAAACGGGCAGGCATCCCCGAAATATAGTTTTTGCCTTTTACTTCAACAGCAAGCTCGGCTTCGCGCAAATAAGCGCAGCCGATTTTTATCTTTATTTTTTCCGCTGTCCGCTCACCGATAAGAACATCGCGTTCCCTTTTAAAATATCGCACGATAGCGTCATCAAAAGCATTGCCGGCAACCTTAATGGACTTTGAAACCGAAATGCTGCCCATTGTAATAACCGCAATATCCGCCGTCCCGCCGCCGATATCAACCACCATTACGCCCTTTGGATGGCTGATATCAACCCCGGCGCCCAAAGCCGCCGCCAAAGGTTCTTCTATCAGGCACGCTTTTCCCGCGCCGGAAGATGTCGCCAAATCAAGGATCGTGCGTTTTTCAAGGTTGGTTACCGTAGCCGGCAGGCAAATAATGACATTTGGTTTAAAAACCATATTCCCGCAAATTTTCTGAAGATAATAGCGCAGAATATTTTGCGTAACGGTAAAGTCGGAAACTACGCCGTCCTTCATCGGAAGCACGACTTTAATAGAAGAAGGGTTGCGGCCTACCATACTATAAGCTCTTTTGCCTGCGGCTAACATTCTGCCGCTTGAGCTTTCGTACGCGGCGGCAGTGGGTTCAGACAAAACAATGCCCTTTCCCTCAACAAAAATCACTGTTGAAGTCGTTCCCAAATCTACGCCGATGTTTATGCCGAGCATTGTTTCACCTCCCTGCCGAAAATTATTTTGCTTTTCTTGTAACGGCTGCCGTCAAACAGCAAACCTCTTTAGCACCGTAAAGTACCATCATCTTTGCGCACTCATTTAAGGTTGCGCCTGTTGTGGCAACATCGTCGCAAAGTAATATTCTTCTGCCTGAAATCATTTCAGGCTTTATTACATCAAAAACCCCGACAAGGTTTCCCCTGCGCATGGACGAGTTCATTGTGTGCTGCGCCGGTGTGTCATAAAGCTTTTTCAGAAGGCCGTCAACGGTATCGATATTCAAAAGTGTTCCGATTTCTTTCGCTAGCAGCCAGCCTTGATTATAGCCTCTGTTTTTTAAACTGATTTTCGTTAACGGCACACAAGTTATTATATCAAACTTTTTGCCGGAAAATTCTTTTTCGGCGGTTATTGCCATTTCGTTCGCCAGTATTTTTGCGTTTTGCGTTTTACCCCGGAATTTAAAGTTCCAAATACATTTTCTGACTGTATCTTCATAATAGAACGGAGCCGCAAGGCGGCTGTAAAAGCACTGATGGTCTTTACACATGCACTCTTCTTTGCCCCGCCCGCAGAGTATACAAACGGGCGGCTGCACGCGGGATACAATTTTATTGCAATCCCCGCAAGCGTCAGCCGATGGAGTAATAACTTTACCGCAAAAACCGCAGCGTTTCGGGAAAACAGCAACCAATAAACTTGAAAGTATGTCCTTGCCGCCGCCCATAGCGTTAGTCCTCCGTTAAAAAAAAGTGCAAAGCGGAATATCGCTTGGATTTTCTGTCATTTTCGACCATTGCTTTTATCTGAGCCGCATTACCGACAATGATCATCAGCTTTTTTGCCCTTGTAACCGCTGTGTATAAAAGGTTGCGGTATGCCAGCTGCGGAACAATACCAATCGCCGGCATAATGACGGCGTCAAACTCATTGCCCTGGCTTTTATGCACGGTTACCGCGTATGCCAGTTCCAAATCGGTTGCCTGGTCAAAGGTGTAAGTGGCTTCCCGGTCATCAAAAGTTATTTTTAAGTTTGCGGCTGAAATATCAATTTTCGTTAAAATACCCACATCTCCGTTAAAGATGCCTGTACCCTTTTCGTCATCCTTATCCCAGTCTATGTTGTAGTTATTTTTAATTTGCATGACCTTGTCGCCCTCACGCAGGGTGTTCATTCTGATAACAACTTCTTTTTTGCCTGCATATGCCGGGTTTAACAGGGCCTGAAGCTGCCTGTTCAGGTTGTTTGTGCCGGTCTCCCCTTTGCGGGATGGGCAAAGCACCTGTATATCCGCAGTCGGCGAATAACCGTAGGCTGCCGGCAGACGGGAAGAGCAAAGTTCGCCGATTGTCTGAGCGGCAAGTGCTGCTGAGTTTCTTTCCATAAAGAAAAAGTCCTTATTCTTTGCATTCAGCAAAGGCATTTCGCCCTGTACGATTTTATGAGCGTTCATGACGATAAGGCTTTCCATCGCTTGGCGAAAAATCTCTTTCAGTTCAACAACAGGCAGCAGTTGTGACGCAATTAAATCATGCAGAACATTTCCTGCGCCTACAGGAGGCAGCTGATCCGAATCGCCGACCATTATTAAACGGCAGCCTAAAGGCAATGCATTCAAAAGGCTCGCAAACAATGAAATATCAACCATTGAAAGCTCGTCAACAATGACAGCGTTTGCCGAGAGCGGATTTCTGGCATTTCGCGCAAAAGCAGGGTGGTCATCCTTATCCCATTCGACTTCCAAAAGGCGATGAATTGTTTTTGCTTCTTTGCCTGTCACTTCGCTCATCCGCTTGGCCGCCCTGCCCGTCGGCGCGGTTAGGGCAACATCCAGCCCGCTGAGTTCGAAGAGTTTCAGGATACCGTTGATTGTTGTTGTTTTGCCTGTTCCCGGGCCGCCGGTCAAAATCAACAGCCCTTTTTGAATGGCGGTCTCAATAGCGAGGCGCTGCTTTTCCTCATATTTCAACCCTTGGTCATTCTCGATTTTTTTAATATCCGCATCAAGAGTTCCCATACCTGCCGGAGGAAAACGAAGCAGCATTTTTATGTGGTCAGCCGCATTTTTCTCCGCTAAATATATGTTTGGCATAAAAACAAATTCCTTGCCGAAAATCAGTTTCTGAACAAGCTGACCTTGTTCAATAAGAACATCCAACGTAATATCGATTGAATCTCTGCCTTCATTCAAAAGCCCGAAGCACGGCTCAAAAAGTTTTTCGCGCGGTAAACAGGTATGTCCGTTTGAAAGGTTGTGGCGAACGATATGAATAATTCCGGCAGCGGTACGGTATGATCTTGAAGGTTTGCTCGGCATTGCTTCGGCAATTGCATCCGCTCTTTCAAATCCTATTCCGATACCTTCATTGCACAATACATATGGATTGTTTGTGATTGTATCCACAGAATTTACACCAAATATCCGGTAAGCATTTAAACATTCGGTTGGTGACATACCAAAACGTTCAAGTGAAATCATCACTTCGCGCACCGCAAACTGCGCTTTGAATTCCGAGCATATTATTTCAGCCTTCGCGAATGAAATCCCCTTAATTGAAGCAAGACGGCGCGGATTGTTTTCGAGTATATCAAAGGAATTATCTCCAAAAGCCTCAACAATCTTCACTGCTGTGGCAGGGCCTATACCCTTAATAATTCCCGAGGAAAGGTATTTAAGCAAATCCGCCGATGTAGTGGGCAAAGTATGTTCGCAAAGCTCAGCGCGGAACTGCCGGCCAAATGAGGCATGGTGATCCCAATGGCCCCTCAGGCGTAATTCCTCACCTGCAGATACCTGAGGCAATACGCCCACAACCGTAACAAGTTCACCGCCGCTGCTTATATCCAGCACGGTAAAGCCCGTATCTTCGCGGCGGTAAGTTATGTTTTCGACACAACCCTTTAGTTCAATTTGCTCGTCTAAATCCTGCATTATTCTTCCTTTTTTATGTGGGGACCGCATCGCTGAAAATTTACTTTTTACCGTAAATAGCTTCGTTAAAGAGCGGTAAAAGTCCGTAATTATCCGGTGTGTGAGGGGGCATTTGGTAGATATCATGCCCCGGGAATTCGTTGCCTTCAACAATGACAGGCCCATTTGGCGTAACCGCAATATCCCAACCCACAAGCCCGATTTGAGGGATAACAGCCGCTGCGCGCAAAGCCAGATCTAAGCAGGAACTCCACAGCGGAATTTCAAAGCCTTTAATTGCGGTCAATGTTTCCGGATGCTCGGAGTAAGTAATACCCGCTTTATCCACAGCGACAAACATAAGTTTGCCGGTTTCAATATCCACCCTGGTAATTATACCGCCGCTGTTAAAATTATCAACATGCCTTCCGCCGTTGCCGATACGCAAATACGCGCAGATTACTTTTGTTTTTCCGTCTTTATAAACGGTCACAATTCTTGTTGTGTTAATACTGTGCGGATACATCTCATTCAAATGCGGGTGCTGCAGCAGACATTCCTCAGCCAGTTCACAGTCACTATGCAAAATATATTCAAACAATTCAGCCGTATTTGCGAAATCTTTTGTGTACAGCTTTTGAATACCCTTGCCGCACATTCCCGCCCTGGGCTTGGCAATGACGACAGTTTTATCACCTAACCATACTTCGAATTCTTTGCCCTTTTCGGCATGAACAAGCATCCATTCCCTTCCGATAAAATCAGAAAAAGCAGTGTTGAATTCATCTTTATTTTGAAAATAGTGCCGGTAGTTTACATCATTCAGCATTTTTACAAAGTTATTGTTTACGCCTCTGGTAATAAAGGTTTTGCGCTGTTTGCCGTTGGTGCGCTCCATTTTAAAAACATCGTAATCCATATAGCCCGCGGAGTAACGAAGACCGCACCAGACAATATCCAACAGCACAAAAGCCCTCGGCTTGCCGCTGCGCAGGCTGACGCGCTTAACTGTGTCAAACGCGGCGTTAAATCTCATTTTTTTAATTCGCCCCAAGGTATAGCTGATTTTACCCATAAAACCCTCAAATTAATAAAATTTTAAATAGCGAGTAGGCCTGTAAGCCGAGTTCTGTCATTTATTGCAGCCATCTGTCTACGCTGAATGTTGCCACGCAGCTTTAGCCACCTGTTGGAGAATACGCCGAGCAAGCGCTAACCGGCATTGCTGCCGGTTTTCCCCGGTTGGTGTTGCTCCGGATAGGGTTTACAGGGCCGCGCGGTCTCCCGCGCGCCGGTGAGCTCTTGCCTCGCCTTTCCACCCTTACCCGCTAAAAGCGGGCGGTATATCTCTGTTGCACTTTCCCTAAGGTCACCCTCGGCGGCCGTTAGCCGTTATCCTGCTCTGCGGAGCTCGGACTTTCCTCGTGGGCGGGATTGCTCCCGCACCCGCGGCTGCCCAGCCTACTCGCTGTATTTTATTCTAATTCAAAAGCAACTGCATGTCAAACCCAAATATAAAATATATAATAACAAATTGAAAATTTTTATAAAAGCATTGTTAAATAAAATAAAATAAGGTAGAATAAAAGCAGTATTCAGCTATTAAAAGGAGTCATCTGATAATGGACGATGTTAACTTCTCCGACTACAAAAGCGGCCCGGACGCTCCCTCTCCCGAACTAAAACCCAAACAGCAGAAAAAGACCGGTAAAAACACAAAGAAGAAATTTGTTCTGTTGAAAACTGTATTAATCTTATTACTAGCTGCTGTTATAGTTTTTTCGGCAAGCTTTGGTTATATATATAATTTAATGAGCACAACTAATTATAATGAAGCCGGTCATCAGGAAAATGTGTATGTCAACAGCAGCGATTTAATGCAGGATAAGAACGTCGTAAATATTTTGTTTATCGGGGTTGACCGAAGGGCGGAGAACATCGCATCACGCTCGGATTCCATGATTCTGTTTTCAATTGATAAAAACAATAAAAAAATTAAGCTTACTTCTTTTATGAGGGATACCTGGGTGGACATTCCCGGCAGAGGATATGCAAAACTGAACGCTGCCTGTACCTATGGTGGGGCTCAGCTTGTTATCGATACGCTTGAATATAATTTTAAAATTCACATCGACCATTATCTTTTGGTTGATTTTGATACATTCGCCGGTATCATCAACAAGCTTGGCGGGGTAAATGTTGAAATAAGCAAAAGCGAAGCCACATATATGCGCGACAAGGTTCATCTGAATGTCAATGCCGGCAGCAGCGTCCATCTTAACGGCAATGAAGCGCTTTGGTATTGCCGCATCCGTTACCTTGATTCTGATTTTATGCGTACTTACAGGCAGCGCAAGGTTGTGACTTCTATTATTCAGGAAGCCGGCAAAACAAGTTTACCGAAGCTTATAAACTTGGTAAAAGGTATTTTGCCTTATGTTGAAACGGATTTAAATCCATTGGATTTAACAAAACTTGCAGTCGGCGCCGGATTTTCATATATCAGATATGATGTCGAACAAAAAAGGGTTCCCGCCGACGGTACTTGGAAAAACGCGATGATAAAAGGTCAGGCTGTTTTGCAAACGGACCTCGGGGCGAACCAGGATATGCTGCGCAATTATCTCTACGCAAACGATACCGGCAGCGAAACAACTTCGGAATAAACAGCGGAGGTACAAATCATGGATAGTCAGGCACTTACCAAGATTTCCAGCGGTCTATATGTAACCGGTGTGAAAAACGGCGGCAGCTTTGGAGGTTCTTTGGTTGACGCCCTCATACAGGCGACAAACGCCAACCCTCCGCATATAATATTTTGCAGCATGAACGGCAACAATACAACAGAACTGATAAAAAAATCCGGTGAATTTACGGTTTCCGTACTCGGGGATGATGTAAACCCCTTTGTTCTTGCCAACTTCGGTTTTCAATCGAGCAGGAATGTTGATAAATGGGCTAATGTTGAGCATGAATTGCGGGATGGACTGCCTGTTTTAAAGAATGCAGCCGCAGCTTTTCTCTGCAAAGTTGAAGACATCAGGATAATGTCCACACACAATATCTTTACATGCACGGTTGAAAATGCCTGGCTTGGCAGCGGCGAACCGCTTCTTTACGGCGATTATCACAAGAACTTAAAAACCGCAGTCTCGGCAGCTTTTACCGAATTTAAAACAACCGGCAAATTGCCGGCCGACACTGTTCCATTAAAAACCGAAGCAACGAATGAAGGCAAAAAAGAGCAGTGGGTTTGCACGGTATGCGGATATATCTATGATGAAGCTGTCCCCTTTGAGGAGCTTCCCGATGACTGGACTTGTCCACTTTGCGGCGCAGCCAAGTCGCTGTTTGAAAAGCAATGGTTATAAAAGTAATTTTCAGGGGTTTTAATTTTTCACAGGACGGCCCGGGCAACCGGTTGGTTTACCATTTGCAGGGCTGCAACCTTCATTGCCCGTGGTGTTCAAATCCCGAAAGCATGGCGGAAAACGGAAGTCTGCTTGCCGCTGGTGATTTATTCGAAATTTTGTGTCCGTTCGGAGCTATAAAGGATGGACAACTGAACAGGAATCGCTGTGAGACCTGCAGTGACAAACCTTGCACGAAGGTTCCCGGCAGCGCACTGAAATTAAGCTGCACCGACTTTGAGATTGAAGAGGTTCTTGCTGAAATAAAACGCAGTTCCAAGTTGTTTTTTGACGGCGGAGGTGTGACCTTTACAGGCGGAGAGCCAACAATGCAGTTTGAAGCTTTGAAAGAGCTGTTAACCCGAATCAAAGCGATGGGTATCAACACTGCAATTGAAACCAACGGCACTCATATTCAGCTGCCCGAACTTTTTCCGTTAATTGATTTTCTGATAATCGACTGCAAGCACTATAACAGCAGCCTTCACGAAAAGACAGTAGGCATTGGCAACGAAATCATTCTGAAAAATATAGCAGCGGCTCTTGAACGGCGTTCTCAATTGCTTATACGCATACCGCTCATCGGAGGATTTAATTCTTCAAAAAACGATGCTGAAGGTTTTGCAAAGTTATTTGACAGCATGAATACCAAAAATTGTGCCTTTGAACTGCTGAGATACCATGAATACGGCAAGGATAAATGGGCGCAATGCGGTTATGAATATAAAATGAAAAACGCTGATGTCAGCGATACAGAATTTAATGAATTCAGCAAGATTTTTGAAGACCATAATTTAAAATTAATTCGAACTTAATTAATATGTCAAATCCTTAGGAGGTAAATATATGCAAAACAAAGTATTGGAACCCGGTAGAACAACAGAGATGGCTAAACTTCTATTCAAAGAAGAACGCAGCATGAAACGTCTGGATGGCTGGTTTCTCGCGAGAGAAGCTGCTGTAAAGGCTTCAAAAAGCTTTAAAAGCCAACCAAAAGAGCTTGTAGCCGCGCTTGAACTTCGCGCTATTTTTGAAGATCTCCCGCTTTCAATCAGCGAAAACGCTATTTTCGCGGGCACGCAGCGGGATGCTTTTGCGCGCAGCTATGCGCTGATAAACCCTGCTTTCGAAGTTGAAACCTTCAGCGGATACTGCGACCCAACCGCCGTTTTTAACGATATTGTGGTGAATGAAGAATTTACTGTGAAAAGAATTGAAGATTTACGCAACTATACAAAACAAAGTGAATATGTGAAAACGCTTTCAGCAGTCTATGAAAATTACGCGGATTATACTGCAGAGGTTGCCTTCTTTATCGAACAGGTTACAGGGCATTTAATCCCTGATTTCCGCCCGGCTCTTAAATACGGCGTTGAAGCAATCCGCGTTGAAGTTCATTCACGCCTGCTCGACGAAAATGATGAGGATAAAAAAACCGTATTCCGTTCCATTGAATTAACGCTTGACGGAGTTATCCGCCTTGCAGAGCGCTATGCCGATATTGTCGCCGAGGCAAGGACAACCGCGCAGGGCGAGCGGGATGTCCGGCTTGAATTGATGGAATATACCTTGCGCAAGGTTCCCGCCAAGGGTTCAACAACGCTTTATGAGGCTATGCAGGCATATATGCTGCTTTGGCAGGCTATGTGCCTTGAACAGGCTCCTAATCCTTTTGCCTTTTCTGTCGGCAATGCTGACAGAATTTTTGAACCTTACCGCCTTATGAGCGGTGAAAACAGAGAAGAAACCGCTGCTTTGTTTAAGCACTTTTTAGTTTTCTATAATGTCGGTGACAGAAGCTGGGCAATTTCGCAGAACATCCTCTTGGCCGGCAAATCAAACACCGGCGAGGATTTGACGAGCGAAACAACCTATGCCATTTTGGACGCATATTATGACATGAATCTGCCTCAGCCTATCCTTTCGATTAAACTGCATAAAAACACGCCTGCAAAACTCTACCGGGAAATGGGCAAGTTTTTCTTTACGCCGGGCTGCCTGACACCTTCTCTTTTTAACGATGACTCGGTTTTTGAGGTGCTGAAAAAAGCAGGTGTTGAAGCTGTTGATTTAGAAGATTATTCGGTTGCAGGCTGCCAGGAACCCCTGATCATGGGCAAAGACAATGCCAACACAACAAACAGCTGGTTTAATCTGCCAAAAATTTTGGAACTGACATTAAACAACGGATACTCGACAATCACAGGCAAAAAGATCGACTCAATTACTTCCGAGCAAGACCCGCTTACCCTGCTTAAAAACATTCGAAATGAGTTTTATAAAAATGTTGAACACTTCGCAGCGCAGATGGCGTTGGCGGCAAACGGAGCATCCGTTGCTTTGTCGAACCTTCCGGTTCCTTTCCTTTCCGCATTTATGGGCGGCGCTTACAGCGGAATAGATATGAGAGACCCGAAAAGACAGGGTACAAAATACAACGGAAGCGGCTGCCTTATTCACGGCCTTTCGGTTATAGCCGATTCAATTATTGCGATTGACCGCCTTGTTGCCGAACGTCCCGGTGATGCCGGGCGCCTATTGAATTCACTCCGCCGCAATTTTGAAGGTGACGAGGAGCTTAGGCAATACTTGCTTTCATGCCACAAATTCGGCAATAACATCGAAGATGTTGACAACGAAGCCGCTGAAATCGCCAATAAAGTCTCCTGTATAATCGCTTACCAAAAGAATTACCTTGGCAATTCTTTCAGACCGGACTGGAGCAGCCCTTCCACCCATTTGCTTTACGGCTATTGGGTCGGCGCAACGCCGGACGGGCGTAAGGCGCGCGAGCAGCTTAACTATGGCGTTGATCCGCTTTTCGGTGAAGCCGGTTCAGGAATGGGTTTCAGAATGCTCTCAAATATGAAATTACCGTTTGAAAAGTTCTGCGGCGGTTATGCTTCCCACTTTGGCATTGACCCTAAATTTTTCAAGGCGGAAGACTTTGAGGGAAAAGGCGAAGAGTTTGCGAAAAGAGTTATTGCTCCCCTGTTCTTCAACAAGCAAAACGATTCCATTTGCCCCTTCTATCTTTATGTTAATGTCACAACGCCTGAAACGCTTCGCAAAGTACTTGCAGACCCGCAAAAATATGCGCCCAGCGGTGTTTATATCATGCGAATTCATGGCACCTTTGTAAACTTCTTAGACCTGTCCCCCGCAATTCAGCAGGATATCATCAAAAGGCTTGATTTGGAGTCTACAACACTTTAAAGGAGTATCACCGATGAAAGTGATTGGTCTTGACATCGGCACAACAAAAATCTGCGCAATTGTTATCGAAACGGCCTCCGGTGAGGTTTTGCGCACTGTTACCGGCAATAATGATACACAGTTTACAGGTTCGGCTCCTTTTGAAAGAATACAAAGCCCGGCGCTTATACTCGAAAAATGTTTCAGCCTTTTAGAAGAACTCACCGGGGCGTTCTCCGACATTGCCTGCATTGGTATAACCGGGCAGATGCACGGAATACTTTACATCGATAAAAACGGTGATGCGCTGAGTCCGCTCTATTTTTGGCAGGATGAGAGCGGAAACGAACCGTTTGATGAAAATCAAAGCTATGCCGAATATTTAACCGAAATAACCGGTTATAAAATGGCAGCAGGTTTCGGCGGCACAACCTATTTCTATCATTCCCGCAACGGCAAAGTTCCCGCCAACGCGGCAAAGTTCTGCACAATTCATGACTATTTCGCTATGAAGCTTTGCGGTAAGTGTGAGCCGCTGGTGCACACTTCAGACGCGGCAAGTTTTGGCCTTTTTGATTTAAATTCCCTTAGGTTTGACGGGCAGGCGGTAAAAAAAGCCGGGCTTGATTTCAGCCTATTCCCGCGAGTTACAAGAGCATTTGATATCGTCGGCAAATACAACAATCAAATTCCTGTATCTGTTGCTATCGGGGATAATCAGGCGAGTTTCCTCGGTTCAGTCTGCGATATGGACAATTGCCTTTTGGTCAATGTCGGCACCGGCAGCCAAATATCCTATTTGACAAACAAAACCGTCACAGCCGAAGGGCTGGAAATCCGCCCTTGCTTTGATGATAAGTTTATTTGCGTCGGCTCTTCGCTTTGCGGCGGAAGAGCCTTCGCTTTGCTTGAGGATTTTTTGAGGACTGCGGCAAACTTTATTACAGGAGAAGTCTGCGAAAGCGGTTACCCCGCTATAGATGATTACCTTGCTAGCAGCTCTCAACCTGAAAATCCATTGATTGTTTCAACCCGATTTGCGGGAACGCGCGACAATCCGGAGGAAAGAGGTTCAATTAATAACCTCGGGCTTGATAATTTTACACCCAAACATTTAATCTGGGGCGTTTTAGGCGGTATGGTTGAAGAACTGCAGGCAATGTACCGGGCTGCGGGAGAACAAAAACACACTTTGCTGATAGCTTCAGGCAACGGGCTTCGTAAAAACAAAGCGCTGCAAAAACTTTTTGCGGAAAGTTTCGGTATCAAGCTGAAAATTCCGGTGCACAGCGAGGAAGCGGCTTTCGGCGCGGCATTATTCGGGCTGACTGCGGCAGGTTTTGAAGAAAGCATTTATACCGCGCAAAAAATGATAAAATACAGGTGATTGCATGAAGAAAGCAAAAATGACACTGGCAAAAGAATTTAAAATCGGAGAAGTTGACAAACGCTTATATGGCTCTTTTATTGAGCATTTAGGCAGAGCGGTTTACGGTGGAATTTATGAACCGGGGCATCCGGCAGCAGACGAAAACGGTTTCCGTACCGACGTATTAAAGCTGATAAAAAAGCTGAATGTACCGATCGTGCGGTACCCCGGCGGCAATTTTGTTTCCGGCTACAACTGGCTTGACGGAGTCGGGCCTATAGCTCAGCGACCCGCACGGCTTGACCTTGCGTGGGAAACTACCGAAACCAATGAATTCGGCACCAATGAATTCATAAAATGGTGCAAGGCCGCAAATACAGAGCCCATGATGGCTGTTAACCTCGGCTTAAAAGGACCGGAGGAAGCAAGAAATCTCGTTGAATACTGCAACCACCCCGGCGGCACATACTGGAGCGATTTGCGCCGTTCACACGGTGCCGAACAGCCGCACAATGTAAAGCTTTGGTGCTTGGGCAACGAAATGGACGGATCCTGGCAAATAGGTGCCAAAACAGCAGCTGAATACGGCAGAATTGCGACCGAGACAGCAAAGGTTATGAAGTGGACAGATAACTCAATTGAGCTTGTGCTTTGCGGTTCTTCCAGCAGCGGAATATCCACATTCGGAGAATGGGAAGCCACAACACTTGACCTTTCTTATGAGAAGGTTGACTATGTTTCACTCCACCAGTATTTTGGTTTCAAGTTAGACGGCGATTTGGAAAAGCAATGCAAAAACTTTCTCGCGCGCTCGGTTGAGCTTGAAGAATATATCAAAACCGTGATTTGTGTCTGCGACTATATTAAAGGGAAAAAGCATTCTAAACACAGGGTAAACCTCTCGCTTGACGAATGGAATGTATGGTACCATTCACACGGCGCGAAGTTTGATAAGTGGTCAAAAGCGCCGCATATCTTAGAGGATATTTACAATTTTGCCGATGCACTTGTTGTCGGGCTGATGCTTATCTCCATGCTTCGCCACTGCGACAGGGTAAAGGTTGCCTGCATGGCGCAGTTGGTCAACGTTATTGCTCCGATTATGACTGATAACGGCGGCTCTGCCTGGGCGCAGACAATTTTCTACCCGCTGATGCAGGTTTCAAATTACGGCAGAGGAACCGCGCTGTTGCCGGTTATTGAAACAACCAGGCATGACACGATTGACTTTTCGGATGTGCCTGATATGGATTCCATGTCCGTCTTAAACGAAGAAAACGGTGAGTTGACAATCTTCGCGGTTAACCGTGATTTTGAAGAGAAAATCGAATTGGACATTAAACTGACCGATTTTACCGGATATAAACCAATCGAATATTCTGTTATGTCGGGGTACGATTTAACCGAGATAAATACGAATGACTCATCTCCGGTCGTTCCCGTAAATGCTCCCCTGCCACCTGTTGACAACGGGCATTTAAAAGTATTGCTGCCGCCGTTATCATGGAATGTCATTAGATTGAAAGGATAGAAAGTTATGAAATTTAAAATCGCATTTATCGGCGCCGGTTCCATTGGCTTTACGCGGAGACTTCTTACAGATTTAATGTGCGTACCCGAATTCAAAGGCGAGCTTGACATCTGGTTCATGGATATTAACCAGCAGAATTTGGATATGGTTACTGAGCTTTGCCAACGGGATATGGACGAAAACGGGCTTGACTGCAAAATACATGCAACCCTCAACCGCCGTAAGGCCTTAACGGATGCCAAATATGTTATTTGCTGCGCAAGAATCGGATGCCTTGAAGGCTTTAAAACCGATGTGGATATTCCGCTGAAATACGGCGTCGACCAATGCGTCGGCGATACGCTTTGCATTGGTGGTATTATGTACGGGCAGCGCGGCATCGCGCAAATACTCGATTTTTGCAAGGATATGCGTGAGGTATCCAAGCCGGATGTTTTATTCCTTAACTATTCGAATCCCAATGCCATGATGACCTGGGCTGCCAACAAATATGGCAAAATTCCGACTATCGGGCTTTGCCACGGTGTCATGGGCGGTGAAAAGCAAATTGCCGAAGCGCTTAAAATTCCGCGCAGCGAACTTGATTTTATTTGCGCCGGTATTAATCATCAAACCTGGTATATTCAAATCAAGCACCGCGGCAGAATTATCGGCAGCGAAGAACTGCTGGCCGCTTATGAAGCAAACGAATATTTCAGCCATACGGAAAAGGTAAGAATTGATATCCTCCGCCGTTTCGGGTACTATTCAACCGAATCAAACGGGCACCTTTCGGAATACCTTGCCTGGTACCGCAAGCGCCCGGACGAAATAATGGATTGGATTGATTTGGAAAGCTGGATATTAGGTGAAACCGGCGGTTACCTCAGAGTATGCCTGGAGGGCAGAAATTGGTTTGAAACCGATTTCCCGAACTGGCTGAAAGCCCCTGCCAAAAAATATGACGGTTTGGACCGCAGCGAAGAACACGGCTCCTATATTATTGAAGGGCTTGAAACCGGCAGACGCTACAGAGGGCATTTTAATGTTGTAAACAACAACTGCATAACCAATTTAGCCGAGGACTGCATTGTCGAAGTTCCCTGCTATGTGGACGGCAACGGCATCTCCGTACCTCAAGTCGGCGACTTACCCTTAGGCTGCGCCGCAATTTGCGCGCAAAGTGTCTGGGTGCAGCGTTTAGCAGTTGAAGCGGCTATAACCGGCGATGTTAAGCTGTTAAAGCAGGCTGCTTTAATGGACCCGCTGACCGGCGCTGTATGCAACCCGCCTGAGGTTTGGCAAATGGTTGACGAAATGCTGATTGCCCAGGAGGAATGGCTGCCGCAGTACACCGAGGCAATTGCAGCGGCGAAAGAGTTGTTTGCGAAAGGCAATTTATTGCCGACCAAAGAGGGTTATGAGGGTGCAGCACGGCTTCACGTTAAAAGTATCGAAGAACTGGAAATAGATAAAGCAAAAGCTACCGCAAACGCGGCAGCCTCAGCGAAATAACAGCTAAAAATTACCAAAATTTTCAGGGCAGGCCGCTTAGCCTGCCCTGAAATATATAGCAAATAAAATTTAACTCAATAAGGTTTTGCAGATTTTTGAGATGTAAAAGACCCCATTATTGATTTGCCGCTTATGGTCTTATATGCTCTGACTTTATAATAATATGTTTTATTTTTTGTAAGCTTCGTATCCGTAAATGATGTCGTTGTTACAGATTTCAACAGAACGGATGCTCCCGTGCTTGATGTTGCCCGGTATACCTGGTAACCTGTTGCTCCCGCAACAGCACTCCAGCTGACTTTGATGCTTGTGCTGCTGGCCTTGACGGCTTTGAAATTTGCAGGAACGCCAATTACTAATTTAATAGCGGGACGAACACCGTAATCCGCGTCAATGTCGGATACGTAGTAATCATCCGTCTGACCGCCAAATAAGACACGGCTGGCACCGGCATCCCCACTGGCGGGGGTTCGCAGCCACCAACTACAATTGCCATTAAACAGCGGTTCGTCAATATTCGTATTGAGCCCCATACATTTTGCATAGTCAGTTCCGCTGTCTCTGCGTTTTATATCGGTAGCATTATAATTATTACTGAAGCCATAAGCTGTATTCAGCGAATCCGGATATGATATTAAAAATATCTTGTCATAGGTGTTTGGGCCGCCGTCTTTATAAGTGTCAGGATTATCGGGATTAAGTGTATAACTATTTTTTATATTTACCTTTTGAGTTGTTGTAAAAGCAGTATTGTAGAAAGTGCCGTTAAGCCATTTGCGAAGTGAGCAGGCTGACCATGTCATAGAGGAGGTTTCTGCGCTGTTATAAGCCAATGAATTTAATACTTTCTCTGACAATAAATACAGCTCTCCGGTTTTAGAATACAAAACACGCCAAACAATCGGGTCAAACTTGAACCAATAGGTGGTGTTTATCCGGTATCCGTTATCATCCTGATAACTATATTCGTCGGTAGCTGGAGATGTCGCAAAGTATGGGGTGTACTTTGAGAAATTTACTTTTAAATACTTTCCGCTTGAAAGGGTAACAGTATTATCTGCTCCCAGCGCAGCGGCATCCAACAGAGCAAGAATGCTTACATCCGTAACCAAAGACTGAGGATAGGAGCCATAAGACAATTTGTCGCCTTTGACAAATGACGCGGCATAAGCTGTGGTTGAAAAAAGGCTTGTCGGCAATATCGTTGCTGCCATAATCAAGGCCAAAACAAGGGTTAACGCTCTCTTTGAAATTTTCTTCATAATTTTACCTCCTTAAATTTTAATGAAATCGGTTAGTAATTTCATTATATTAGAATTGATAAGATTTG
>Ga0118677_10007686_pt1 | contig 17686 bp, 14 predicted proteins | sample AliMusrvi5mmetaG_FD_86154 | JGI IMG/M metagenome (GOLD analysis project Ga0118677, IMG submission 86154) | reverse complement strand
ACATCAGGATGTCTGAAGTGGTCCGGCACGGAGGCCATCCCTCCATGGGATTTTGCATTTCCCACACATCGAACAGGGCGAGGATCGAGGCTCGGAGATGGTCAAACGATGGACCGGGCGTGATTGGAAAGCGCGGAGGTCATCGCCTCGGCGAGGGCCAGGCCCATGCGGGTGGCGGCGAAGGGCTCGGGGTGGAGGAGGTCGGTCTGGAAGCCCCGGAAGTCGGGCACGAGCACGCAGCCGTCAACCAACCTCACCTGCTGCGGGAAACGGGCGGCGGCGGCACGCAGGATTGCGTTTTTTTCCAAGGCGTCGCGCTGCCAGTCGGAGGTTTCATTTTCGTGGAAGAGGCCGGTGTTGAAGATCGTGATCAGGAAGAGCGGCTTGCCCGGATGCCGTGACGTCACCCGGTCGAGCAGGTAGTCAACCTTCCCGGCGAAGACGGCGTTGGGGCCGCTCATCACCATGTTGACGCCGAGCTCGAAGCTGGCGAAGTCCCAGTCGTCTCGGCCGGCGATGAAGTCGGCGATCTGCGGTTCCAGAAAGCACGACCCGCCCATCCCGAGATTGAAGACCTGGGCTTCGAGCATCTGGGCGGCGGCGTTGACGTAGTTGTGGTAGGTCTCGCCGCCTTGCGTGATCGAGGAACCGTAGGCGAGCCAGCGGCGGGCAGGCAGCTCGTCGGGCGCGGGCGGGCGCACGTCGCCGCCCATGCCATCCATGCCGTAGTAGGCAAGCGGCGCGGCACACGAGTAAATGCGGTAAACGTTCGGCGCGAATCCGCCCGCGGCGCGGGAGGCGGACGTGCGGTTCGGTTCGAGTTGCGGGAGCTCGATGTGGAGGCAGTGGATCCGGCCCTCGGGGATGCGCCCCTCGCAATAGACGATCTGGTTGCCCAGGAGGTGGACAGTGTCGGCGCTGCCATGCATCGAGCGGAGGTAAAGCCGGATCCGGCTGGCGCTAGTCACAAACCGGATCTCGCAGCCGTTCGAACTGCGCACCGCCATTTCGCCGACGGCGGAGTCGAGAGGCGACCAGTCCCGCATCGGGAAGCGCGCGAGGTGCAGCCCGCCGCCAGGCGCGGAAACGAGCTCCGCGACGTTGTGGAATGCGAGGTTGTCGTGGATGAGGCCGCTCGCAGGCTTCACGCTTCAGTCCTTGACCGCCAAGGCGAGTTGGGACTCCCTGCGACGGCTGACCAAGACAACCGCCAGCGCACCTATGCCGAGAAGGGCATAGGTCGATGGCTCGGGAACGATATTCAGGTTGTTGGTAAACTGGTCGCTGAGTCCGCCGGCGTCGTTGTTGAACACTTGGATGCCCGTTATGCTCGCGCCGGTGAAGGTCCCGGAAAAAGCTCCCTTGCTCCCAACAAACGTTGCCGAGTAGGTGTTTGCGCCGGTAAGCGTAAATGAAAAGGTCTGGAAGGTTCTTTTGGTATCGTCATAGGTCGCCCCAAGAGGACCTGCACCACCGCCAGTGTCTGAGTATTGAAAAAAGTTATTGCCCCCTGTAAAAAAAAGACTCACCTCAGTTCCAGACGCGCCGAGCAGGTTGATGCCGATGGTTTTGCCAGCAGCGACATTATAATTGTGGGCGTAGTCAATAGATACCGTCTGGCCGATCGTAAGCGCACCTCCATCGAACGTGTGCGTCTGGGTGATCTGACTGCCATCCCCATTAGTGTCGTCCCAGATAACCCATGCAGGGGTGCCACCCATGTTGTTGTCGGTGCCGGTGTGGTCGGGGTTGTTGGTGGTCACTGTCCAAGCAGCAACATGCGTGACACCGTTCAAGGTTGCATCGTAGAGGAGAGTGCCTGGACTAGCATATTCCGTGTATGACATTGTGACCGTAGCCGCGAAGGCCGAACCGCTGAAGACAACCGTTGCGATAGCGAGGAAAACGGCTCTTAAGACACGGGGGGAAAACTCTGCGCTCAAACCTTGGGTAAATGAAATGGGTTGTTTCATGCGGCAAAGAAACCACAAAACAATCCACGAGTCAAAAAGTTTTTTGCTCAATCATTTAAGCGTCGCGCTTCCGATATTGCTAATCCGCAGGATCTGTGCAGACTACCGCCTTCCGCAGACGCGATTTTTTAGCCCATGTATCATTCCCGAATGCCCGACCATCTCACCACGTGTGCTTCCCTCGAAGAAGTGCGCATTCTGCGCGAGCTAGCACGGCGGAAGGCCGAGCTTCTCGCCAGCCCGGTTGTCGTCGAGCGCACGAGGCTCTGGAAGAAGCACAACGCGCTTGCGCAGGAACGCCCGATGCTCCTCGTTTTTCCCGAGGGGAGCTGGGACGAACTCATCCCGGCCGATGAATCCCTGCGGTGCCGGTGCGCCGACCCGATCCTGCGGGGGATCGAGCAGGAGATGAGGATCGAGCTTTACGCGTTCGAGCATTTTGACACCGACAACGTGCCAACTCCCGGCATCTGCGTGCCCAAGGCCATCGCCAACACCGGGTGGGGAGTTGAGGCCCGCTGGGAGACGGGCACCGCGGCCCACGGCTCGCGGAAATTCGATCCGGTCATCGCAGACGAAGGGGACTTCGAGAAAATGCGGTTCCCGGAGGCGAGCCACGACGAGGAGGTTTCCCGGCGCCGCTGGGAAGCCGTCAGCGAAATCTTCGACGGCATCCTCCCTGTCCAGCTTTCCGGGATCCGGCACATCAGCTTCCATCTGATGGCCCAGTGGACCGCACTGCGCGGGCTGGAAGAAGTTTTGATGGACATGCTCGCGGAGCCGGAGTTCACGCACCGTGCGCTCGAGTTCCTCGCGGAAGGCAACCGGCGGCTCGTCGAGCACTACGAGCGGATGGGCCTGCTCGAGTTCAACCACGACAACACGTATCATTCGACCGGCGGGAACGGGTGGCTCGACTCCTGCCCCGGCCCGGCGCCGGTGCCCGGCGCGCCGGCGACCCGCGCGCAGATGTGGGCGTCGGCCGAAGCCCAGGAGCTGACCGTTGTTTCTCCCGAGATGCACGAGGAGTTTGCCCTCCAATACGAAAACGAACTTCTGAGGCCGTTCGCATTCACCGGCTACGGATGCTGCGAGGACATCACCGACAAGTGCGACCAGATCCTGCGCGTCCCCAACCTCCGGCGGATCTCGATCTCGCCATTCACGAACGTCGCGAGCAGCGCCCCCCGGATCGGAAACCGCGCGATCTTTTCCTGGAAACCCCGGCCGATGGATCTCGTCGGGAATTTTCATCCCGAACGCATCCGCTCCTACCTCCGCGAGAACCTCGCCGAATGCCGCGCCAACGGATGCCAGTTCGAGGTGATCCTCAAAGACACGCACACGTGCGAAAGCCGCCCCGAGCGGTTCGACCAATGGTGCCGGATCGCCCGCGAAGAAATCGGCCGGGCCTGACAACGAGGAACCCCAGGGCAATTCGCCCCCATACCCGTTCTAATGCGACGGAGCCGTGGAGTTCTTCCCGACTGCCGCGTTGACCGCTTCGGCGAGCGTGGTCGCCGCGTTGAGGCCCTGGATCTTCATCGCCCCGGGCTCGTAATCGCCGGCGAGGCGGATTCGATCAAATGAACAATTCGCCTGCGTCTCCTGCGACTCGGCGGAGGGGATGCCTGAAACCAGAGCCGCGGGATCAACACCCAAGTCGGTGGTGGCCCACATTTTGATCGCCAGGTTCCCGGTGGCTTCGTCCCCGGTCCCCGTCACGCTATAGGCGACAAGGTATGTCGTGCCCTGCTCGATCGGCATCGCCATCCGCGTCCTCGGGTAATCGGACCCAAGAGCATTTGTCGCAAGCGGAATGCCGAAAAACAGCTTTTCGTCCCCTCCGGAAAAGAAGGAAACCCCGGCCCAAGCTCCCGACGTATTGGACAAGCTGCACAGGAAAGCAACATAGTAGCTGTTCCCGGCCGTCGAGTAGGTGGTGCTCAATTCGCGAAAAGCGGGGTCGGTATTCCCGATTGCCACGGAGTTGGCGCCCGGAGCCAGCGGTGCGCTGGTGATCGTGGTGCTGCCTCCGCTCCATGCCCCGCCGAACCCGGTCCCGTCCCCTTGCCCGGTCAGCGGATCGCCCACCGTGTAGCTGAACGGTTCAAAGAAAAGCGACGACGCGGAAAGCTGCCCTCCGCCGACCGCTAGGAACACGGAGAAAATAACTCCAAAGAAACGGGGGAAAAAAGCTGACATCAAACCCTGGCGAAACGCATTGGTATATCTCATCCTAATAGGGGAACATATACGGCACTAAGCTTCAATGAGAATATTGCTTAACCGTTTTAATAGGATCCGAACTCTTTCGCGCAGGCGACGAGGGCCGCGATATTTTCCGGCGGGGTTCCCGGCGGGATGGCGCAGCCGGAATTCAGGATGAACCGTCCGCCGGGGTTCCAGATGCGGATCAGTTCCTCCGCGGCGGCGCGCACCTGGGCGGCGGTTCCGCGGCCGATAACGCCGCTGGGGTCGATATTTCCGAAAAGGACATGCCCGGCACCTGCGGTGTCCTTGGCGCGTGCGGCATCAGTCTTGTAATCCAGCTCGAACCCGCACCACGGATACTCTGCGAACTGATCCACGATCGCCGAAGTGTTTCCACAGACGTGGATCGTGGTGAAGAGGCCATCTGCGGCAAGGTCCTTGACCAAGCGCTCCTGATACGGGCGGGCAAACCGGGCAAACATCGCCGGAGAGACGACATCGGGGCCCGAGGAGCTGTCGCCGAGAGAAGTGAAATGGGCTCCGGCCTCATGCAGTGCCCGATGGACAGCCAGGTGGCTGCGGTAGCAGACATCGAGCAGCGCGTGAACCGCCTCGGCGGATTCCTCGTCGGTCAGGTCCATCAAAAAGTCCTCCATTCCGCGGAGGAGGCCGGCCAGAGAAAACGCGCACTGGTCCGCATTGGCGCGAATGCTCACCTCTTCGCCAACTTCCCGCGACAGGATGCGCACGGCTTCCAGGAGAACCGGAATCCTCCCGTCTTTGAGCGGATCGACCACGCGCAAATGCCCGATCTGCGCGATGTCCTGGATCGCCGGCCCCTCGATGTGGCCGGGGGCACCCGGCACCGCATCGCGGCGGGCACCCATCGCCTCGGCGATCATCGTCGTATCGAGATCAATGAGGATGCAGTCGTGCCCATATTTTTCGACGGCCTGCAAATGGGCTTTGGCGGCGCACGACGGGTCGCTCAGGTAATCCTCCAGACGCATCCCCGCCTCCTCGACAGCGGGAAGAAAATTGTGCAGGCACACCGGCACCCGGTCGGGGATCTGCCCCCGGATCACCGCATCGACACGCTGCTTGGAATTCATGAGCCTCTTATTCGACGCGGATCGGGATGGGTTTGCGGGCGAACCAGGCGAGGGTGGCTCCGACGAGGAAGGTGGCGAAGCCAAAGGTCCCGACGATGACGGGGACGAACCACGAGCTGAACTCCTTGGGCAGGACGGCGCAGGACGGGTCTTTCGGGTCGTAGAGGAGCAGCGCGATGGATGGGAGCCCGCTCTCGTCGAGGAGCGGGAGGGAAGGCTTGAGCTTGCAGCCGACCTCCCGCCGGTAGGTGACCTCGCTTCCATCGGGCGTTTCAAAACGGAAGAGGTTATAAAACGTCCAGTGGTAGTCCTTGGCGGTGCGGACCTCCTTCGATTTCGCCTCGATCTCGGCCTGGCTGGCGAGCAGGAGTTCGGGCTGGCCGGGCTTTGCGGCGAGAACCGAGACGGCGACCGCCTCGGCCTTCGCGCCGCGCGCGAGCAGGCGCAGGTGCGGCCAGGCCTGGGTGAGGGCCACGAGCATTGCCGCCAGCCCGACTGCGGCAAAGACGAGCTTGGGCACGAGGAACCCCGGCGTGTAGGTATGGATCGCGGCGGGAGAGTCTTCCCGCAAGGGATCGGCCTCCGCGAGTTTCTTCCTTTCCTCGGCCAGGGCGCTCTCTGTCTCGACCTCCTCGGCCCCGAGCTTGCGGACGACCCCGGCCTTTTCCTTCAGCAAAAAGACCGCGACAAGGGCAAATCCGACGAGCACCATCGTAAACACGTAGAGGTAGCCGACCATGTAGTTGTAGCGGACCGGCACGAGGCCTTGCTCGACGAGCGGGGCGGGCACGGTCAATTTCAGAGAACCTCCTTCGGCGCGGACTTTCGCCACCAGAGCGGCGGCGAGCGCGGCGGGCGGCTCGCCGGTATCCGCAGGCAGGACGCTGGTGACGCGAAGCCCATTGCCCGTCGGGAGAGCCTCGACCCGGGCCGCCCCCATCCCCTCCCCGGCACCGAGGTTCCTAGCGAGGGTGATCAGTTTTTGGTTGGGAGCGGGCACGGTGGTGAAGATGGAGAGCACGGCGTTCACCACGCGGGTGATCGGCGAGATGAACGTGGGCAGCGGATTTTCCACGAGCGCGATCTCCGCGGTGACCTCCGGTTTCACCTGGCCTTCGATGACGGCGGCATCCGGCGCAATGAGGCCCGGCGCGAGGGTCTTGGCCGAGCGGACGACGCCCGCGGAGATGGACTGCAGCAGGGCGTCTTTGTCGGTGCCCGCCGGCAGGATCGCGGAAACGAGCAGATAGAACGAATGGCCCTTGTTGATGATGCGCAGGGCGACAAAGCCTGGGTCATCCGCCCGGAGGACTTTATTGAGCTTGTCCACCTCGCGATCGCGGGCTTTGCGAAGCGTCGGGAGGAGGGCGACGGCCGCCTGGCCGGATGTGCTCGCCAGAGTTTCTCCGCCGGCCTCGATGATCCGGCCCTCGAGCGCGCGCCGGACTTCCCCGCCCCAGAACTCCGACCGGCGTTTGATCTCGGCAGTCAGGGAATCGATTTCCGCGCGCAGCGCGACGAGCTTCGGCGAATCGGCCGACAGTTTTTTGGCCTCCAGAGCCTCCATGTCCTTCTTGAGTGTCTCCAGCCGGTCGCGCTTCGTTTCGCCCGCGGCATCACGGAGGCGGATCTCGTGGCAGATCCCGCTATCCTGGACGATGCCGTTGGCAAACCACGGCTGCGCGACGATGTCCCTGGTGACCGTCGGGACCCCGTCCGGCGTGAGGAGGCCGGCCGTCGAAACGATGCGGGCGACCTCGGCCCCGTTTGTGTCCTGCCTGAGGCAGACCCTCGCCATTTCCCCGGCCGGCGGCTGGAAGAGGTTCGCCCATCCCAGCATGAAGACCCCGAGGCCGTTGACGGAAAGGAAGCCGGTGATGCCGCCGAGGATGCTGCTGCCCGCGAAGTAGGTTCCCATGAGGTTGCGCGGGATGTAATCGTAAACCAGCGGGTAGTAAACGAGCCCGCTGACGATGCCGACCACGCAGGTGATCTCGCCGAAGAAAATCATCTCCACCAGCGAAGGCCGCTGGTCCGGCAGATACCATGTCACGTAGCTGAAATAGGCGATGTTGAGCAGCAGGATGAGCACCAGGCAGGTGATCCAGATTTTCATCCGGTTGTGGCCTTTTCCCTTGTCGGCCAGCAATCCGACGGCGGGGATGAGAAAGAGGTTGATGGTTCCGCCTACGGCGATGTTGAAACCCATCTCCTGGAGGCTGTAGCCCCACTGGTTGATGTAGAGCAACTGCCCGAGCGCCCCGAGGTTGGAGCCGAGCAGCCCGGCCGCGATGCCGAAGACGTAGAGGTAGCGGAGCTGGGGCATCGTCAGAGAGTTCCACATCGTCCGGAAACTGAATTTCTCGCCCGTCATCTCGCTGTGGGGCTGCATCTCATGAATGCCGAACAGATAGACAAAGATCGCGATCAGCAGGCCGGCCGCCCCACTCCAAAAAATGAGCTTGTCCCCGCTCACCGGCATTTTCAAAAACTCGATCACCTCGTCGAACCGCCCGATGATCAGCATCCAGAACAGGATGTTCACCGCCGTGGTGATCCAGGTCCCGATCGCGGCCGAGCGCCCGCGCATCGCCGGCGGGATGATCTCCAGCTTCAGCGCCTCAAACGGCCCGTTGAAGCAGCCGAAAAACGCCGCCAGAAACATGAGCCCCAGGAAGACCCAGATATTCGGGGCCAGCGGGTAGCAGAAGAGCACGAAGGCCGTTCCAGAGAACCCGACCAAGAGGAAGACTTTCCTCCGCCCCCACCGCGTCCAAATCCGGTCCGACTTGTAGGAAATATACGGCCCCAGCGGCACGAACATGAAGATCAAGCCGGGCAGCGAAAGCGCAAACGTCAGCGCCGCCGGGTTGTCGATCAGGCGGTTCAGAACAAAGAAGCTCACTCCGCCTATCGTGATGAGCATGTAGAAGAACAGCCATGGAACCATGGCCATGAGAAGCCATGAGAACGGGATGCGCGGCTGGCGGGTGATGATCATGTGTTATCGGCCCAGGGGGGGCTCCGGTTCAATTTAACGAGGCAGGGTCCTGCAGGCGCGTCGGGTATTAGCGGAGATTGGACCACTTGGCCAGCCAATCGTAGGAGGGCGGCCCGGGCGAGAAAAAGCGGTTTGTTTTTAAAACCGTTGAAGCATCGGCTTTCATGTTGAAGTTCCGGGAACAAATGGTTTGATGATCCTCTGTCCGGGGTTTACTGAGTAGTCCTCCATGCACCCGACCCCGTTTCAGAAGAAGCTTCTCTGGGCTGCGCTCACGGCGGTTTCCGCCTACGTGATCGGGTATATCGTCTTCCGGGTGGGCAGCATTGTGGTCCAGGCGATTTCTTTTCTGCAGCCGGTGCTCATCCCGGTGGCGATTGCCGCGATCCTCGCGTTTCTGTTGGAGCCGGTCGTCCGGTTTCTGATGCGGCTCAGGATTTCGAGGATCCTGAGCATTATCATCGTCTACATTGCGGTGACCGCGGTTTTTGCCGGCATCCTCATCTGGATCCTCCCGGCGGCCTACCGGCAGGGAAACGTGTTTCTCAAAGGCTTCCCGACATACTCGGAAAAGGCCCAGAAGCTGGCGCTTTCCGCCATGGACCAGTTGCACACGCTGTCGGAAAAACCGCTATTCAAAACTCCCGACGATCCCACGCAAAGCACGGACCAGTTCACGGCATTCGCGTCGAAAAGCATCAGCGAGGCCGGGACTTGGCTCCAGCAAAAGGTGCCGGATCTGGCGCTGGAATCGGGAAAATTCCTCCAGCGAAGCCTGGGCGGGTTCCTCGGGGTCTTCGGGTTTCTCCTCAGCCTGATCCTCGTGCCGATCTTTTTGTTTTTCTTTTTGAAAGAAAGCTCGGCGATCGTCCACAATTGGAGCCAATACCTTCCGATGCGGGCCTCCCCGCTGAAAAGCGAGATCGTCTCTCTCGTCGGTGAGATCAACTCCTACCTGGTCAGTTTCTTCCGCGGGCAGTTGCTGGTCAGCATGATCGACGGGGTGCTGATCGCCACGGCACTGCTCGTCATGGGCCTTGATTTCGCGGTCCTCATCGGCCTCATGGTTGGCGTTCTGGGCCTCATCCCCTACCTCGGAATGATGATCACGTGGATTCCTGCGGTGATCATTGCAGGCGCCCAATTCCAGGACTTCGCACATCCGTTCTGGGTCACAGTGATTTTCATCGTCGCCAACAACATTGACGGGATGGTCATCGCCCCGAAGATCGTGGGCGAATCGGTGGGGCTGCATCCGCTGACCGTGATCCTCTCGGTGCTGGCGTGGAGTTTGATTCTCGGCGGTCTTCTCGGCGCCCTGCTGGCCGTCCCGCTCACCGCCACATTGAAGGTTCTTCTGAAGCGCTACTTCTGGGACAAGCCGCCGGAGTCTCCCTCCTCGGCCTGAGGGCTTAGAGCGGCAGCGTCTGATACCCGAGGCAGAGGTAAATCGTGAGGTCCTTTCCGTCCGGGGCAGCTACTTTGCGCAGCGGCTGCACATCTTGAAAAGCCCCCTTGATCGTTTGCGGCAGGTCGTGGCCGAGATAAATCGCATTGCGACCAAGAAACGGGTTCACCCCTTTTTGCTCCTGGAAATATTCGTCCGCGACATGGTCGCTCTCGACAAAGTCGGCATACGATGGCCAGAGGTCAAACTGGCTCGAAAGATCGGGGGATTCCTGCACGAATACCGGAGGATACTTCCCCTCTCCCTGCAAAAAATATCCCAGGATCGCCGCCTGGTTCGCGTCCTCCGCAATAAAGAATCCTCCTCCCTCCGCAGCCGGCAGATCGCGGGCCGCATCGCGAATCTGATCCGCCACCGCTTTCCACATGATGCGGCCGCCCGACCAAAGCACATAGCCGCTCGTGAGCAAAGCAACCGCCGCAACGAAGCCTCCGAGGGGAGACGCGAGCGGGCTTTTCCGTAATGATGAAATCGCAAAGGCGGCCAACGGAACGATCCCAAACAAACCCGCGGAGACCGCATCGCCCCCGCGCAGCAAAACATAGGTCGCCCACGCCCAGGCGACCCCGCACGCGGCAAGGACGAAAGCCGTCCGGCCATGCTGCCGGGTATCGCGGATCAGAAACCATACCCCGAAAAAAACAGCCAAAACCACCGGCGCCGAAAACGCCATCGAAAATCCGGCGAGGCTTTCGAGAAATGGAGTCCAGCGAAACTCCCAGGCTGTCCTCCATGTGCCCCCCGCGACCGGGATCCATTCCAGCGCGGCATTCCAGATAAGCGCCGGCAGGAGCGCGAGGACACAGCAGGCCGCCATAGCCACCAGGCCGGCGAGATCGGTCCTGTGCCGGGGGCTGAAGAGGGCGCCAGCCGCGAGCCCCGCCGGCACGAGAATCGCCTCGTAACGGAACAGGACAGCCACACCAAAAAATAATCCGGCACCCGCCCAAGCCAAGCGCCTGCCATCCCAAGCAAGCCGGGCAAACACAAGCCCGGCGAAAACCGAGACCAGCGCAGGCATCAGAGGCCCGACCTGGACGGAGGCGGTGTTGAAAACCGGCAGAGCGTTGAGAAAAACCACGCTCCATCCCGCGACGGCGGCATCGTAGATTTTCCGGACGGAGAGCCAGGCCGTGCAACTGCAAAAAAACCCGAGCACCGGCCAGAAGAGCCGCGCGATTTCGAAGTTCTCCCCGAACGCCCGCACCAAGAACGCCGTCCCGGCTGGACCGTCAAAAAACCCCGCCGCCAGGCGGTGGGAGCACATCCAATAATACGCCTCCGAGGGCGCGAGCTCGTGGGTCAGCACCCACGCCGTGCGCGCGGCCGTCAGCAGCACGAGCAGGGGAAGAAGGTATTTCGTTTTCATCAGCCGAGGAGCGAGGGGTGGCCGGCATGCCATGAGGGAAACCAGCGCCCGCCCCATCTTCGCCAGGCTGCGCCGAGCCCGGACACGACAAACAGCGCGATCCCTGCACCCAAAAAACACGAAACCAGAACATCCAGCGGCCAGTGCGAACCCACATAGATCCGGCTGTAGGCAACGACCGCTGCGGGCAAGAATGCCAGCCAACCCCGCCGGCGGTAGAAAATAGCCACGACCGTCGCCGCCGAGAAATTGTTCGCGGAATGTCCGGAGGGAAACGAGTTTCCGCGCGGTGCCCGGATGCCGGGATGCGAATACTCTTCCTTGAGCGGCTTGGCCAATGCAAGAAACCGTGGCTTCGCCTTCGCGAGATCGAGCGTGCGGACTCCCACGAGTTCCTCATGCGGACGCGGACGCCCCACGATATGTTTTAACGAATTCACGACCACGGCATCCGTGAAGCCGACAGAAAACACCGCTGCCAGCAACATCATTCTCGCCCGGAATCCCCCGAACACAAAAACCACCAGACATCCCACAAGCAGCAATGGCCACCAGAAATCCCAGCTCGATGCCACGGCCATCACCATGTCGAGCGAGGGATGCGCCCAAGCGTGGTTGATGAGATAAAGCGCTTGCTGGTCCATGAGGTGTCGCATTCTGGCCGCTTCGCCGGAAAATGTGAAACGGGAAATCACCCGGGCCGATCACATGGCCACGTCACGCGAGTCGCCGCGCACTGCTTTCCACCGTGCCGGGGGTCGCCACCCACTTCCGCTCATCCCCCGTCCCGACCGCAGGATCCGGTCACCCCGCTTTGAGGGCAGAGATCGCCTCGTCTAACGTGGCCACGTTCGAGACGGAAACCACGGGAGTTCCCTTGCGGATGCGTCCGACCAGCCCGGCGATGACCCCTCCGGGCCCGAGCTCCAGGAAATTGGTGATGTGGAGATGGTCGATCATATACTCGATGCTCTGCGACCAGCAGACGCTGCCGGTGACCTGGTCGGCCAGCGTGCGGCGGATGTTCTCCGCGTCGCCCACCGCGGCGGCATCGACGTTGGAAACAACCGGCACCCGGGGTTCGAGCATGGGAGTCTCCTCGAGCGCCTGGCTCAGCGTTTGGTAGGCGGACTCCATCAGGCGGGAATGAAATGCTCCGGCAACCGTCAGCTCGACGGCTTTGCGCGCGCCGTATTCCTTGGCGAGCGAGACGGCGAGCGCGATTTTCGAGGATTCGCCGGAGAGGACGATCTGGCCGGGGGAGTTCAGGTTCGCGACATCGACATCCGCAGCCGATGCCAGGTCGCGCACGCGGTCCTCGTCACCGCCGATGATCGCGGCCATGGCCCCCTCGGTGGAATCGCACGCCTGCTGCATCGCCCGCGCCCGTTTGTCCACCAGGCGGAGCCCGGTCGCGAAATCAAATGTCCCTGCGGCGCAATGCGCGGTGAACTCGCCGAGCGACAGGCCGGCCGCCGCATGGAATTCCAGCTCCGGAAACCGCTCCCTCACCACCGCCAGACACGACAGCCCGTGAACATACAGGGCCGGCTGGCAAACGGACGTCTTCGTCAATTCCTCCGATGGACCTTCAAAGGCGATCTGCGAAAGCGGGTATCCTAAAATCTCGTCCGCCTGGCTGAAGAGTGCGGCGGCTACGGGGAATTCGGCACAGAGGTCTTTGCCCATACCGACGGACTGGGCACCCTGGCCTGAAAAGAGGAGAGCGAGTTTTTTTGTCATGGTAAAATTGATTGCGCCGTCCTGCTGGCGGCGGCACGGAGGGATTGTGCCCCACGGGCGAGGTTCTCAGCAAGCCCGATTGCAGGATCGCCGATCGAAACGCAGCGGGAAAAAGTTTCCGCCGCGGCTTTTTCCGTGCGCCCGGCGAACGCGATGCACGGCTTCCCGTGTTTCTTCGCCATCGCGGCGAGTGCGCCGGGCCCCTTGCCTTCGAGCGTCTGGGCATCAATCGACCCCTCTCCCGTGATGACCAGATCGCTGGCCGCAACCCGCGCCTCCAGCCCAAGCCGCTCGGCGATCCAGTCGAAACCGGGAACAATTTCCGACCCGCAAAATGTCAGCAGACCAAATCCCGTTCCTCCCGCCGCCCCCGCTCCCGGCGTGTCGCGGTAGCTCGTGCCGAAAGTCCTTTCGCACACATCCGCAAAATGCTCGAGGCGCGACTCAAGCGTGACGACCTCCTCTTCTGTCGCGCCCTTTTGCGGGCCATAAACCCGGCTGCATCCCCGAGGTCCAAGGAGAGGGTTTTTCACGTCGGAAAGGGCGAGGATTTTCGCCGGGACCTGCGTCGCTGGCGGAACAATCCCGGCGATGTCGCGGAGGTTCCATGGCGTTGGTTCGACGGCTAGGCCAATGTGGTTCTGAAACCTCCAGCCCAGCGCCGAAGCCAGGCCTGCGCCTCCGTCGTTTGTCGCGCTGCCCCCCAATCCCACAGCGATCGTGGACGGGCGGAGCGCCATGGCATCAAGGATCAATTGCCCGGTCCCGAATGTCGTGGATTGAAGGATGTCCCGCTCGCTTTCCGGAATCTGCGCCAGCCCCGAGGCGGCGCTCATCTCGATCACCGCCAGCCGCTCGCTTGGAATCCAGACATACTCCGCGCGCACCGGTCGGCCCAAGGCGTCGCGCACTTCTGCGCTCCTCCTCTCCGCGCCTTCGCATGAGGAAAACACATCCACCGTCCCCTCTCCGCCGTCCGCCAAGCACGCCCGGTCAAAACTCGCCCCCGGCATCGCGTCCTTCCACCCGAGTTCGATCGCCTCCGCCGCCTCGAGCGCTGTCAGGGAACCTTTGAACTTGTCCGGCGCAATCAGAATTCTCATGGAACCCGGCCCGCAGTTTACTGATCGTCCTTTTTCCAGGTGCCTTTTCCGTCGGAAATGATGGCGGTGCCGGCTGGGAGGACATCGGGGTCGGAGGGGAGGTGGATCTTCCAGACGATGAACTGGACTTTCGGAAGGCTTTCCTTCTCGTGTCCCGGCGGCACGGCGTTGCATGGCTGAAGAACTCCGTAGAGGCGGACCCTCATCTTGCGCTCGGCGGCTTTCATGAGCACCGGGAACATGGATTGGGCCAAATCCTTGGACGTCCCCAGCATGACGACCGCCCCGGTGGGATTGCCTTGCACGGGCCTGTCCGCGCGGAACAGGAGGATTTCGTTCTTGGTAAAAATGTCTCCGGTGATCCAGAGTTCGGAACCCGCCGCTGTATTGTCTTTCGGGCCCGCGTGGACGGGTTGGACCGCGAAGAGCGCGAGTGCAAGCGCGGCGAAGCAACGGGGGAGTCGCGGTATTTTCATGGCGTATTTTCCGGCATTCTGCACACATCGCCCGCGATTGGGCGAGCACGGTTTTCACGGCGGCTCCGGTCCCCGCTCGCAACGGACAAAGCCTTTTCTTGATCCCGCCACGACATGCCCGCATAGTGCAGGTCAGGATAGAGAAACAATTCGGGATCCGTTCGCGGACAAACAGGAGGGGTGGTAGAGTGGTCTATTGCGCCGGTCTTGAAAACCGGAGAGCCGAAAGGCTCCGTGGGTTCGAATCCCACCCCCTCCGAATCTGCGGAGCAGAGCGAAAAATAAACAAAAATCATGCCTGCGGATCGTGCTCATCGCATTGGTGAGCACGTTCCCCAAGGAGTCCGGGTTGGCCGCGTGATCGTTCGCAAAATCGCGGTTCTCAAGCCAGCCGGACGGCGGCAGCTTGGGCTCTGAGGCAGAGTTCGGCGGCTTTGAAAGCGTGTTCCTGGGTCATGGCATTTTCGGTGCGGTTGAGGCAGTCGAGGATGAGCTGGCCGAAGAACGGATAGCCGACTTGTCCGGCGCACGGGATGCGCCGCTCGCCCTTTTTATCGACGAGGAAAAGGTGGTCTCCGCCGGATTCCGCGTTGGCGAGATCGGTGTATTTCCGCAATTCGATGAACCCCTCGGTCCCGAGAATAATCATCCGTCCGTCCCCCCAGGTGCGGAGCCCATCCGGCGTGAACCAGTCGCAGCGAAAGTATCCGGAAGCCCCGTTGTCGGCGGTGAAGGAAGCCTCGCCGAAATCCTCGAGTTCCGGATGCGCGGGGTTGCCGTAGTTGGCCACCGCGCTGAAGTTCACGCGGGCATCGTTTGCACCGGTAAAATGCAGGAACTGCTCGCACTGGTGGCTGCCGATATCGCAGAGGATGCCACCGTATTTCTCGTGTTCGAAAAACCATGCCGGGCGCGAGGCCGCGCTCAGCCGGTGCGGGCCGGTGCCCATCGTCTGGATCACACGGCCGATCGCTCCATCAGCGACAAGCTGCCCGGCGAGGACCGCGCACTCCACGTGGAGGCGCTCGCTAAAATAGACCATGTATTTTTGTCCGGTGCGGAGCGCCGTCGCGCGGGCCTGGTCGAGCTGCGCCAGCGTGGTGAACGGGGCTTTATCGGTGAAATAATCGCGCCCGGCTTCCATGACCTGGCACCCGAGCGGCCCGCGCAGATTCGGGACGGCGGCCGCCGCAATAAGGCGGACATCCGGATCCTGAAAAATCTCATCCAGGCTTCCGGCGGGCTTCGCCTGCGGAAAAGATTTTTGGAAGGCGGCGACTTTTTCCGGATCGGGATCGAAGACCCAGCGGATCTCGCCGCCGGCTTCCACGAGGCCGTTGCATTGGCCGTAGATGTGGCCATGGTCGAGAGCAGTGGCCGCAAATACGAATTCGCCGGGACCGCAGACCGGTGCTGGTTTCCCTTTCGGTGCATAGTTCATTCCGTCTTTCATAAATAAATTCAGGCGAGGTAATTTCCACGCGATCCGTGGTAGGGGACGAGCTTTTTCACAGGGGTGGACCCCGCGATGCGGCCGCGGAGAAACGCGGCGTATTGGGCGGAGGAAACGGGCAGTGTCATCGTGCGATCCTTGAACGAGGAAAGCTGGATGGCATTGATGATCTCGAGGGATTTGACCCCCTCCTCGGCTGGTGCGATCAGAGCCTCGCCGTGCAGGATCGCCCGGATGAAATTCACGAGGACTTTCAGATGCTGGTTCCCAGCGTCCCCGGTCACAGGGATCTCGGCCTGCCAGGTGGCCGGAGGGAGATATCCTTCGCGGGTGGAACGCGAATACTCGGCGGTGCCGACTTCGTTCCTGATGAATGTGAGCTTTCTCTGCTCGCAGGTGAGGCGGCCGAGATCGCCCGAGACTTCCAGGCGGTTGACTCCCGGCGCCTCTCCCGTCGATGTCACCAGCACGCCCACGGCTCCGCTGCTGAACTCAAAAATCGCGCTGACATCATCCTCGACTTCGATGTCATGGTGGCGCCCGAAACAGCAGAGCGCGCGCACTTTCTCCGGCATCCCGAAGATCCACTGGAAAAGGTCGATGTTGTGGACGCACTGGTTGATGAGCACGCCGCCCCCCTCGCCCGCCCATGTCGCGCGCCATCCGCCGGAATCGTAGTAGGCCTGACTGCGGAACCAGTCGGTGATCGTCCACTGCACCCGCCGGATTTCTCCCAGTTCCCCTCCCTTCACCAACGACCGGATTTTCTGGAAAACCGGATCCGTCCGCTGGTTGAACATCGCGGCGAAAACCTGCTTTTTCGACCGGTGCGCCGCGACCAGTTTTTCCGCGTCGGCCTTGTGGACGGAAATCGGTTTCTCGACGAGCACGTGCAGCCCGGCCCGGAGGGCATCGATCCCGATCGGCGTGTGGGAATAATGCGGGGTGGCAATGAGGAGGGCATCGATCTTCCCCGAGCGGATTATGTCGCGGCTGTCGGTGAACCAATCCGCGTCGGTATAGGGAAGCAGCTTGCCCTCATCGGTGTCGCATACGGCCGCCAGAACGCACCCCGGAACAGCCCCGGAGAGCACCATCCGCGCGTGGTAACCGCCCATGTTTCCCACCCCGACGATGCCGAGGCGGACGGATGCGTGGGATTTGTTTTTCAATGGGTTTTCAAAAAAGATTTTGAAAAATCCTCGCCCGCAGCGCCCTTTTTCACGGCCTTCTTTTTGAACCGCGAGCCCGCGATCAGGCCCTTCAGGAGCTTTTCATATTTTGCCGATGCGAACGGAACCTCGACCGTTTCCCCGAGCATCGAAGACATGAGGATCGCGTTTCCGAGCTCGACCGAGTGGATGCCCTCGGCTGCGGGAGCCAGAAGCTTTTCGCCGTCCAGGATCGCGTTGGTGAAATTCTTCAAGATCCCGTTGTGCTGCTCGCCGGTCTGGACGACCGGGATCGTCACATCCCACACCGGCGGGCGCGAGAAACTTTCCTTTGTCGTGCGGCTGAATTCCGTCATCGGGATCTCGTTGCGGGTGAAAGTCAGTTTTCCGCCTTCCATCACGAGCCGGCCGCGTTCGGCCGAGATTTCCAGCCGGTTTGCGCCGGGAGCCTCGCCTGTCGAGGTGATGAACACCGCGCTCGTGCCGTCCTTGTATTCAAAATACGCCGTCACATCGTCTTCGACTTCGATCTTGTGGTGGTAGCCCAGTTTGCAAAACCCGCGGACCTTTGACGGCATCCCGAAGATCCACTGGTAGAGGTC
>Ga0118677_10007682_pt1 | contig 17690 bp, 16 predicted proteins | sample AliMusrvi5mmetaG_FD_86154 | JGI IMG/M metagenome (GOLD analysis project Ga0118677, IMG submission 86154) | reverse complement strand
CTATGGCATGATGCCCGACTTCCTGCAGGACATGGTCAACAGCGGGTTGTCCTACGACGACCTCGGCCCGTTATTCCGCTCGGCCTACGACTACGTCGAGATGTGGGGCCGGTGCACGAAACAGGCAGAGTCTGCCCGCGAATGAGTTTGCCGATGACACCTGCGGGAAACGCGCTTATGACTATTAAAAAATAACCCCGCACACTACACCAGGCCGACACACGGGTCGGCCACTACGAATATGATCCACGTAGTGGTGGCCCCATGTGGCCGCCTGATGTGGCGCATACAGTCTGTATGGTTTATTTGCTTAATCTTCATTAGCGCGTTCCACGCTGTCACTACGTATTCGTAACAAACAGCTTATACCGATCTTCAGCGCGAATGGAGGCCGATGGCTTTAGCCGGGAGATTCACTCGTGCTCTGCTTCGCTGACAGCAACAGGCGATGAGATCGTTTAACGGAATGCTGCCAAAACAGGGCTGTGATCACTCTGATCCGCGCACTCTTGTTTTGTCAAAATGTCACAAGACAAGATGCGGTCGCGCCATGCAGCAGGAACAAAGATGAAGTCGCAATGAAACTCCAGGCTCTTTTGTGTGACAGGGTCTCTACCCCACAGTAGCGTTGGTGGTAGTTTCTCCCCTGGGTGGGACAAAGTCCATGCGCTTACGAGACCAAAATCACGTTCGAGGCTTGTGATGATTGCAGCCTCATCTTCGCGTTCCCTCTCTGATTGTTCCGCATAGTTGAAGCCAATAGTCTTCAGGTTAAAGTCCCCACCAATGATCAGACTTGTCGCTGGGTTGCGCTTTTGATAAGATGCTAAGGCTTTCAACGCACCGTTTATGGCTTTGACATAGCCTTTGCCAAACTCAGAGTCAGGGGTTGCATGGATGTTAAACACTGATAATGGCTGACCATCCGGTGTGGACCAGTTTTGACCAGTAAGAGCAGCGCCCACCACCCATCCTTCACATTGCGGTATTGTCAACGCGGTGATCGCGCCAGTCTTCGAGTAGATGGCTGTGCCCCATCCCCCAGAGTCTTTTACTTTGCGCCATAGACGAGGTTCCGGTATGCCTTTATCATACGTTTCCTGAGCGAGAATAATGTCAGGATCATACTGCCGAATCATTTCGGTCCAGCGTGTTTCTTTCTTGCCATGCATGTTGTATGTAACGATTTTCACTGATACCTCCACATACGCTGTGTCAGCCCCATGATGAAAAACACACAGGTTGGAAATTGCCTCCCGGACATGATCGGAAGGAGTTCTGGGATGACGACTGCGCCTGAGGTGATTGTATTCAGCAATACGATTCATACCACTGCAAGTTCAGCCCTGCGAAGGGTTCCGAGTCGATTACGATTCGTGCAAGCTCAACCTTCGCAGGGAGATGCTACTCCGGATGCGCCACGCTCCACGGCCACACGCGCGGCTTAGCAGAACCCTGGCGATAGGGTTTTATAGTCTTGATGTAACTATAGGCCGCGCGCAGGTTGTCGGGCGGGACTTCGACGCCAGTCACGTTGCTGGTGAACAGAAACATGCCGCGCCCGCCATCGGTGCAATCCACGAAGTAGTCGATCTCGTCCGCAATCTCGGCCGGAGAGCCATACGGAAGCGTGCGTGACACGCTCATCCCGGCAAAGAACAGCAGTTCCTCGCCCAGGGCGCTGCGGCGCGCGCGCAGGTCGCCGATGTCGATGCCCAGCTCGTACTGAAAGCCCTGGAACCCGCTGAACCCAATGGCGATGAAGTCGTCGATCACCGGGCGCACGTCGCCGTCGCAATGGTGAATCAGCCGCACTCCCGCATCGACGAGTGGCTCGATGATCATCTTCACGTGCGGCAGGTAGTGTTTGCGTAGAAACGCCGGCGACACCATCGGGCCCTTGTTATTGCACAGGTCTTCGCCGCAGAACATCATTGGCACAAGGTCATACTCGCGGAAGAGCTTCACCAGTATCCTGGCTCGTTCGCGCGAGTGCAGGCTTTTCACCCACCAGATCTTGCCGACGTGTTCGGGGTAGAGGGCGCAGGCAGTCAGGAACGCGGTGTAGCCAAACTCGGAGTAGAGCGGGAAGTGCCCGCCGATCTCCCAGAAGTTGGGGAGCGGGACGATGCCCTGCCAGTCAGCCAGGGCAGTTTCGAAGTAGGTCCGGTAATGGCGTTCTTCGGCGGCATAATCGAAGCTGGCCAACACGTCGACCTCGCGATCGGGCAATGAATCGGCGCGTTCCTGCAATGCCTCGGGCTCGATGCCGGCAAAGTGGCTCTCGGTCACCGAGCCGGTGCGAATCTCAGCAGCGGTTTGCGGCACAGCCGGTTGCACCATCGCGTCGACGCCCAGTGCGACGTTGGCTTTGACGACGCCGGCCAGCGGGTCAGCCAGATACTGGTCGAGGCTAATCCCGCCGAGTGATGCCAGGTTCGCCGCGCCATTCATCCAGCCACCGATACTGGGAATCCGGTCTATGTCCTGTCCGCGCGCCTGGCGAATCAAGCGCTCCTTCGATGTCAGTTGCATGATTGTTCCGTTTGTCCTGTTTAAAAAGTGTAAGAATAAGTGTACAACCGCAGCCAAAATCCAGGAATCTCACGGGGTATTATTCAAACATGTCAAAGTTCACGATTTCACATCGCACAACCGAGCCGCTGCTGAGGGCTGAGCGTCCGCACGAGGACATGTGCCTCAACTTCACGACGGTGTTGCGCGTCGACGATCAGTGGCGCATGTGGTACGCGGCCTACGACCACGGTTATCGCGACGACAACGACGCCTACTTATGTTATGCAGCCTCGCCCGATGGCGCACACTGGGATCGCCCGAACCTTGGGATCGTTGCCTATGGCGGGAACACGACTAACAACATCCTGATCGACGGGCGCAAGGCCGGCGGGATGCACGGTATGACGGTCTTCCTCGATGAAACCGCGCCAGCGGCGGAGCGATTCAAGATGGTGTTCGCGCGCGGCGAGACGATCCCCGGCAACGGTTTTGGCTGGTACGTCTATGGCGCAACATCGGTTGACGGAATCGAGTGGCACATCCGCGCGACGCCGCTGCTGCAGAAGAACAGCGACTCGCAGACGGTTTGTTTTCGCGACGGCGATCTATACCGGCTCTATGTGCGGCAGTGGTCGACTGGCGTCTTCCAAGGCACGCGGATCGTCGGATACAGCGAATCACCCAGCTTTGACCATTTCCCCGATCCTGTGCAAATCCTCGCGCCCGACGCGCAGGATCCCGCTGACTTGCATTTCTACAACTCGGCGGCGACGAAACTCCGTGAAGGTTTGTGCGTGATGTTCCCATCCGGCTTCTATACGGGCAACCAGACCGTCCGCCCGCACATGGCTGTCAGCCGCGATGGCAGGAACTTCGAGCGCGTCAGCCACGAGGCGGTCGTTCCACTCGGTGCTTCAGGCGCATTCGACAGCAAGTCGATTTACGTGGCGCCCGGCGCACTCCCCGGTGAAAGTCCCAATACCTGGTGGTTTTACTACGCCGGATACGACACCGGCCACGACGAGACGCGCGCCTATTCCGGCGGATATGGCCGGTTCCTACTCACGGTTGAGTAACGCGCAAAAACCTGCTGAATATCGTTGCTGCGCTCAGTCGTAACAGAATTGAGGTAATGAAATACGCCCGTCTTTTCATCGGCGCGGGCGCGCATCTCTTTGAGAAGTTTTGAATAGGCGCTCCGCGACAGACGGCGCCTTACGACAGAATACGCATCGGCGGTCGCCTGTATCAGGGCGGCGCGATCGTCGTAGACGCCGTAGGGATTGATGCAGGCAGCGGCAATCGCCATTTCGAGCGCCTGTTCCGAATGACCTTCCTGATGCGCTGCCGATGCCATGATGCGCATCGAGCGTCCCATCCCGCCAGCATATGAATTGGCAGACCAATCCTCAATCGCACTGGTTGCGAGCTTGACGGCTTGCGCCGTATTGCCATCTTCAAGCGCCGTCTCAGCCACATGAATATCCACATGGTGTTCGGCCACATTGCCACGCAACAGTCGATGCGCCTCAGCGATATCTGCGTCAGTTTCAACCACTTTCCCCTGCGCGAATCGCAATTGACCACGGCGCAGGTAGTCCAGCCCGGCGACCCAGTCTTCGACACCCGCCTTCTGATGTCGCGTCATCGTTTGTTGCATCCACCGTTCGGCTTCATTGAAGCAAGTCTCCTGTTCACCGCCGGACGCGCTTTTTCCCAATCCAAGCGCAATCATGCTCATGTAGAGATGGCTCTCATCAGCAAGTGATGGCTGCATGACCGCCTCCGCGATGGTGATGCAGTTCATGTGCCAGTGTCGGGCAAGCAACAAGTTACCCCGGTCATATTCCAGATTGGCGCGCACCACGCTGTAGTGCGCCTTTGTCATCGGATCCATGATGCGCTCGTATGTTTCAGCAGCCCGCAGCAAATGGGTTTCGGCCTGTGCCAGGTCGCCCAGGTTAATCAGGTTCGCCGCTGCGTCACAGGCGCAGTAGGCGGCCATCGTCGAGCCGGGGCCAAACGCGCGTTCGGCCTGCAGGAGAAGGGGGACTGCATCACGCCATGGCCTGGTCATGCTGGTCCGCATCAATATGACGCCGTCAGTGATTGGGTTAGCAGCTCCACCGCCCAGCGTGTCCGTGCCCGTTACATTTCCTTGTTTCGTGCCGCGAGCCAGCTCTGCAACTAATCCGCGCAAGCAGGCTGCTTCGAGGAACCTCTCGCTTTGGTTAGGCGCCATGTCATTGCGTATGACATTGTAGAGACGCAGAATCGATGACGCCTCGATCGGGCGATTTTTCTTCATGAAACGCCACAACACGCTGGGGGTGAGGTTGGCAGTAATCGCCAGCCAATTTAGTTTGCGTGAGTGGTCATCAAGCCACTGTTGCAGGCAAATCCGAAGATACGATAAATCCAGATTTGTGTCTTCCATCTTGGAATACACTCCATGAAAACAATACAAAGGGTTTTTGGTGGTTGTCGGTTGTTGCGGATGATAGCATAGGGTTACAACGCAACACGCGCAGCGTCTCCGTGCTACACTCACCGTATGCCAGTACTTCGTTCGCTCCAAGTGGTTCATCACATGGCCGCGCTCGATGGTTCGAGCGCCCCGCCTAACTCTCTCGCGGCGATACGCGCCTGTCTCGCCGCCCGCGCCGACAGCATCGAGATTGACGTTGTTGCACTCGCACACGACGACTACCTGCTTGTCCACGACATGACGCTGCAGGCCGAAACCAACGGCAGTGGCCCGGTCGCAACTTGCACGTTCGAGCAGGCGCGCGGGTTAAAGATCGTCGATCACGGCGTCGCGACTGATCACCCGGTCGCACTCCTCAGCGATGTGGCGCGCGCGTTTGCCGAATTCAGCGGGGCGACGCGCCTGCAAATCGACTACAAGAACATCTACCCGTTTACCGACAACGAACCCCTGCGCCGATTGTTGCAGATCATCGCTCCACTCGGCGACCGGGTCATCGTCAGTTCGATTGCCGACTGGCAGTTGCGCGCGCTCCATCAACTCGCCCCCAAGTTGGCGCTCGGCTTCGACATCCAGCTCTACATCGACGCGCGCGCGCCCGAGCCTGACGCCTTCCCGCGCGCACTCGGCGCATATGGCTACTACGACGATCATCCGCTGGCGTCGGCTCGCATCTGGCGGCCGTCCGATTACCTGCGAGAACGGTGTGTGTCGTTAATCAGTCAGGCGCCCGGAGTGCGCGCCTTCTATGTGCGCCATCAACTGCTCACACAGTCCTTCGATGACGGCTTTAACTGGGCCGACACGTTGCACGCCGCCGGCGTTGAACTCGATGCGTGGACGATGGACAATGGCAAGACCGACGCGAGCGCGTTGCGGCTGCGCGCAGCAGGCGTCGATATGTTCACCACAAACACCCCGCTGGCGATGGGTAAGCTGATTCGATAAATGAAACTCTCTTCCCGCAGGCATGGGATCTCCAATCTCCAATCTCCAATCTCCAATCTCCAATCTCCAATCTCTAATCTCCAATCTCTAATCTCTCTTCCTCAGGAGGCAACATCATGATGGGTTTTAACGGTCTGGGCATGGGTCTCGGCAATCTGGCGCAGTTCGCAAACGCGAAGACGCGCTCGATATCGGCGGAAAACCCGACGGGCGAGAAGGGCAAAGGCGGCATGTCGACCGATGGCGCCGCCGCCAGTTGCGCCCGCGACCTGGGTCAGGGCTGGAAGGTCGCGCCGTTTGTGCGCATCGCGCCCGGCGAGACATTTACCATCGCCGACATCACCGGCCCCGGCGCGATCCAGTCGATGTGGCTCTCCGGCGATGTGGCCGCGCGCGGGCCACAGGCGCGTTACTACATCCTGCGCATCTACTGGGACGATCAGGAACAACCATCGGTCGAGTGCCCCGCCGCTGACTTCTTCGCCTCGGGCTGGGGTGTGTATGCGCAGATCAACTCGCTGGCCGTCTCGGTAAACCCGAACCGTGGGTACAACTGTTTCTGGCCGATGCCATTCCGCACGCATTGCCGCATCACGATCGAGAACCGGCACTGGGAGCCGCTCGTCCACTACTATCAAGTGAACTACACGCTCACCGACGTGCCCGACGATGTCGGCTACTTTCACGCCCAGTTCCGCCGCGTCAACCCGTTGCCCTACAAGACGTCCTATACGATTCTCGACGGCGTCAAAGGGCGCGGCCAGTTTGTCGGCACTGCGCTGGCGTGGGGCGTGAACAACACCGGCTGGTTCGGCGAGGGCGAGATCAAGTTCTACCTGGACGGCGATGTCGACTTTCCCACGATCTGCGGCACCGGCATCGAGGACTATTTCGGCGGCGCGTACGGCTGGGAAGTGAATGGAAAGTACACCTCGTATTCCACTCCGTTCATGGGCATGAACCACATTATCTACCCTGACGGCACCTATAATTCGCAACCGCGCTTCTCGTTGTACCGCTGGCACATCATGGATCCGGTGCGCTTCGACGCCGACCTGCGCGTGACGATCCAGGCGCTGGGCTGGCGCAGCCAGGGGCGCTATCTGGCATTACAGGACGACATCGCGAGCGTGGCGTATTGGTATCAGACGCTGCCGACGGCAACGTTCCCGCAGTTGCCGGATAGGGACTACCTGGAGATTATTTGAGACTATAGTTCTCCCATATTCCCGGTGTGCCCACCTCGACCAGGTGACCATCGGGGTCGCGGAAGAACAGGCTCTGGCCGCCCAGATCCCAGGTCTGGTCGCTCTCGATGGGAATGCCAAACTCGTGCAGACGGTTGCGCCACTTCTCCGACTCGTTCAACCCGATTGAGAAGGCGACGTGGAGGCGCCCGTCGCCGTCATGCGGGGTATTCAGGCTCAGTGATGCGCGCTTTTTGAACAGCAGCAACACTTGTCCTTCCTTCACCGCGAGTGCGATGATACGGTCGGCTTCGAGTACGGGAGTAAAGCCGAACAACGACTGGTAAAACGCTTTGGAACGGTGCAGGTCATCAACGTACAGGGCGGTTTCCAGAATCCCATTTACTTCGGGCATTATTCGCAACTCCTCGTCGGCCAATATCAAACACCTCAGGCGCACGCTCAGACTATAACGCATTTATCATGTATACAGAACACTACGACGCCGGTCATGCAAGATAGTGCAATCCGCCTATCGCATCGCCAAAGGCATGTAATACCAGTTGAACAGGCCATGCAGCGCAGTCTCGGCAGGATTCCCCAGCACGCTGTAGTAACGCATCTGATTGCACACATCGTAATAGCCCGCCATGTTGAAATTCAGATTGAACACAAACATCGCGTCCATCCACGGCCAGTTCGCGCGCGCGTAATTGAACGCACCCACCAGGTTCGTCGCCTGCTTCTCTGGCGTCACCGACTGCCAGGTGCGGTTGGACCAATCGCCGGCAACCAGGTCTGTGATGCACGCCGAGGGCGGTGTGATTAACCAGCCCATTTCGGTGGCCCACATTTTCTTGGCGCCCCAGCCGTTATCGTTCATGACATCATAGAGTTTTGCAGCGGATCGGAAGCACAGACCGGTGCCGCAGTTAGTCTCTGGCGTGCCGCCTGTCGCATCCGGCGTTGCGTCGAAATCGGCGCTGAAGCCAAAGGGGTGATAGCCGACGAAGTCCAGACATGACCCCGCGCCAGCCGTGATGAGTTCCTTCAAATACTCGCGCTCGTCCTGGCTGAAGCCGTTGCTTCCCAGATGCCCCCCATAAGTGCCAACCACTCGCCCCGTGTTTGCCAGCCCCGCTGACACGACAAGCGCCGTTGTAGAGTGGTACTTGATTCTGTCATAGGCGGCGCATAACACTTGTTTGTAATCTGCGGCGACCGGCGAGGCATTCCACCCAAACGTGGAGCTGAGGTTCACCTCGTTGCCAATCTCGTAAGCATCGATGTTAGCGCCATATTGGGTCATCACGTCGTCCACGCGTTGCTGCACAGCGGATAGATTGCCCACATCTGCTGCGGACACCGGGATCAGGTACAACGTCTTCGCGGGCGGTTTAGAGGTTGGCCCGTTGAACACCTTCATCCAGTTAAAGCCCCAGTTGTGCGGGTTACCTGTTTCGGGACCAGTCATTACAAATCCGTAGCCAAATCCGTTGGCCTGGGTTGCCGCGCGCGAACGAGGCGCATCCGCCGCCCCCAGCACAAATGACACGATGGCCAATGACGCGATTACGATGCGGGCTGTTGAAAATGTGTATTTAATCATATCCTCGAATACTGTATGTCAATATCTGGCTTCAATATCTGGCTTAATGTTCTGCGTTGCCAAGCTTGTTCATTATGCGATGCATCGGTGAACTCGCACAACCCTATTAAACATCACAACCTGTTTGAGCGTTGCCGATGCCAACATACCGAGGCGCTTTATGAAAGCTCCAGGAATCCTGCTCAAACGGATTCCTGGAACGTGAGGTCATGCAGGCGTGTAGAACCGGAAGCAGTTCCGCTCGTTCTTGGCCGCATACATTGCAATCTCGGCCGCTTTGAGCAGTTCTTCAACGGTGGTCCCGTGGCTGGGGTAGGTGCTCACGCCGATACTCGCCGTCACCTGAACAGTGTGTTCCGCCAGGATAAAGGGGGTTACAAAGATGCCGAGTAACCGTTGCGCGGCAATTTCAATTGCGGCAGAATCGTTCAGGTCTTCCAGGATCACAATGAACTCATCACCGCCCATCCGGCCGATCGTATCGGCTCTGCGAGTGGCGATTATCAGCCGCTCCGCCACGGCGACCAGCAGGCGATCCCCCGTCGCGTGGCCGGAGGTGTCATTCACGCTTTTGAAATTGTCGAGGTCGAGTAACATGACGCCGACAATTGCGCCGTCAGGCCCGCCTCGCGCCGCGCGGACAGCATGGTCGATGGCGTGCGTCAGGCGATCAAGCACCAGGTAACGGTTGGGCAACTGGGTGAGGGAGTCGCGCGTCGCCATGTGGAAGATGCGCTCTTCCAGTCGTTTGCGCTCAATGGCATAGCGCAAGGCGCGCCGGATCGCCATCCCGGTATAGCGCTTTTTCACCAGGTAATCCTGCGCGCCCAGTTGGACTGCCTGCAAAGCCGTGGCGTCATCTTCGATGTCGGTGAGCACCACGATGGGCAGATGCGGCAGGATAAAAGCCATCTCCTGAATCGCCTCCAACCCAGCGGCATCGGGCAGCGTGAGATCGAGCAGAACCACATCGAACTGCTCGTTTGCGAGATAATCGAGCGCCGTCTCAAGCCCATCAGCCTGTTGCGGCGAGTATTCGGTGTTGCCGTCTGCCGCCAGCAACTCAACGATCATCCTTGCGTCGGCAGGATCATTTTCAACGATGAGAACACGTTTTTGCGCCATGTTTTTACTCCAGCAAGTAACCCCTTCCAAGCTGAGTATATCCCTAACGCAGGATTTGGTTGTTTCTCTATCGTCCAGTCGTCAGCATCTCGGTCTGTAATTGCCCCTTGAACTGGCTGTGATATAAGCGGCTGTAGAAGCCACCCTGCGCCAGCAACGATTCGTGCGTGCCGCGCTCGATAATCTCGCCCCCGTTCACCACAAGCACCTGGTTGGCGTCTCGAATCGTGCTCAGGCGATGCGCGATAACGAAACTGGTGCGCCCTTCCATCAATCGCAGCAGCGCATCCTGCACGTGCTTCTCGGTGCGCGTGTCCACGTTGCTGGTCGCCTCATCCAGGATCAGGATGTCGGGGTCGGCCAGGATCGCGCGCGCAATAGCTATCAACTGGCGCTGGCCGTGGCTCAGGTTGCTGCCGCGTTCGGTGAGCACGGTCTCGTACCCCTGCGGCAGACGGTGAATAAATTGCTCGGCGTTCGCCAACTGCGCAGCGGCTTTTACCTCGTCGTCGGTCGCGTCCAACCGCCCGTAGCGGATGTTAGACATTACGGTGTCGGCGAAGAGGAAGTTGTCCTGGAGCACGATGCCCAGTTTGCGGCGCAGGTCGTCTTTCGGGTACAACCGGATATCGTTGCCGTCGACCTTGATGGCGCCGCTGTCCACGTCGTAGAAACGCGTGAGCAGGTTAATCACGGTCGTTTTACCGGCGCCGGTCGGCCCGACGAGGGCGATAGTTTCGCCAGGCGCGGCGCGCAGGCTGACATGCTTCAACACTGGCACACCTGGCTCGTAGCCAAAGCTGACATCGTCGAGCACCACCTCGCCTGCAATATGGGTCAACGGGCGGGCGTCTGGCGCGTCGGGAAGGTCGGGCGACTCGTCCATCGTCTGAAACACGCGCTCGGCGCCGGCCAGCGCGGACTGGATGCTGTTGTACAACTGACCGAGCTGGTTCAACGGCCACGCGAAGCGGTCGGAATAGCTGATGAACGCCGCAATCGTGCCGACGGTCGCCAGCCCCTGCACCGCCAGCAACCCGCCCGTGCACACGACGATGGTGCGCCCGGTATTGCTGATCGCGTTCATCAAGGGCCCGCCGATGCCCGCGAAGGTCTGCGCGCGCGTCGACGCAACACGCAGCTTCGCATTGGCCTCGTCAAACGCGCGGATGGCTTCATCCTCGCGCCCGTAGGCTTTGACCACACGCTGCCCGGTGATCGTTTCTTCGATCAACCCATTGAGGACGCCCAGGTTCTCCTGCTGATCGCGAAAACCCTGGCGGGTGCGCTTGGCCAGCCAGCGCGTCGCGACGGCGATCATCGGCGTGATAATCATGGCGACCAGCGCCAGCCGCGCGTTGATGATAAACATCATCGTTGCCACAAGGACGAGGCTGAGCACGCTGCTGATCAGGTTGGTGACGCTGGAGGACAGCACCATGCTGATGTTGTCGACATCGTTGGTGAGGCGGCTCATGATCTCGCCGTGCGTGTGCTGGTCGAAGTAGCGCAGCGACAGCGTCTGCAACCGCCCGAACAGGTCGGTGCGAATGTCGCGCACCACGCGCTGCGCGATGCCGGCAACGGTGTATTCCTGCAACCAGGTGCCCAATGACGCCAGCGCGTAGATGCCAATCAACAACTGAAGAATGCGGGCTAACCCAGGCATATCGCCCTTGCCGATGAAGTTATCGATCGCCTGTCCCATCAGGTACGGGCCGAGCACACCTAATCCAGTATTGAGCGCCACCAGCACGATGACGCCGATGAGCGTCAGGGTTTGCCGGCGCAGATATGCCCACAAACGGCCAAGTGTGCCGCGCGCATTTTTAGCCTTCTCCGGCTTCATCATTCCAGGCGGGCCAAAACCGCGCCCGAATGGCATGTGAGTATCGCCCCGCGACTTTGTTCCTGCCGCTGACGCTTGTCGTGCGCTATTCATGCCCATTTTCTCCGTTCCCTCCATGATTGCCGCTGCCAAGTTGCGAATCGTAAATATCACGATAAATCGGGCTGGATACCAGCAGCTCTGCATGGCGGCCCTGGGCAGCAATCTGCCCGTCCTCGATTACCAGTATCTTGTCTGCATTCAGCACAGTGCTGATGCGTTGCGCAATGACAAAGATGGTTTGGTCGCGCTCGCTCTGCGCCTCGACCAGCGCAGCCTGAATTTCAACTTCGGTCTCCACATCCACGGCGCTGGTGCTGTCGTCGAGAATCAGCACCGTCGGTTTGATCAGCAACGCCCGCGCAATCGCTATGCGCTGCTTCTGACCGCCCGACAGGTTCACACCGCGCTGGCCCAGTTGCGTGTCATAGCCATCGGGCATGCCAGTGATGAAGTCGTGCGCCTGCGCCGCCTTGGCCGCGGCGATGACCTCCTCGTCACTCGCACCGGGGTGACCATAGCGAATGTTGTCGCGGATGGCGCCCGAGAACAGCACCGTCTCCTGCAAGGCGATGCCGATGTTGCGGTGCAGCACAGTTTGATCGATGTCGCGAACATCGACGCCGTCGATCGTCACGCGCCCGCCAGTCACATCGTAGAAACGCGGGATCAGGTGCACCAGGCTGGATTTGCCTGCGCCAGTGGATCCGAGCAGCGCGACCGTTTGCCCCGGCTCCGCCACAAAGGTGATGTCTTTGAGCACCGGGTCGCCCGCATGTCCGTCGTAACTGAACGTAACGTTCTCGAAGGCCACGCGTCCGCGCGGGGCAAACTCGCGCAGCGCGGTCGGTTTGTTCTGCACATCCGGAGTGCTGTCCATGACCTTCTCGATGCGCTGGGCAGAGGCTGCGGCGCGCGACACCTGCAGAACCAGCATGCTGACCATCAGCAGCGACATGAGCGTTTGCTGCAAATAGTTGACGAACGCGACGATCTGCCCGATGTGCATGACGCCCGCCAAGGCCTGGTTGCCGCCGAACCACAACACGCCTGCGACGCCGACGTTCATGAGGATCATCATCATGGGCATGGTGACCGCAGTGACGCGCGCGACCTTGATCAACTGGTTTGTCAGGTTGACGTTGGCGGCGCCAAAGCGCTCGATTTCCTTGCCTGCGCGCACGAAGGCTTTGACGACGCGCACGCCGGCCAGGTTCTCCTGCATCACGGTGTTGAGCGAATCCAGCCGGGTCTGCACCTCGCCATACAGGGGGTAGGCGCGGCTGATGATCCACCACACACCGGCCAGCACCAGCGGGATCAATGCAAATGGGATGAAGGCCAGTTGCGGAGCGGTGAGAATGGCCATGATCAGACTGCCGATCATCAGCAGAGGCGCGCGCACCATGATGCGAAGCAGCGCGGCGACAGCCTCCTGCATCTGCGTGACATCGTTGGTCAGGCGGGTGACCAGTTGACCGGTGTCGAACTGGTCGAGGTTGCGGAACGACAGCGTCTGCACCTTGCGAAATAGCCCGGCGCGCAGATCGGCGCCAAAGCCCTGCGAGGCTTTGAAGGTATAAATGGTGCAGCCGATCCCGCCGATTGCGCCGATGAGCGCGAAGACGATCATCAGGCCGGCGGACATGAGGACGTAGTTCATATCGCGCGCGGCGACGCCGTTGTCGATGATGCGCTGCATCATCTGCGGTTGCGTCAGATCCATCACCACTTCGACCAGCATTGCGAGGGGCGCGAGAATCGCCCACAGCCAGTAGGGTTTGAGGAAATGTGCTAGTTTTCGGATTGCCTGCATAAATGACTCACAGTTGATAATTAGATCAGTAGATAAGGTGATAATGCTTAGCTAGCTAAAGAATAAGGGCAAAAAAAGACGTCAGTGCAATACCTCTTCGCCTACTACGCGGATAAGGTTGGAGCGGATTTGCATGAGAAAGCGGCGCAGCAGCACGCGCTCCTCAAGTGTGAAGTCGGCGAAGGTGTCGGCCTCGGATGTCTTGAACGCCTGCTGCAACGTGACGCGCATCACGCGGGCGGCGTCGGTCAGGTATACGCGCGACACGCGTTTGTCGGCAGGATCACGGCGGGTGACCAGTAATCTGGCGCTTACCATGCGTTTGACCATGCGGCTCATCGTGGCCGGGGTGACGTGTAACTGCGCCGCCAGTTCGTTGTGAGTTTGACCATCCTGTTCCGTCAACGCGTCGAGAACGGGCGGCTGGCCGCGGAATACACCGGTGCCGCTCAGGAGTCCGTGCACCCGGGCGTGATGCAAGCGGCCTACCTGCGCCAGCAGATGATCCAGGGAGTGGGGATCGATTGATTTCGCCATGGTAAATTAGTTAGCTAGCTAATTATATTCCGCATGGTGGAAATACGCAAGCGCGCGGGGCAACCGTGGGCAACCGCAAGGCGGTAAGGCCCCTACAGGGGGAGCCTAATGGATTACAACGAGGCGCGCAGCGACCCTAATGTTATGCGATTGCGCTGGCGAAGTTGGCGAGCGCCATGCCGCGACGCAATGCCTGGCAGTTCAATGCAAGAAGCTCTGGCCGGCGCGTGGACATGTGTCCTTCCAACGCCGTCTCGATGGCCTCGATCGGCAGCACGTCGCTGAGCTGAAGCAGCGCGCCAAGCATGACCATGTTCAACAGCCGCGCGTTACCCAGTTCTGCGGCTACCTCGCTGGCGTGGATCGGGATGCCGCGAATATCGGGGCGGGTGAGTGTGCGCGCTGTGAGCGATGCGTTGTAGATCAGCAATCCGCCTGCCGTGACAAGGGGTTCGTATTTATCCACCGACGGATTGTTAAATGCCACGACATTCATGGGATGATTGACCAGCGGCGAACCGATCTCCTCATCCGCCACAACGACGGTGCAGTTGGCGGTGCCGCCGCGCATCTCAGGCCCGTAGGACGGAATCCACGTGACATATAACCCGCGATCCATGGCGGCATACGCCAGCAATTGCCCCGCAAACAAAACGCCCTGTCCGCCGAATCCGCTGAAGACAATATCATGTTGCATGGCTCACACTCCTTTTATACCGTGGCTCGCGACAGCGTTTTTCAGGTCTCCGAGCGGGAACACCGGAACCATGCGCGTTTCGATCCAGCGCAATGACTCCAGCGGTTTCATGTCCCAGTTGGTCGGGCAATTTGAAAGCAGTTCGACAAGCGAAAATCCCTGGTGGTTGATCTGCACCTCGAAGGCGCGGCGGATTGCCTTCTTCGCCTTGCGGATTTCCGCCGGACTATGCAGGCTGCGTCGCGACACGAACGTCGCGCCGTCGATCTGTGCGATCAGTTCGCTCATCTTCAGCGGCGAGCCCATCGTCTTCACATCGCGCCCGAACGGCGACGAGGTTGTCTTCATGCCGACCAGGCTGGTCGGCGCCATCTGTCCACCGGTCATGCCGTAGACGGCGTTGTTGATGAAGATGACGGTGATGTTCTCACCACGCACCGCGGCGTGGATGATCTCAGCCGTTCCGATCGAAGCGAGGTCGCCGTCGCCCTGATAGGCGAATACGATCTTGTCAGGGGAGACGCGCTTCAGGCCGGTGGCAACGGCTGGCGCGCGACCGTGCGGCGCGACGACGGCGTCACACTCGAAGTAGTTGAACGCAAACACTGAGCATCCCACCGGCGCCACCAGCAATGTGCGCTCGCGAATTCCCAGTTCATCGAGCACCTCGGCAATCAACCGATGCGCCACCCCATGCAGACAGCCTGGGCAGTAGTGGGTGCTCGTCTGGCTGAGCGCCTGGGGGCGATCCGCCACCACAGTTTCAATGGTATTTTCAAGAGTCATAAATTCAGGCCTTATCCACGAATCTGCACGAATACTATTCCCGTTGATTTGCGAAGATTCGCGGATACTCTTTTCAGTTGATCGAAACGAAATGCTTCAATGGGGTCATAGGTCCCTCGATGGCGCCGACCGGATGCGCCGGCGTGGTCGTCTGGTCGAGTTTGACGATTGCGCTCAGAATTTCATCGGGCATGGGGAGCGATCCGCCCATGCGGCCTAGGAACTTGACCGGCGCCTGCCCGCCCACGGCCAGCCTCACATCCTCGACCATCTGGCCGGCATTCATCTCGACGACCAGGAAACCACGCGCATCGTCGGCAAGTTGCGACAAGCGCCGCTCGGGGAACGGCCACAGGGTAATCGGGCGGAACAACCCGGCCTTGATACCCTGACGACGCGCCATCTTTACCGCGGTTTGCGCGATGCGCCCGGCAGTGCCAAAGCCGACAACAATCAACTCGGCGTCCTCCACCGACTGTTCGTGATAGCGCACCTCGGTGTGCGCGATTAACGCCAGTTTCTGTTGCAGTTGCAGGTTGAAGGCTTCCAGATCGTCGGCCTGCATGCGGAATGGGATGATGCCGTTTTTCGGGCGGCCGCTGGCGCCGGTGAGCGCCCAGCCTGGCGCGCCGGATCGCTTGACGCTCATCGGCGGCAATTCAGCCGGTTCCATCATCTGCCCGATTGTGCCATCGAGCAGAAGCGTGACGACGGTGCGGTACTTGTCGGCGAGGTCAAATGCCAACCCGATCATGTCGATGGCTTCCTGCACACTGGCGGGGGCGAGGACGATGGGTTTGAAGTCGCCATGACCCGCGGACTTCACCATCTGGAAATAATCCGACTGGCTGGGGGCGATGTTGCCCAGTCCCGGCCCGCCGCGCATCACGTCGACCAGAACGATCGGGACTTCGGCGGCGGCGATATAGCTCAGGCCTTCCTGCATCAGGCTGACGCCGGGGCTTGACGACGAAGTCATAGCGCGCTTGCCGGCGCACGCGGCGCCATACACCATGTTGATCGCGCCAAGCTCGCTTTCAGCCTGCACGAAGGCGCGCCCCAGTTCGGGCATGCGCTTCGACATATATTCGAGCAATTCGGTTTGCGGTGTGATGGGATATCCGAAATAGGCATCCACTCCGGCGCGCACGGCGGCCTCGGCGATTGCCTCGTTTCCTTTCAGCAGTTGTTTAGCCATAAGTTCCTTTGCCTCACGCGTGCCTCACGCGTCCTGGCGTGTCAAGCAAGCGCTATCCCTAAGCGATTGCCGGTGTGGCGCGCGCGGTGTTTTCACGGTACACACGGATAGCGGAATCCGGGCAGATGACGGCACACGCGGCGCAGCCCGTACACTCGTGGTTAACGTCCATCCATTGGGCCGGGCGATACCCTTTGGCATTAAACATGTCAGACATGTGGATAGCCACATGTGGACACACACTGGCGCAGAGTTCGCAGCCCTTGCATCTGTCAGTGTCAATTACAATGCGTCCTTTCAAGGTCATATGCAACCCCCTTCGCTATGGGTTTGTCATAATTGTAGACTTGGAATCCCCATTTGGCGAGTGGCATATGTCACTCAATTGATTGTGAAATAAGTCACATAGGGGTTGTGTTACTATCACACGTGAAAATAAACGAAAGATAGCAAAACACATCGAAGCAGGAACACATGGGGACTAGAGGAGGTCGTACTTCAGCCCACCGTCGAGTAACCTTTGCCGGATCGCGGGGTCTGAAGCATTAACCGCAATGGCGCGCAGTGCGAGCGCGGCTGCGCCGATAGCGGTGCATTTGAGTGGCGGCAACAACTCGGCGTAAGGGGCATACTGGTGTATTCCCGCGCGCAACGGCTCGATAATCACCGCCCCGGCACGAAAACAACCGCCATAAAGCTGCACCTTCACCGGGTCATTCTGCATGTCAAGCAAGCGAATCACGGCGTTGGCTTGAAACGCCAACTCATCGCCCGCGCGGCGGAAGAGGTCGATGGCAAACGGTTCACCCTCATTGGCCAGCTTTGCGACACGCGGGGCAACTGCAGCCATCTCATCGCGCGTAATCGGTTTAACACCGCGCCCATACACCCAGT
>Ga0118677_10007681_pt1 | contig 17696 bp, 16 predicted proteins | sample AliMusrvi5mmetaG_FD_86154 | JGI IMG/M metagenome (GOLD analysis project Ga0118677, IMG submission 86154) | reverse complement strand
AACGGTGCAATTTATTATAAAGTGAAAAATTCCTGGGGTAGTTACAACCAGTTTAAAGGATACTTTTATGCTTCGCAACCCTATTTGCGCTATAAAACTACAGCGATTATGGTGAATAAGGCAGCTATTCCGGATCAAATCAGGAAAAAACTCAAATTATAGCATTTTTTTAACGAAAATTTTATCTACTTTTGCGGCCAGTTCCGTACGCAATCTCTGACAGCAAACAAATAGACACTGTGAATATTGCGTTCGTTAAAAATTTCGTTAAAATCATTTATGATGGATCTGATTAAAATTGCAGAAAATGCGTTTCTAGGCGAACAAAAAGAACTCCCTAGTTTTCATGCAGGCGACACGGTGACAGTCCGTTACAAGATCGTCGAGGGTGCCAAAGAAAGAATTCAGAATTACAAAGGTACTGTTATTCAAATCAAGGGTACCGGTACAACTAAAACATTCACCGTTCGCAAAATGTCCGGAAATATTGGTGTTGAAAGGATTTTCCCTTTCTTTTCTCCATTTATTGACGGCATTGAAGTAAATCGGATGGGACGTGTACGTCGTGCACGTTTGTATTATCTCCGCGAACTGACAGGCAAGAAAGCCCGTATCAAGGAAAAAAGATTCTAAGAAAAACAACTTTAAAAAGGTTCCTCAAAAAGGAACCTTTTTTTTTCTACCTTTAGGGAAAATATAGTTCTATAACTTTAGGTGTAAGCAACTAAGATAACAATTTTTAAAATGTTATCTTTCAGGAAATTAGTCAGTATATATTGGCTTGAAGCATTATTTCCGCGAGCCAATTGCCAGGATTTGGATTTGAAACTGCATGCTTCCTCATGACAGAGATCTGCCAGCTATCACATATTGAATGCCAGAAGCGAATAAGTGACTTACACAAATTGGAATAGCACAAAAACTTTAAAGGATATGCCCCTTTTTACCAAGGAAAAACTTTTCACGAAACGCTGGTTTATAGATTACAGTTTAATCACGATTGGATCCTTTATTATGGCTGCGGGTTTTGTATTTTTTATTACACCGCATAAAATCGTTCCAGGAGGTATTTATGGTCTGGGAATCATTGTTCACTATCTGAGTAAAGGGATGGCATTATGGCCTGAAGGATTTCCTATCGGATTATTCAACCTTCTGGTAAATATACCGCTGACTTACTTTGGCATTAAACTTCTTGGTCCCAGATTTGGAACAAAAACCATTTATGGATTTATATCCTCATCAGTTTTTATGGATTGTATCACCTGGATGCGTGTGGTTGGCGATGCACCGTTGGTAAATGATGTATTACTTTCATGCATATTTGGAGGTGTATTAACAGGCATTGGACTTGGATTAATTTTCAAGGCACGGGCAACTTCAGGCGGCAGCGATATCGTTGCGATGGTGATCACGCGATACACCAGAATTCCAATTGGACAGATGCTGATCTGGGTGGATTCTGCGATTGTTTTGGTCGCGTTGGCTGCATTTAAAGATTGGCAAATTCCCTTGTACAGTATGATTGTGATCTACATCACCGGAAGGGCAATTGACATCATTCTGGAAGGGACAAATTACAATAAAGCGCTGATCATCATATCTGATAAACATGAGGATATCCGGGATAAAATCATTCATGATCTGGCACGTGGCGGCACTTATCTGAAAGGCGTTGGGATGTATACCAATACTGAAAAAAATATTATTTTCACGGTTGTAAGCCGTCGGGAGGTAGCTATTCTCGAAGAACACATCAATAAAATTGATCCCCAGGCATTTATTACAATCATGGATGCCAGTGAGATTCTCGGTGAGGGATTTCATTCTTTAAAGCGAAAATTAAATTTCAAATGATAAAAAAGGCAATATGCCTGTTTATTTTTAGTCTTTACATGTTACCGTTTCCCGGGCTCAGTCAAAAAGTTGGATTGGTCCTCAGCGGAGGGGGTGCAAAAGGACTTGCTCATATAGGCGTGATCAAGGCCCTGGAGGAAAACAATATTCCTATCGACTATATCACGGGAACATCTATGGGTGCAATTATTGGCGGACTTTATGCTGCAGGCTATTCAACTGAGGAAATGGAAATACTCTTTAAATCAGAGGATTTTAAGCGGTGGTCAACGGGCATTATTCCACCCAAGTACAACTATTTCTTCAAGCAACTTGATGAAAACCCATCATTTATAGATATGGACTTTGCCAAAAAGGAGGATAAGATGAAACTTGCACTTCCTACTAATCTTATCCCTTCGGGGCAAATGGATTTCGGCTTTATGGAACTTTTCAGTCCGGCAAATGCCGTTGCCGGTGAAAACTTCGACCACTTATTTGTCCCTTTCAGGTGTGTTGCCACAGATATCTATCGTGGCGAACCGGTCGTCTTCAAGTCTGGTGACCTTGGATCATCAATCAGAGCGTCCATGACTTTTCCATTCTATTTTAAACCTATTGAAATCGACAGCGTTCTGCTTTTCGATGGCGGACTGGTCAATAACTTTCCCATTGACGTTATGCTTCAGGATTTTCATCCCAATATTATGATAGGAAGTACCGTTGCCTCCAAGGACATTAAGCCAAAAAAAGACGATATAAAGCTTCAACTTGAAAATATGATGGTCCGTAAAACAAATTATTATATCCCGGATAGTTTGGGAATTACTATAAAATCACCAGTGGAACATATTGCCCTTTTCGATTTCGAACGACTCGATGAAATTGAAAAAGTAGGTTATATGTCTGCGATGGCTCAAATTGAAAAAATAAAATCCCGAATTACCAGAAGATCCGATCTTGAACAGCTTACACGAAAACGTGAGGAGTACCGAAGCCAGGCTCCTTCAATGAAATTTAATAACATACAGGTTTCCGGGGTGGACGGATCTCAGAGGTATTACATTATTCACTCCATCCGACATAAATCAAAAACCTTCGATTTAGAGGAGTTAAGGCGGGAATACTTTAAGATTCTCGCTGACGATAAAATTCAGTCACTTTTACCAACAGCCTATTACAGTAAGGAAACAGGGCTCTACGATCTACAGTTAAAAGCAGAGCAGAAAAAACCCCTTGCAGTAGGTGTAGGAGGTTATTTTTCGTTTTCAGATGTCAATCAGGGTTACCTTGGGTTGGACTACAGGCTATTTAATAATCTTCCCATAACTATTCAGTCAAATATCCAATTTGGTAAATTCTACAGTTCGTTTATGGCAGGCTCCCGCTTTAACTTTACCACAAAATGGCCTTTCTCTATGGAGCTCTATTTCATTAAAAACAGAACCGATTACTATTCAGGCTCCACTCAGCTTCTCTTTGAAGACCAGGTTTCGCACTATTTTATTCGAAATGATGATAATATTCAATTTAATATTTCTTTTCCGGCAAAAACTTCCTCCAAATGGGAAACCGGAATCGACTTCTTAAATCAGGCTGACAGTTATTATCAAATCGCTGATTTCACAAAAAATGACACACCTGATATTACAACCTATACTTCCGGGAATTTACACCTTCGTTTTGAAACAAAAACCTTTAATAAAAAACAGTATCCAACTGAAGGGAAAATGTTCAATATCGAAACAAGCTATATATTCGGAACTGAAAAAGAAGATCCGGGTTCAACGAATCCGCAAAATATTCCTTATCGCAAAACACACGATTATCTGCAGTTAAAAATTGATTTTGAAAGATATCTAAAAACTACAAAATGGTTAACAATAGGGTTTACTGCAAATTCCTATTTTTCAAATAAAGAGCTTTTTAATAATTATACTTCTACCCTGCTTGCATCACAAAACTTCTCTCCCACTGTGAATAGCACCATAAGATATCTGCCCTATCTGAGGTCAAATAATTTTCTTGCTGGTGGACTAAAGGCAATAATTCCGATCACTCCTTCTACTCATCTGCGCCTTGAAGGATATTACTTTCAGCCATTTAAAGATTTATTGAGCGGAACCAATAATGTCCCGTTTTACGGTAATAAACTTTTTACGTCCAATGCTATTGTCGGAAGCGGAGGGTTTGTGGTTCACACCCCTTTTGGTCCGGCCAGTTTACTTCTCAATTATTACAGTGCCAGTAATCCGAAATTATACCTCCAGATTAGTTTTGGATATTTGCTCTATAACAGAGGGAACCGGTAATTTTTTAATCCTTTCAATTTGAGATAAATACAATGAACAACCTGTTTGAATTAAATGAAAAATTCAGCATGCCTGGAGTAGTGATTTTTGAAAAGCGGACAAATAATATAATAGACCTGCTTGTTTCAAACCGATATGCAGATGCCAGGATTTGTTTATATGGTGGACAGATTACCAGCTTCAGGCCTATAAATAAGCCGGATATCCTTTGGATGAGCTCCAATAGCAACTTTGAAGTCGGGAAAGCCATACGTGGGGGGATCCCTATCTGTTTCCCATGGTTTGGACCCCATAAAACGGATAATAAGAAACCGCAACATGGTTTTGGAAGGCTTATGTCATGGGATCTAACTGAAACGGCTGTTATGCCAAATGGAGAGACTCTGATCAGGTTACAGCTTCGTTCATCAGAAGCAACAAAACTATTCTGGCCATATAACTTTATTGCAGAGATTAAGGTAATAATTGGGAAAATGCTGAAGGCAACTCTGAAAGTTACCAATACCTCATCTGGTCATTTTGAATACACCTGTGCTCTGCATACCTACTATAATATATCAGATATTGAGGCAATTACAATTGATGGATTGGGTGGAGCAAGCTACTATAAACACGGTGAGCCGGGTGATTTCAAACAAGACTCATCATTACTGGAAATTCATAAGTCCGTCGATCGTCATTATCATGATACTGAAGCAGTCTGCATAATCTCGGATTCCAGCTTCGGCAGGAAAATCCATGTGGACAAATCAGGAAGTAAGGTTACCACGGTCTGGAACCCTTGGATGGAAGGATCTGCCAAAATGAATGATATGCCCGATGATGCTTACAAAACTTTCGTTTGTATTGAGGCCGTAAACTCGTTTGATGATACAGTTAACCTGAAGCCCGGCGAATCTCACGAAACCTCAGTAATTATAGGAATGGAAGAGTAATTCAAAATGCAAAGTGAAAAATGCAAAATGCAAAGTTCATTTTTTGACTTTGCATTCTGCATTTTAATTCTGCATTTTGAATTTTCATCTAATGGGCAGAACCACCCAGGGAACTAATTTTGATGGGCAATAATTGATCCGAATTGCTTTTAACCGCTCACCTTGACTGGCAAGTCGGGTTTTGTATTCATTCCAGTTACCTGAAGATGGGGAGCGCCATCCAAGATCAGCCAATCCTAAAAGCCGCGGAAAAACCATATATTCCAACTCTTTCATATTGGTAATGGTTTCTGTCCACAGTGGGGCTTCAATCCCAAGAATATCCGCTTTGCCAATCCCAGGAACCAGGGTTGCCGGATCCCAGTTATAGCACTGATCCACTTCAACATAACCAGCCCAATGCAACCCAAGGGTTGTGGTTGAATCATACTTCATGTCCAGATAGGAATTTGCGGCAGGCGACATAATGACCTTTGCCCCCTTTTTGACCCCTTTTACAGCATTTTCAGCTTTCGCCCAATATTGAACAGAAGTATTGGGTTTTAACGTTGAAAGGGCAATTTCGTCCCATCCAATCACCTTTTTACCAAGTTTGCTTACGATTTCCTGTACCCGGTTAACAAATGGAATATAATCCCCAAGCTTTGTCACATGTGATTCATCACCTCCAATATGGAGATATGGACCAGGTGTGATTGCCGAAATCTCTCCCAGAACATCGGCAATAAACTGATAGGTTAACTCTTTTCCGGTACACAAAGAGCTGAAACCCACATCAGTCCCGGTATAAATATCAGTTGCCTTATTGTTACAATTCAGTTCAGGATAGGAAGCCATCGCAGCGTTGATATGACCCGGCATATCAATTTCGGGAATAATAGTGATATATCGTTCTGCTGCATATTTCACGATTTCTGTGTATTGCTCCTGGGTATAAAAACCACCCTTTTCACCGCCGACCTGGGAACTGCCACCTATTTTAGTAAGGTTTGGCCATTTTTTGATCTCTATTCTCCATCCCTGATCATCCGAAAGATGGAGATGCATCACATTCATCTTATAGAGTGCAATCAGATCAATGTACCGTTTCACATCTCCTATCTGGAAAAAATGGCGGGCCACATCAAGCATGACGCCACGATAGGAATATTCAGGGAAATCACAGATAACTCCGTCAGGAATCTGCCATGGTCCTGATTGCAAGGAAGCACTCTCAATCTTTGGCGGGAAAAGCTGTCTGATGGTTTGAATTCCATTAAAAAGACCGGACGGTTTATTGGCCGTCAGAGTTATCATTTCATGTTTAATCGTAAGCTGGTACCCTTCATCCCCCAATTGTGCATCGTTCTGCCCCAGTTTCAGATATATATTACCCGCCGACGGCTTTGCGGTCAACGGTTTAACAGCCATCGGAAACCCTGTAGCCGGAGACAGTCTGGCAGCAAGGTACTTACTTACATTCAAAATCCCATCCGAATGTCCCTCAAAAAATATGCTGCTGCTATTTGTTAAAGTGAAGGTCCCTGCTGAGGGTGTCAGTGAAACAGGCTTCGGGATGATACTCACGGTTGAAAGATCAGCTGGTGGCAATGCTTTTGCGAACAATTGAAGAAAGAGAATACCTGCTAAGAGGATAAGTTTAAAGCGGCAATTTTGTGGAATAAGCTGCATAATTCAATGATTTCGTTGAATAATAATGGGGGGTAAAAGTATCTATTTAACCGGTAATATGTTCAGAAAAAACCAGATATTTAAGCACATATTTCAGTTCGGAATAACTGATATTATCGCCAAGTTCCGCCTTGGCAGCTCCGAGACTATTTGATCTGTTTTCAATATACCACCGGGAAATTTCAGCAACTTTTTCAGGCGACACCAGCTCTTCAATACTTAGCTCACCTAATCCCACATAATGAGACAGGTGTCCCTCGATGGTTGTAACGGCCATGTTCCGTTCAGCAGCTATTTCCCTAACTGATTTGCCACTCCTGAACAATTCGAAAGAGAGTAGCTTGGAATCGGTTTTTGCAGGTTTTATTTCCTCATCAGGTTCACTTTCAGGCTGGATTTCAGGCACCCCTAATTTATTTTCAATCCTGTACTTAATAATCAGGGATAATATCTCCTTCCCAAATTGCGCCACCTTTTTTGCACCGAAACCTTTTACTCTTTTTAGCTCGGCAATAGTGGATGGCAGATGAGTAATCAATTCGAGAAGTGTTTTCTGGGGCAAGATCAGGTATGCATCGAGATTTAAGTCATCCGCCTTTTGATTCCGCCACGATTTAAGTGTAGCGTATAAACCGGGATTTGGCATTAAACCTTCAGAAGCAAGGGGTGAAGTTTTAAATTTATGTACTTTTTCAGCAGGTTCGATAGCAGATTTGGCCCGAATCTCCATATAACGCTTCACTGTGAATTCATTCATGCAGCCATTCAAACAGGCCAGTTTCAGGTGGCTGTCTTCACTCAGTTTATTGATCGCGTCATTGACCGATTTCCTGACCGTCTTATTATCTATTTCAATGTCAATAACTTTTAATTTACGAACCACAATTTGATCCAGTTTGTCAACGAAATAATGACAGGCCTTACCCACCCGTTCATGCAAGGGTATATTTGTTTCGACATTGCGGTTTTCAGCCAATAAATGGCGCATCTGCCCTTTGAATTTCTCTGAAACCTCAGTTAGTTCACGTTTCACCTCCAGGTGCATCTGCTCCATATTTTCCCTAAGAATAGCATCTATACTTTCCCGATGCTCTGTCATTAATCTCGCGCAATACCCTGCCCTCCTCAAAAGCGGCTGAAAGTCAAAGAGTTCAAACAATAGAAGCTGCTGAAATGCAAGTTTTGATTCGTTTAAAAGCTCATTTCCAGGTGGATTTTTCTGAAGTTCCAGATTAAAACTTGATATCCGGGAATCGCTTCTCAGGCATTGACTTGAGATTGGAGTGCTGAGCACCATTCCTTCGAGTGTTTTGCAACGGCTGAGTGCCACGTATACCTGACCATGGGCAAATGCGGCTTTGGCATCTATAATCGCTTTCTCGAATGTCAACCCCTGGCTTTTATGAATCGTAATCGCCCACGCCAGTTTTAAAGGAATCTGACTGAAAGTCCCAAGGACAGTTTCCTTAATCTCTTTGGTCTTATCATCAATCGTATATTTGTTATTCTGCCACTCAACATTCTCAACAGCAATATCTTCTGAATCTCCAGGGCAACGGACATGAACCGCATCTTCATCAATTGAAACGATCCGGCCAATCTTTCCGTTATAAAAAAACTTCTCACGCGAAATATCGTTCTTGACGAACATCACCTGAGCCCCAACTTTTAGACTCAATTCAAAATCGGTTGGGTATGAATATTCGGGGAATTCCCCTTCAACGGTTGCAGTAAATTTCCAGGCTTTCTCCCCTAATTTTGCAAGCTTTGTCTCATTAAGATCATGAGCCTGATAATTATGGGTAGTCAAGGTAATGTATCCATCACCTTCCTTCCCGGTAAAACCAGGAATATATCTTTTGTTCAGATCATCCAGAGTTTGCTGATCGGCATCATTATCCCTGATCCTGTTCAGCAGTTTGATAAACCTTTCGTCACGCTGACGGAAAATATGGGTCAGCTCAAGACTGATATAGTCAGTACTTTTTAATGCCTTACTGCTGAAAAAATAGATGGTTTCATAGTGTGGCCGGAGCAGATTCCACTCCTCTTCTTTTGCTACCGGAGCCAATTGCTGCAAATCGCCAATCATCAGCAGTTGTACCCCACCGAAAGGCTGGTTCCTGTCCTTATAGCGCCTCAAAACGCTGTCAATGCCGTCAAGTAAATCAGCCCTTACCATACTGATTTCATCAATCACCAATAAATCAAGACTTTTAAGTATCGCTATTTTTTCCCGGTTAAATTTTTGAAACCCTTCGGTGGAGGTGGCATTTTGATCTCCGGCAGGTAGAAAAGGACCAAACGGCAATTGGAAAAAAGAGTGAATCGTGACCCCGCCGGCATTTATCGCTGCAACACCTGTAGGAGCTACAACAACCATTCGTTTGGGTGAATTTAGTTTAAGCTGGTGAAGGAAAGTCGTTTTACCGGTTCCTGCCTTCCCGGTAAGAAAGATATGTTTACCGGTGTATTTTACAAAATCAAATGCCAGCTGGAGCTGATCGTTACTGATAAATTCTGTCTTCACTACACCCTGATATTTTGGATAAAGTTACAAATTTCACAGGAATAAAGTGGAAAGCTCCTTATAATGACATAAAAAAACCTGCCGGGATTAAAAATCCCGGCAGGTTACGAATTTCACGCAAATTATCTTTTACTTAAAACATCAGATTCATATTTCTGAATTTCAGCCACATAATCAATGCCGGCAGGGACATTGTTATCCAGGCAATATTTATCGTAAACTGCACCAAAAAGGAGAGTTTTCATCCCTTCGAGATAAGCCAGCCTTTCGAAATTTTTCCCTTTCTCCTCGTAATCCATAATCTTTTCGGTGGGTTCCAGCAAGGCAAACAGAAATGCCTGCTGTGCAGCCCGTGTGCCAACCACATATGCCCCGATGCGGTTTATGCTTCCATCAAAAAAATCAAGTCCAACATTTACGCGATCGAGCGCCTTGTTGCGAATGACCTCCTGTGCAATCAGGCAGATGTCTTCATTAAAAGTCACCACATGGTCGCTGTCCCATCTCACACCTCTGGAAACGTGCAACATAAGTTCATCCACAAAAAGCAGACAGGAAGAGATTTTGTCGCCGACCGTTTCAGTAGGGTGAAAATGGCCCATATCGAGACATAATAGTTTATTGTTCTTAATAGCATATCCCATGTAGAATTCATGTGATCCAACAACCATTGCCTCAGAGCCAATCCCGAACAATTTACACTCTACCGAATCCTTAAGATATTCTTTCGGATATTCCACTGAGAAGATCTCATCAAGCGATTTTTTAAGAATGGCTCGGTGCCCGCCCCGATCTACCGGCATATCCTTGGAACCATCAGGAATCCAGTGGTTCAGAACGCATGGCGTACCCAACTGTTTTCCCATTTCGGCACCAATGACCCTGCACCTTTTCACATGCTCGATCCAAAATCTGCGGATCGTTTCATTTTTGCTGGATAACGTAAATCCGTCATCAGCTTTGGCATGGGAGAAACAGGTCGCATTAAAGTCCAGACCAATTTCATGTTTTTTTGCCCAATCAATCCAGCCCTGAAAATGTTTAACCTCAATGTGGTCACGGTCCACAAATTGCCTGCCAAAATCGCCATATATAGCATGCAGGTTCAACCGTTGCTTTCCGGGCAACAATGCCATTGTCTTCTCCAGGTCAAGTTTCATTTCCTCTATTGACCGGGCCTTACCGGGATAATTACCCGTACATTGGATTCCTCCACCCCCAAGGGTCGAATCAGGTTTCTCAAAGCCGCCCACATCATCTGTTTGCCAGCAATGGAGACTGATTTTTACACTTTTCATTTTGGCAATAGCCTCGTCGGTATCGACACCCAGTTTGGCATACTGTTCTTTTGCAAGGGCATATGCCTTTTGAACAAAATCTTTATTCATTATAATATGTTTTTAAATCTAATATATATTAAAAAACCAATTGGCTGTTGGCGGCTTTCTACTTGCTGCTTCACTAAGAGCTCCTTTCCTCCTACTCCATGTAAAAAACTTCCTCCAGCGATGTCATTACGGGAGAATTATCAGGATTACTCTCCATGATATCAGCCATATATGCCCACCACTTCTGCACGATTTCTGTTTGTCCCAGATCCTGCGAACCGGAATTCCCATCCACCTTTTGAAAGGCAAACAGCATATTGGTTTCCTCTTCAAGAAAAATCGAATATTCACTTACACCTGCCTCTTGCAGTAGCATTTTTAATTCCGGCCAGATTTCATCGTGCCGTTTTTTGTATTCGGCTTTCTGACCTTCTTTCAGGACCATTTTAAAAGCAAGACGTTTTTTCATTATCCGAGCGCATTTAATTCAGGATACAGCCATTTGGCGACACCGATAACAATTACAGATAACAGAATTGCGGCAATACCCACCAGAATCATGTTATTGGTTCTTTTCGAAACACCTTTCCATTCCTTGCGATAGAAACCCCAAAGGTTGGCAGTCAGAATGATGGTGGCCATGTGAAGTGTCCAGGAACTGGCACCGTTTCCAATTTTGGTTTCACCCATACCGTAAAAAAAGAATTGCAGAAACCAGGTGGTACCGGCCAGCGCACAAAAAAGGTAGTTGCGCAATAAAGGGGTTTTCCGGTCAACAAAGTCGCCACCGGTTTTATTTTTTATGATCAGAACGGTTGACCAGATAAGGTTAGAAGTCAAACCGCCCCACAGAATGACGAAAAAGATAATATTGTTTTCGAAGAGATATTTAAAGCCACTTCCGGCTTGGGTGACGAAAGGATAACCTTGTTCAACGGCCAGCGTTCTGGCAGCAGCTGCCATTTCTTTCCCTGCATCGATTCCAAAACTGAAAAAGGCACTCAGGACACCCGAAACAATGGCTATAATCAATCCTTTCGAAAGTTTGAATTCACTGTTAACCCCCTCTTTAATGTTGCCAAGATCCTTATCTTTCTTAATTCCGGCGCGCCCGCTTAGAATAATTCCAGCTAAAAGAATCAATATGCCAAGCAGAACGATTCGGCCACCGGTACTGCCAAACAAATCGGAGAATGATAGTCCGGCCGGGATTATTTCAGAAATACCCGGGACATTACGCAAAACAGGTAATCCCAGCGAGCCAACTATGGAGGTAATACCCAACAAAACGGAGTTACCCAGCGACATACCCAGGTAGCGGATAGCCAGTCCGTAAGTCAACCCTCCGATTCCCCAGAGCAAACCCATAACATATGTGTCGAGGATAACTTTCCCATGGGTGGCATGTAAAATTCCATGCCAGTCAGGAATGGTAAACAATACGGCAAGCAATGGCATGATTAACCACGAGAAAAGTCCACCGACAATCCAAAAGACTTCCCAGCGCCATTTCCTTACCCAGTTATAGGGCATGTACCAACTTCCCGAGGCGCCGCCGCCTAATGAATGAAAAAGGATCCCAAATAAAACTTGCATAATGGTTTTGTTAATTAAAGTGGTATAAATTCAATAGTTAGTTCTGAACTACGGAATCACAAAGATATCGGGTAATTCAGGGCTGACAATATACAAAATGATTCATGATTTAACCAAATTGTCACTTAAGCGTAAAACTGAAAAATTCAGGTTCAAAAAACTCTATCTTTGGACATCAATAGCTACTAATTTATCAATAGTCTTATTAATTCTTAAATATTTTCCTAATGAAAGCAATGGTCCTGACCGGAATCCGGGCGATGGAAATGCAGGAGTTTCCGATGCCGGTGATTCAAAACGACACCGATGTCCTGATTAAAATGAAGGTTGTTGGCATTTGTGGTTCAGATGTCCATTATTACCAATCCGGGAAAATCGGAGGGCAGATCGTACAATACCCTTTCCCCGTCGGCCATGAAGGTGCGGGGGATGTAATCAGTGTTGGAAGTAAGGTTTCTAATGTTAAACCCGGAGACAGAATCGCTATCGAACCGGCTATGCCCTGTGGCGAGTGCGATCAATGTAAAGCCGGCCGGCCGCATACCTGCAGAAAACTTCACTTTCTGGGATGTCCCGGGCAGGCAGACGGGTGTTTGAGTGAATATATCGTAATGCCGGAACAGAGCTGTTTTCGGATTGCAGATACCATGAGTTATACCGAAGCGGCAATCAGCGAGCCGCTGGCCATCGGAGTTTATGCGGTAAATCAATCCATTCCGATGAAAGGTGCAACCATTGGAATCCTTGGATTTGGACCTATCGGAATGAGCGTTATCCTGCCGGCAATTGCTAAGGGGGCTGAGAAAATTTTTGTGAGCGATTTGATTGACGAAAGACTTTCAATAGCAAAAGCTTGCGGAGCGACCTGCACTGTCAATGCTTCCCGGGAAGACGTTGTTAATGAGATCACTGATAAAGAACCGCTTCTTCTTGATGTTGTCTTTGAATGTTGCGGGAAGCAGGAGGCAATAGATCAGGCCATTGACATACTAAAACCGGGCGGTAAACTGATGATCATCGGGATTCCTGAGTTTGACCGCTGGAACTTCAGTGTCGACAAGCTGCGTCATAAAGAGATTTGCATTCAAAGTGTGCGCAGGCAAAACCATTCGGTTGAAGAGGCACTTGAATCAATGGGAAATGGCATCTTAAATGTTGAAAAGATGGCCACCCACCGGTTTGGTTTTGAAGATACCAAGGCAGGTTTTGATCTGGTTTCAGGGTACCGGGACGGGGTAATGAAGGCGATGATTGATTTTAAGTAATTGTATTTTCTGAAAATCAGGCCTCCAGGGCTGAGGCTTAATGAACCGCGGTAAACGAGACCCGCATCCGCCGGCTGGCGGAAGGTGTGAGCCTCTCCCTGTCAGTTTTTACTGGCGGGGCGAGCTACCCGATCGTGCAAATGTTACTTTTTACACCTCCATCATATTTTTACTCGTTTTCATTAAACTTGCATTGTGCAAATGTCTATTCACTTCGGTAATCAGTTTGTAAGGTCGATTAAAGGCTTCTTGAGATACTTTAAAATAATCTGAAAGTTTCCTTATGGTTTCTTTTGAAAGTCCTTTATGATAGTTTAAAATCTTTGAGATTGTCCCTTTTGATAGATCAATAATATCTACCAAATCTTTGGCCTGTAAATCATGATTTTCCATTAGAGTTTTTATTAATTCAACTGGGTCTGAGTCATTAAATGTATTATGCTCACTATCCCATGTTTCAATCAATAGAGTAAGCAGGTCAATCTCGTCTTTAATTTCTTTACCGTCTCGAAGAATCAATTTCTCTAAGGTGTCACAGTACACTTTGTATTGCTTTAAATCCCGTATTACCGTATATTTTAATGTTTTCATATTTTCTCTTTTGTTACATTTAATAAACATCAATCTCATATTGTTTTCCTTCATTGCAAAGTTTTGAATACCCGGCATGTGTACCAATCCACTTTACAAATAGATGAATTCTTGAATCTCCAAAATAATATTTGCAAATCAGCCTGTAATTGTTTCCGCCAATATTAAACACAACTCTGTCTGAACCTTTACCTAGAATATCCGCACTATTAAAGGTCGAGATAATCTCATTAGGTTCATTCCAATCAACTCGTTTAATGATTGACAACCAATTCTCAAAAGATGCTTTACTTCTGGCATTTTTCAGGACATAATCCTCAATCGACTGTTTTTTAATCAAATGTACTTTCATATACTTATCCGCAAATATACAATAAATGTTTCACAAAAGGAAACTATTATCAATCTTTATTTATTGGCAGGATTATTTTTGCAATTTTGAACAAGGATCCATAGCTTGCTCAACTCAGCCGGCATAAATTCAAATATAGATTTATAAGTCGCAGTTTTATCTTTTAAACTTGCAGGTGGTCATTTGAAAGTCCCAGTGGTCTGGTTTAAACTTACAGGTCGCTGGTTGCAAGTCGCTGTTATCTATAATACGGTGCTTAATGATTTGGCTTCTCCTGCCGGCGAAGATTTCTTACCAATGCCCATAGAACGGAGTGGCCAGTGCGCATTGAGGGCGGTTTAGCTTAGACTAATCTTCGATTCCTGTCAAGCCGATAAGCTGCCCAAACAGAAAGATACACACAGAAAACAAAGGTTGCCGAATTTGAGGGTAACTGATTATACCTCCAGGTTTTCATTCTGTCATACGATTTCTATGGTCTGATATAGTAACTCCATATTGAAATTGACCTTAGCATTTAACGTCATAAAAACTTTGAATATTGTATCAAATTTGGCATATGTCAGGCTGTTCTCCAATTTGGAATTTGCGCCTTTTTAACGCCAACAAGAAGTCCAAGTTGTTCCTGAGTCAGAGTTGTTATTTGCTGGAATTCTTTCTGCCGAAATTAAGTTGTCCATATTAAAGTTCTGAAACACCAGTCATTTTCGGTTTGCCTGTTTGAATATTAATTATATAATTCACTCTCCTTTTACTTGTCATAAATGAAAATATTCTGTCCTTTTTTGCAAACTTATAAATAACAGAAAACTCGCCGTTTCGACTCATCTTTTCAAATGTCACTTTTGAATCTCCCGTGATGGGGTTTGATTCTATTTTTTGTTTCTGCCAAACTAAGTTTTGTTCTATTGTTTTAGGGGGAAATTCATAATCTACAAAATTTTTAGTTATCAAGTAGCCAATATATTTTACAATAAAAACCGTCATTAGTTTTTAATATAGTCAAACTTTGAAGTTGAATTAGCTGTTCGTCTTTAGGTAGTTCCTGATTGTGAAAATTACCGCTACCAATTATTTAAATACTGTCACGTTTATCTTTGTATGAATATGTAACGTCCCTGTCCCAAGCCCGAAAGTCGTTATAATAATGAATGTCTCATAGTAGTGAGCCACCAATATTTTGTAAAAGTGTGTCTTGATAGGTCTTGTAAGACAAAATATTACTGTCCGAGTCTCTGCATGAAGAAAGTCCAGTTAGGATTAAAAATGTCGATATTATTAATATTCTTTGTTTCATGTAGCTTCGTTGTGTCGTCCACAAGGATACCCGGAATGCACAATGAAGACAAAGCAAGATCCCAATATTTCAACTAATTGCGTTCCCCGTGAAAATCCCTTGTATTCCTTGTGGTTACATTTTTAAGTAAGACAAACGTATGATTCCTGGCAGCTGTTAATTGACTTCCAACTCGTCTTTGGAAGGTAACGTAGCAAAAGGTTGATGTGGCTCCGTCTGATACCAGAAAGCCACTGATGAAACATCATCCTGAAGCGGAAGATAACGCCCTTCGCTTCTCCATCCCAATGCCTGTATTGTCACTTTCAAATCTTTCTCGAAACGGATCGGATCGGCAATATGCCAGCGGTATAAGCCAAAGCGCAAGCTGGGTTTGTAAGACTGGTCGGGAAGGATAACCTGATGCAGCCCCGAATAAGGGGAACAAAATACGCTATATTTTCCATTGTGGTCAAAATTGTAGGAACCACAGAAATAATCTTCCAATCCGGTTCCGCATATCGTTGGGAACGACTTGTCCTCGTCCATGTAAAACTTGATCTCACCTTCACCCCACCATCCATTGTTTTTCGATTGCCAGGCAAGATAAGTTCCAACATATTGTCCTTTCCCTTTGATCTGATCAACAATAGTATAGACCTCCTTATATTTTATTGGATTGGTCCGGTGAAATTGGGCATGAAAATAGGAGGCATTTTGTGGAACCTCAGTCAGACAATAATCTATCTGATAATAGAGTGACATCTGCTTTTCATCCAGGTTTTCCATGGTAATTTTGCACTTCTTCCGAAAAGGCATTGGCCAATAGCAATTAAAGGCGCTACCGGGATTTACACAAACAGCTAATGACTGAAGTGGTGCATATTCACCCCAACCCATACCAAAGAAATCTCCGACAGGGCATTCGACGGAAGGATCTTTTTCGTCATCCCAGTAAATACGAAGGATAGAAAACCGCCAGTTCCCGGTGGGTGTCATCCAGATATGCTCGATGGACCCCTGTCCATCAATCTCAGCCAGTGTAAAAATCTGCCCTTTAGTTATTACAATAAAAGGATTTAATTTCCATCCCTGGCCAAGTTCACGTGCAGCATTTGAAGCAGATCCCTCACCAACCTTGGCCATTCCACCTTTACTTTTTTCTCCTGTGAAGTTCTCAGGACTAATGGACCGGCTTTTTGCATTGGAAAGCAGGTAAAGGCTTCCCAGATTATTCTGCATCCCATTGAAAGAGATACTCTGACTAAACACCGGACCAACAAACATTACAAATAGGAGAAATAATACAAATAATTTTTTCATAAGTGATCAGTTTAAGTTTGACAAAATAAACATAATTTGCCATAACAAACGAATTGTTGGACTATTGGCATTAACCAATTAATTAATTTATTGGAAGATATATCAATTATAACAGCTTAACCCATGCACATCTCCCCTTATCATCAAAGGCGCATTCTGTGTAGTATTTCATATCCAGGGCTCTGAATGCATTGATCAAATCATCATCGGAGCACTCAAATTCCAAATTATTTTTAAGAAACTGAATGTTGAAGCCTTCTTTAAGGGATGAAAAATCCCGCAAGTGGTTCAAAAGAAAATTATAAACAGCCAGTTCCAGCGAGGTCAACTCCTCTTTCACCGGCAATACCGAAGTGACTTTAATACATTCGGCAGTTCTCAGTAAATGAAATAAATCGTGTTCTTCCGCATCAGTCAGCTCATTAAAAGGTTGACTTGAATTTTCATTTTTCATTTTCGAATATTTTAAGAATAAGTATAAAAGTACGAAATTCAAAAGCACAATAAAACTGATATTTGCTTTGATTTGAATAAAAAAAATTAAATTTGCTCCCGGTTTTAAACCAGGCATTTCGGGGTGTAGCGCAGCTTGGTAGCGCGCGTCGTTCGGGACGACGAGGTCGTCGGTTCAAATCCGGCTACCCCGACTTATGGATATTGATAATCAATTACTTGCAGGAT
>Ga0118677_10005103_pt1 | contig 17699 bp, 15 predicted proteins | sample AliMusrvi5mmetaG_FD_86154 | JGI IMG/M metagenome (GOLD analysis project Ga0118677, IMG submission 86154) | reverse complement strand
GATCCCTTTCAGCTGGTCTACAATGCTTTTGACATCAATACCGCTGCGCAGAGCGATGGATGCAAGCCTTGCTGTCGCTTCCGATTGCGACGGGCAGCCGCCCGCTTTGCCGGTGTTGGTGAAAAGCTCGCAAATGCCCTGGTCATCATAGTTTACCGTGATATATAAGTTGCCGCAGCCGATTTTGACTCTTTCCGTAATGCCCATCACCGTATCCGGGCGGGAACGGGGCATAATATGTGTTTCAATCGCAGTTTCTTCCAAAGTGTCGCCGTCTTTTTTGACCTTGCCGATGTTCAATACCTGTTCATTCCGGCTGCCGTCGCGGTAAATAGTGACGCCCTTGCAGTCAAGGTGGAATGCGAGCATATAAACTTCTGCAACCTCTTCCCGGGTGGCGGAATGGCAGAAATTAACTGTTTTGGAAACAGCGTTGTCTGTATTTTTCTGGAAAGCCGCCTGCATGCGGACGTGGTCTTCGGGGTTGATGTCATGCGCGGAAACGAAGACCCGGCGCAAATCCTCAGGCAATTCCTCAATATGGGCGATGGTGCCTTCCTTGGCAATCCGCTTCATAATTTCTTCCGAATAAAGCCCTCTTTTTTCAAGTTCGTCTTTCAAGATCGGATTGACTTCAATCATTTCGGTGCCGTCCATGATGTTGCGGATATAAACATAACCAAACACAGGTTCCACACCGCTGGAGCAGTCCGCGATAATTGAAAGGGTGCCTGTCGGCGCGATGGTGGTTATCGTCGCGTTGCGAAGGGGGACATCCTGCGGGAAAGTGCTCTCGGCAAAAAGCGGGAAGGCACCGCGTGTTTTCGCAAGTTCGGCGCTTTCTTCACGGCCGGTTTTTGTGATGAATTCCATCAGTTTTTCGCCAAGCTCAATCGCTTCGTTTGAATTGTAGGGGATTTTCATTAACAGCAGGCTGTCGGACCAGCCCATGACGCCAAGCCCGATTTTGCGCGTCTGTTTGGTGACAAAAGCAATTTTCTCAAGCGGATACTTGTTGGCGTCAATGACATTGTCAAGGAAATGAACAGCGTTTTTAACCGTTGTTCCGAGTTTTTCCCAGTCAAACTCAGCCTTATCTCCGTTGTTTTTAAGCATCTTTATTAAATTGATTGAACCAAGGTTGCAGGATTCATAAGGAAGGAGCGGTTGTTCGCCGCAGGGGTTTGTTGATTCAATTTCACCTTGGGACGGAACGACATTGTCGCGGTTCAGCCTGTCAAGGAAAATGATGCCGGGTTCACCGTTATGCCATGCGGCGTCAACAATATGGTCGAAAACGGCACGCGCGTGCAGCTGAGTAACGGGTTCTTTTGTATGCGGGTCGATTAAATCATAATCCGTGTCGTTTTCAACAGCAGTCATAAACGCTTCCGTTAAGCCGACGGATATATTAAAATTTGTTATTTCTTTATTATTTGCCTTGCAGTCAATGAAATCCAAAATATCCGGGTGGTCAATGCGCAGTATACCCATGTTTGCGCCGCGCCTTGTGCCGCCCTGCTTGACGGCTTCCGTGGCCATGTTGAAAACTTTCATGAAGCTGATTGGCCCCGATGCAACGCCGCCGGTGGAATTAACTGAACTGCCTTGCTGGCGTATGCGTGAAAAAGAAAAGCCTGTGCCGCCGCCGGATTTGTGAATCAGCGCTGCCTGCTTGATAGCTTCAAAAATGTTCTCCATCGTGTCCTCAACAGGCAGAACAAAACACGCCGAGAGCTGCCCCAGAGGACGCCCGGCGTTCATTAGGGTAGGGGAATTCGGCAAAAACTCGAGTTCGGTCATCATATCGTAAAAGGTTTTTGTTGTTTTGGCGACATCGGCATTTTTGTCGTGAATTTTGTCCGATGCCGCAATGGTGCTTGCGACCCGAAGAAACAAATCCTCAACTTTTTCGATGGGTTTTCCGCCATCATCCTTTATTAAATATCTTCTTTCAAGCACGGTGATTGCATTTGGCGATATTGTCATATTTTCTCCCCCTAAATTCAGCGGACATACAACATATTGTAGCACATTATAAATTCATGTCAACCTGTTGTGAATAATTATTTACATTAATGCAAAACTCGTAAATTGCAAAGTTAAATTCCACTTCTAAACCTGATGGTCAAATTGCGGAAGTAAAATCCACAAAGCAGCGTAAAAATGCTGAAAGAAAAGGGGAAAACGCCAAATAGCAAAGTGGAATAGAGACTTGCAAAAACATTATGGAACAAATCATGGGCAAAGCGGTATTCCTCTTTAAGAATTAAGGTACAAGGAACTATGGCAAGAAAGGTGATTTTTTTCGCATTGCAAAACAAACTTCCGCTTACCTTAACACAGTCCATATTACCGTGTACGTCTGTGAAGCAATCTCCTTTCGCTCAGTCTTTGCGGTGCAGGTTCATTAACAGCTTAGGTTTCAGGATGTCGTCATCCTGAAAAACTCTTTGCATGTGCAAAAGTCCGGCTGCTTCCTCTCCATAAAGGAATGTAAACATCTCATAGGGTGTTTTGTTGTTTAAACTGGCTCTCGGTGTTGAATTGATATGTGAAAACATCAGGTCAAGATCATTCTGCGTCAATCTGTCCAAACAATAGCAGTTTGGTATAACATCCCGGACATAATTATGATTACACTCCACATTCGGCTTTTGCGAAGACCTTTGCGGGTCGCAGTAGAAAATGTTCAGACGAAGCTCGCCGGTTTTCATATCCACTTCAAACAGTTCTGTTTTTTCAAATTCAGTACCTCGGTCTGTCAGCAGACAGGAAAACAATTGCCGGAATAACTCTTGCGGCAGCGTTCCCCATAAGTCATTCATTGTGGCTGCCATGGATTCTGAAGTTTTATTAGCTTTCAGAAATCCTATCATCATATTGCACACAGGCAAATGAAAGGTTTGAATATACGGGCCGCACTCCTGATTGTATACAGTATCCATTTGCGTAACCGGCGTATCAGGATTTGCAAGCAGAAAAGTCTGATAATCGGAATATTTATGACCTTCATAGTTTTTGGGCTCGCGGCGCTTTTTGTACTTCTCATCAAACTTTTTCCGCGGTTTCCGGTTAACTGTTTCTTTCAGAGAGAATTTGCTTACACCAAAGTCTTTGAACACATCTGTTTCAATGTAGTCATACATACTTCTTTCAGAATGACTGATTTCCGGATGATTCACCATGACCTGATGAACTGACTGCCCGTTGTTCAGTAACGGCGCAATCGTTTCTCCAATCTCCCTGCGTTCCAACGTTGTCATGCTTATGCCAGCTCTTGCTTCCCGGAGTTCCGCCTCATATTCCTTCTGAGCTCTTTTCGCATCATAGATATACTTATCCCAATGACACTTGTTCTGTGAAAGAAGCTCACACCCGTTACATGCGCCGGGTGTCCTGTCTCTCCGCTTACACGTGAACGGCTCATACTGTTCACACTTTCCCACGCACTGCTTTCCACATTTCTTTACTTTTGCACAGTCCGTTACATAACTGAAACTGTTCCGTGCACGCTTCTCCCTATGCTTCCGAATCTCCTTTGCTACTGTTGTTGCATCTTTTCCTATGGTTTCCGCAATACTCTTCTTCATTGAACCATTACAGATACCGGTCTGTATGATCTGTCTTTCTTCGTTGGTCAGGTGTGTGTTTTCGTTTGGTTTTCTCATCTTTTTCGTTTGCTTCGCTTCGTACACACCTGTATTCTAACACGCATCTGTGGATTTTACCTTCGCAACTTTGCAACCGGAATTTATCGCGATGCTTATTTCCGTTTTACCGCCCAGAAGTGGAATTTATCTTTGCAATTTACTTTAATGCAAAACTATTTGTCCCAAATCAACTGTTTTATCCGCCTGAACAGAAGTATTTACAACCGTGTAAGATGCGTCGGAATTTATAAAATTAATTACCGCATCTCCCGGCGGGAGAAGAAAACTGAAGGTTCCGTCCGAACCGCAGGAGAAATTAAACTCCTTATCGCCGCAGACCGCTTTGATTTCACACTCGAAACCGTTGCCATGGCTGTTAATAGCTTTTCCGCTGACGGTGCCTACGCTGTAAGCTGTTTTGATAGCCGCTTCAACCGCGAGCTGCGCATTTACCATCCTGTAACTTTGAAAAGGCGCGTCAGGCCAATATTTATCATTTGTCGGGGGAACATTGTAGCGTGTATTAGCCTCATTGCAAACAATTGCTTTTACCTGAGGGCCGGTAAGTTTTGGATTGACAGCCCAAACCAGCGAAGCAACCGCCGTGACAATCGGAGCTGCCATCGATGTGCCAGACATATATTGATAGTAATTGTTATTTGCCAAACTGCAGCTGTAGACCCATGAACCGGGTGCGCAAATCGAAACGCCGCTGCCGACATTTGAAAAGCTTGTCTGAATAAATCGATCATAACCTGAGTTTTGCGCCGCGCCTGCAATGATAATTCTATCCAGCACAGCCTTCGCGGGCACGCCCATGATGCCGGATAATGCGTTTTGCTCCGTAATACAGCAAAATGAACCGTTGTTGAAGGAATCCACCGCGTTGCCTTGGCTGTCGCCGTTGCCGGCAGCCTGCACAATGACGAAATCATACCCTTTGCTGATTAAAATCGCCGTATAAGCGGAAACAAGCGCGCCTTCTGTATTCATCCAAAGCGCAGGATATGCCGGCTGGCCTTTGTCAATACTGTTGGAAGAGCCGATTGATAAATTGACAACCTTCGCGCCGTCCGCTATTGTGTAGCCGACGCCGAAAATAATCCTTAAATCCGCTATCCAATACTGGCCCTGTTCGGGTTCCCAATCAACGCAGGTAAGTGTAGAATTCTGGCAGATGCCGCATATCCCTGTTCCGTTGTCGCCTTTAGCGGCGATAATCCCCGCAACGTGTGTTCCGTGGGCTGTGGGGATATTCTCAGAGGCAAGCAGAGCATTCGGGAAAACGAATTTCCCTGAGAGGTCGGGGTGATTCGTATCAAAACCGGAGTCGATGATGCCGATATTCATGTGGTTAAAATAAGAGCTGTAGCCCCATGCGTTTCTGGCGTCAATCGCTTCCAGCCACCATGTGCCGCCGCCGGGGTTGCTTTCATCCCACCGGTCTGTGCCGGTGTTCAAACCGTCAAACGGGTCGTTCGGCGTATAGGCGTCTTTGTTTTTGAAGGCAAAGCTTCCGCTTGCGTAAACAACCCCTACATTTTGCATCAGTGTTTTGCAAAGCGAAGTCATTTCGTTTACTCCGTTGAAAGACGCTTTCAAAACAAACAGGTTCGCGGGCTTGAGGTAACCGATACAGAACCCGTTCACGCTTTTAAAAATAGTATGCCTTTGCAGCAGGGAAACATCATCTTTCAAAAAAACAAGCAGAATATCATGGACATAGCCTGTGTTGGAGTCTAACTTGACGATGCTGCTGTCTTTAATATCATTCAAAAAGCTGTCCGAACTGCTTAAAGAAAAATACGGCGCGCCCGTCAGGACGGTGCTGACAGAATCCAAAAATGAGGTTAAACCGGGGAACTGGGAGGAAAGCAGAAGCACAAATGACATAACTATTGATATTATTTTTGACATAAAAACATCCCCTCAACAGTTTATTAGCGTAATATTCACAATAATAAAATTTTAATTGTTTTGAGTATCAAAGTCAATAAGTTTTCAGTTTTATTAAATGGTTGCCGAAAAATGATAGAACATTTTAATTTAATAAACCTCTAAGCCAAATGAATGGTTTAGAGGTTTTCTTTGCCTATTAAGAGACTGGGCAACAAAGAAGATAGCACTAAGCGGGCGTACCGCCATACCATAGTTCATCACATGACAAATCTAATTCATCGTTCCATATAATACCATAACCGCCTTTATCAACTTGAACACAATTAAACAAACCAGGAAGAGAATTTAATACACCAAACTGCTTATATTTGGAGAGTAATGGCTTAACATCATATTGCTTTTTTTCTCCGGTAACAAATTTTACTGTGAGAGTCATATCCTGTTCAGGATTTACTTCCTTTATTCTATGAAACATTTCAACACCTCCACGTGTCAATATATAACATTTCTCATTCAAGCGGTGGTAATATTTTAAACTCTTGTGATTTCCACATTTTCAACAATTCATCTTGATATGTTCTCATCCATTCCTGAACCAGAGCAAGAGCCTTAGCTGGTAAATCACCCTCAATCATAATTAAAGTTTGAATATTAATTACACCTAAAAACTCACCATAAACCGCATGAATATGAGGTGGATTATGCTCCGATTGCTGAAAATACATCTTTATTACCATTCCATAAAATCTAGCTATAACAGGCATTGAAAACATCTCCTATTCGTTATGTTCTATATTATATCATATTCGATTTATTATTTCAATAATTTACTTATCATTAAAATTTTAATTGTTTTGAGTATCAAAGTCAATAAGTTTTCAGTTTTATTAAATGGTTGCCGAAAAATGATAGAACATTTTTCAATTCTGTGGTATGATATGGCAACGGAATATTCGGTTATTGTTATCAGCAGTTTCAGAAAGTAATAACGGAGGCTCATTATGATAATTCGTGAAGCAGCAATCAGCGATTATAAGGATTTGTGCAGCCTGAATAAAAACGGGCTTGGCTATGATTACCCGGAGGAGAAGACAAAGGAGAAACTGCGGCTTGTTTTATCCCTACCGACCGATAGAATATTTGTCGCGGAACTTGACGGAAAGCTTGTTGGTTACATTCATTTGAGCGCTTATGAATGTACCTATTTCGAAAGTTTGAAAAATATTTTGGCATTGGTGGTTGACGAAAACTATCGCAATCAAGGCGTCGGGCGTCAATTAATACAAGCGGGGGAAGAATGGGCAAAAGAAACCGGCTCAAAAGGCATCCGGTTGGTTTCCGGGTTCAACCGGACAGATGCTCATCAGTTTTATCAACACTGCGGGTACACACTCAGAAAAGAACAGAAGAATTTTTTAAAGTTGTTTTGAGGGTAAAAATGATGACAAAAGTTATTTTAATTGGTGGGAGTCCAATGACCGGAAAATCGACGGTTGCAATGGCGCTTGCTTCAGAACTCAAATGGGCTTGTCTGTCTGCGGATGACATAGGAGAAGTATTGCAGACCGTAACGAACATAAATCCTATGAGAGGCCAAAACTACTCAGATTATTATATGAACACAGACAAAGAACAATTGATTGAAGACATTAAAAAGTATCATGCTCAAATAAAACCGGCAATAAAAAGGCTTATTGATATTCACAGAACTTGGAGCACTCCGATTATTATTGAAGGTTGGGCGTTATATCCTGATATTATGGATGATTTGGAAACTGAAGCAGTAAAGTCTGTTTGGCTGATTGCTGACAAACAACTACTTGAGACAAGGCTTAAAAGCAATGCTTCATTTTATAAAAACGCTGGAGACCCTGAAAAGATGATAGAAAACTATTTATTCCGTTCGCAATGGCATAACGAATTTTTGTTACAGCAATGCAAGTTGAGAAACCAAAAATATGTTCTGATAAATGGGAGCGAAAGCCCAAGAGCGCTGGCTGCAAAAATATGCAACGAACTAATAATCGAGGTTAATATATGACAAACTTAAACGGATACATAAAAGATGAATTGCTTTGCCACGGGGCTGACCTTGTCGGCTTCGGGGATTTAACACAGCTGCCGGCGGATATTCGGTGCAGCCTGCCTGTCGGTATATCCGTTGCGGTGAAATATCCGAAAGAGGTTATCAAGGGCATAGCAGACATGCCCACAAAGGAATATTATGACCAATATAATTTCCTCAACAAAAAGCTTGATATGCTGGTAACCCTTAGCGCCGAAGCGCTGCAAATGCTTGGATACGAAGCAGTGGCGCAGACAATGGAATATGTGAAACAGTGGGAAACCTTGAATGAAACCAGGCTGCCGCATAAAACCGTTGCCACCCGCGCGGGCCTCGGCTGGATTGGCAAAAGCGCCTTGCTGGTAACAGAAAAATACGGTTCAATGGTCAGGATATCTTCCATTCTAACCAACGCTCCGCTGAAAACGGCTAAGCCGGTAAACAAATCAAAATGCGGTGATTGCTTGGTATGCACCAATGCCTGTCCCGCCGGCGCGGTTCTCGGTAAAAACTGGTCGGTTGACACCCATCGTGATGAATTTTTCGATGCGCCACTTTGCAGAAAAGTTGCGAGAGAAAGAGCGATGCAAGGCTTTGGCATTGAAATTACGCAGTGCGGGAAGTGTATAGTTGTCTGTCCATACACGCAGAAATATTTGAATGAATAAGGAAAGTTCACTTTTGGGGGATGTGTAATGAACAGCGAAGCTGAAAAAAACGCGGACAGGTTTCTGGGTTTTGCGGATATTTATGAGCAGGCACGCCCGGTAATGCCGACCTATCCTGTAAACATTATTAAAAAATATTTGGGCGGTAATCCCGATAAGGTGGTTGACCTGGGCTGCGGCACCGGGCTTTCCACATTCATTTGGGAAAATCACTGCAATTCAGTCATTGGCATAGACCCCAATGAAGAAATGCTTTCTGTAGCGCGAAAAAAGCAGACAGGCAGCGTTTCTTTTCGACTGGCGTTTTCTCATGAAACGGGGATAGCGGATGATTTTGCAGATGTTGTGATGTGTGCGCAATCCTTTCACTGGATGGAACCAACTCAAACACTTGCCGAAATTAACCGAATTTTGAAATCAAACGGTATTTTTGCGGCAATTGACTACGACTTGCCTCCCGTATGCAGTTGGAAAGCCGAAAAAGCGTATGACGAGCTTTTTCATCAAGTGGAACTAATCGAACAGGCGAACACAGCTTTTAAAGAGAGCTTCATTCAGTGGGATAAAAACAATCATTTGACCAACATAGAAAATAGCGGTTATTTTAGATTTGCAAGGGAAATTGTATTTTCAAACACCGAGAAATGCACATCCGAACGGTTGATAAATTTAGCATTAAGTCAAGGCATAATAAAAGCGGGACCGGAGTTAATAAGTGGGTATATTGCTGCATATAAAACTGTAATCAATGATATATTTGGCGATCAAGAATTTGATGTAGATTTTTGCTATCGAATGCGGCTTGGGGTAAAGTGAGGGGGTAAGATTGTGGAAACTGCTGTTATAATAGAAAAAGACCGAATAGTAAACAACGTTCAGGATATTTTGGACATCATGGCTGACGCACGTTACCTTCACAGCTGCAATAAAATAATCATATACAAAGAAAGCTTAGGAGACCGCTTTTTTGACCTTAAAACCGGTTATGCCGGCGAAATCCTCCAGAAGTTTTCAAACTACAAAATGAAGCTTGCTATTATCGGCGATTTCAGTGAGTACAAAAGCAAAAGCCTCCGTGATTTCATTTACGAATGCAACAACGGAAGCTGTGTATTTTTTAAATCTGCGGTGGAAGACGGGCTGGCGGCGTTAAGTATGTCATCCTGAGTTAATAACGAAGGATCTTAAGCTCGAGCGGAAGAAAGATTCTTCACTTCGTTCAGAATGACAATTATGGGCATAAGTGATATTCTATATTTCCTATGGAAGCCGGGTTGGCGGCGTTAAGTATGTCATCCTGAGCCCGAAGACGAAGGATCTTAATCGTGCTTCGGCTTTTTGAATAAACCGATATTTTTGTCCAGAACCATGATGGAGCAGAAGATGAATGCGATAAACAAAATGAAGAAAGTGCGATAGCCCGAAGCCCAAACTGACGGCGAAAATCCCATCACCAGGCGGGAAGCCAAACCCAGCGAAAGAACGGCTAACGCACTGATAATTCTTTGAATGTTTTCCAGCAGTACGCAAAGGCTGAAAACGATACTTGCGCAAACACAAAGAAACAGGATGTCCGGCACCGGTTGGAAAGAATATGTGGCAAGATGCATTCTGTAATGAACCATGTTGCCGGTGAGATATTTCAAAAACGGCACATATTTATAGTCAATCAGATTGGCAACACCGAATAAAACAGAAAATACAAATGGGAATGCCGAAACGATGCGCGACGGCATTCTTTTTGTTTTCCGAAAAACAGCTGTTGCTAAAAACAGGCTGAATGCCCAAAAGGCGACGGCTGCAGAACGTATTTCCATTGTCATGCAATAAAATGTTGACGAAAACCCCAACTCGCTTTTATTTAATATGGAGAGCGAAGCGAAGTCCGGGAAGTACCGGACGATATCACGGGCCAATCTCGAATGCTCACCGATGGCAGATAGTTTATAAGCGTAGATAAAACAGGTAATGCAAAGCAGAAGTTGCAGAATGATATACGGGTGCAGCTTCTTTTTGAATAACAGATAGAGGCAGGCTGCAAAAAATATGGCTGTTAAAACGGCGCACATCTGCTGCAAGCTGTTTGCATAGATGACAAGCGGAATGCAGGCAAGACATTCATACCAACGAAGCCGTTTGCCTTTCAGCACTTTCTGCAAAGGCAGAAGCGCAACTAACCCGAAAGTTACAGGCCATAGATAATTGAGGGTAGTCGCTATAAAACCCGCGTCTACAAGAAACATAGCCGGGTAAATAACAGCAATACAGATAACCGTATTTTTTAAGCGCTCATCCTTACAGGGAATAAGTTTGGATATGGTGACAGCCAACATGGTGAGAACCACCGGATTAGCCAACCGCCAGAGAATATTGATGCGGGCAAAGTAATATATCAAAATACCGGGAAGAACTCTTGAACTGCCGATGAGAAAGTGGGACAAATCGGCATTGCTGCTCCATAACATGAGCAGTGCGTCGTCACTCCACTTAAGCGGCAAAAACAGGTGAACCGCCAGCGCAGCCGCGAGCAGAATGATGAACGGGCGATTTTCTTTTTTTATCGATTTTAAATAGTCAAACACTGCTTAAATTCCTTAATTTATAAACTGTAATTTATAATAACATCTTAAAAGGATGAGTGTCAAGATATTGAAAGCTTCAGCAGAAAGACCTTAAATTTATCTTATTCATGATTTAATTGTTATTGTCTGAGTTCCGTGTTAAAATACTTTCCGGGAGTGATCTTGAATGCCAAAAACGATGATCTATTATTTTTCCGGCACGGGCAACAGCCTTTATGCCGCGAAACAAATCGGCAAAGCACTCGGGGACACATTGCTGGTGAATATGAAAGCTGACCCCGCGAAATATCCCGGTGAGGAAGCGGAGGTTATAGGTTTCGTTTTTCCGGTTTATATGGAAGGGCTTCCGGGGAACAGCGCCGAATTCATCAGCAGGTTAAAATTGAATCCGAATGCCTATATTTTTGCCCTCGCGACCTGCGGCAGAAGAGCCGGCAACAGCTATGCGGAGTTAAATAAAATTTTGATGAAAAAAGGCACCAAACTTAGTTTCTGCCAAACAGCAGTAACAGTAGCCAATTACATCAACATGTATCCTTTGGCGACAAGCCCGGCGAAGAGGCTGCCAAAACTTGATGAAGCGGTGTCGGCAGTAGTAAGAGCATTGGAAGTCAGGACAGCAAAACCTGTTCCTGATAATAACGCTGTCATGGCGTTTAACCACAGCCTTTACCGGTTATTCCCTTTTATGGCGAAGCTTTACCGCTCCACAAAAAAATGCAACGGCTGCGGAATATGCGAAAAGGTTTGTCCAACTAATACCGTTAAAATGGTAAACGGCAAACCAAAATGGGGTAAAGGCTGTACGCAGTGCGTCGCGTGTATCCAGTTTTGCCCGCAGCAGGCAATCGAGTTTGGCTTCAGCACAAAATTCCGCACAAGGTACCATCACCCGAATGTTACAGCAGGGGATATTTCAAAAGAAATGATGATTATTGAATAATTTATTTTTGATTTAAGGCAGGCTGACTATGGGTATAGTCAACGAAACAACATTTGATTATTGTACAAAATAGACAAGGTCATCCTATTGATATTTATAGAAAAGCCGGAATTTGTATATAATACATAAATTTTGGCTTTATATTTTGTACAATATATTTTTTAGATAGGCTTGTTTAAATTTTACAATTCGAGTATCATTTTATTATTGCTTGAAATGAAGTGCTTATACTTGAAATCGGAAGTTTTTTGGGATCGATGATTTGCAAAGATTTTTGAGAAAGTAACAAAAGATGAAAAGGATGATGATTTTTGAAAAAAACTGTTTCATTGTTGTTGGCGGTATTGCTTTCGTGCAGTATGTTTTTTGTTTTACCGGGTGTTGTTTTAAAAGCAAACGCTGCTTCGGTAACGGATCCCGGAACCGGGCTTATTTTTAATACAAGCACAGCCACAATAACCGGTTATAAAGGCTCACCGACAGATTTAATTGTTCCTCAGACAATTAGTGGAATCAGGGTAAGTAATATTGGCAGCAGCGCGTTTAAAAACTGCGCCTCATTAATCGGTGTAAAACTCCCGGACAATATGAGTAGCATTGGTACCAGTGCTTTTCAAGGCTGTACTAATTTAACAAGTATATCAATCGGTTACGGTATGAGCAGTATAAATGCGAATGCGTTTGATGGTTGTACCAAATTAGCAAATGTATCAATTTTTACGAGTATTCAAAGCATTGGCAATTATGCATTTCAAGGCTGCACTTCATTGACCGGTATAACGCTTCCAAACAGCGTAACCACTATTGGTACCGGTGCATTTAAATCATGCAATAAATTAGTCGGCATTATTATTCCAACCAATGTAACAGGTATTGCCGGTAGTGCTTTTCAGTATTGCACATCATTAACAAGCATAACCATACCAAGCAGTGTAACCAGCATTGGCACTTTAGCATTTAATGGCATTGTTGGATTAACAATCAGAGGTAACGCAGGTTCATATGCGCAGACGTATGCAACAAACAATTCAATAACATTTTCTAACATTTCGAATAATATTACTGTTACGCTTTCAAAAAACGGCACGAATTTTGTAGTCAATATCAAAGATTATACAGTAGGTCACAAATATCAAATCTGGAGTTATCAGAAAATTACGAGTGACATCTTATTAGATAAAACTTCCGACATATCTGCGAATCAATGGATATTATCGAGAGCCTATTCCCTTTCTACTGAAGCGGATACGGTGGAAACGGATGGCAGTATCAGCTTTAATATTGATAGCTTTATTTCGCCGGATATCAACTACACAATAGATGTTAGAACGTTAGATGAAAACAACAATTATCTTGGTGACAATATGGACACTTATACTCCTGCAGAAATACATGAAGTGAAAATAAACAAGGTTCTTATTGACGGCAATTCCAATAACGGTCAAGTATCAAAGGAAATTAAAACAAGTGCATCTATCAGTTTTTCGGTTATCAGCAATGATGTTGCAGGCACAGCTTATGCTGCTACAATCATGCAGGATGGCAGAAATATTGCCACAGCAGGTGCGGAAAATAAGTTTTCATGGAACATTTCTACGGAAAAACCCGGCAAATACACCGTGAAAATTACTGCAAGCAATGGAACTTCAGCAGACGATAAAACAATAACGATTAATCTGTTTACGCAAACAGCTCCGTTATATTATGGCACGATTAGAGCTGTTAATGTTTCGGGAGCAAATGACGGTAATAAATTTAACATCACAATTAATCCGACAATAGCTTCCGGCCAGGAATTCTATTACACGATTGGCGAACCGGGTTTGGCACCTTTTGCTTTAAGCACGGTGACAACACCGGGTACAAGCTTTGTAAAATCATTGGATTTTGATAATTACGGTATATATAATGTGTTCGGTTATGTTAAGAGAACCGGTATTAACGGTTATGATGATGGTTTTGTAAGAACTGTTGAAAACAAGCGCAGCAATAACCTTTCCATGAAGCTAACCTCTAACATTGATTCAGCGGGTACACTGTCAACAATCAATATATTGAAAGGCGAAGAAGTATCTTTTTCAGCCGAAGCAACCTTAGGCACGTTAGGGCAGGAAAGTATTCAATATTCTTATTGGCGCTATGACGCAAAGGGATTTGTGCTTGTTAAGGGCTGGAACTCATCAAATGATTTTGACTGGACGCCTGCCCGAGTTGGTGAGTATACAATTCAAGTCAGAGCAAAGGGCCCGGGCTCACTCTCCTATGAGATTGCAAAAAGTATAACAGTTAATGTTACAGATGCTAACGAAAAAATTGCACAGGATGTTGTTATTACAACGAACACTGCTGAGCTGAGTTCAAATGCAATATCCAGGACACTTCTTACAATAAAAGCAAATGCCACAGCATCAAATGGGTCGGATTTGCTCTATAAATTCTATGTTTCAGATGATTTCCTCGGCACAACGCAACTACAAGACTACTCATCAAATCAATCTTGTACATGGGTTCCAAGAAAATCCGGTACCTACACCATATCTGTACTTGTTAAGAACAGAGAATCGTTCGGAAAATATGACGCGATACAATCGTTTACAGTAATCGTAAAAGATAAAACTGCGATTATAGAATAATAATTCCGGAACATCTAAAACAAAAAGATGCTCAAGGTTCGCTTAACAGCCCTTGAGCATCTTTTGAGTTTATGCTTAATTATTTGTCAGATGTATAGGTGCTGATATCGTTGCCGAGCTTTTCGCGCACACAGGCAAACAGCGCGTCCGAATAGGTGTATTCCGTCAGGCTGCTTGAAAGCTTCGCGATGGTCCTAGTTACATAGTCTTCCCCGAAAATTTTCTGAGCAATTGTGAGATACTCATAATCTTCGATACCGTCCGTAACCGCTTCAAGGCGCAGCGAGGAAACCGGACCGTTTATTCCTACTTTGTTGCCGTTGTAAAACAGCGAACCGTCTCCGAAGGAGTCATTGCCTGTCCAGGGGGTTGTCAAAGCCTGTGTCCAGACATCGTCGACATCAGCCCAATAAGTGGTTGACCAATAAAGCAGGCCTGTGACATTGCATTGCTTTTGCTGCCAGAACAGGAGGCGGTGCTGTATACCTTCCCATGAGGTGAATAAGTTGCAGTAGTCACCCTTTGGCCCGCAGCAGACATACCACCAGCTTTTATCACCGGTTGCGACTCTGTCGGCAACCTGCTGAGCTAAGCCGTTTTCATCATAAAGATTTGAATTTGCACAGATGATATCACTTCTGCCTTTTTGCTGTTCAATCGAATTAAAATCGGTGCCTGCGTCCGTAAATTTATATTTATAGAACGGCGTTACCATATGATAGCCGGGACAAAGCCTTGCAAGTCTATCCGTCATTTGGCAGTAGGTCGCGTAATCCGCGGCGGATGAAGGTTCGTCAATCGGATAGAAAAATCCTTTAGCCGCCCATACGGGATTTGATTTGACCTTATTGTAATATTTAACAAGCAGTTCATCGTTGTTTGAATAGGGGATGCAGAAGGATGTAACCCTCGGGTCACTCATGTATGTGTCCGCTTCATCGCTTAAAATATCAACCGGTAAATTGTACGCGGAAATCTTATGTTCAAGCAGGCATTCATAGTATTTTTCATATAATGCCTGAGCTTCGGCGCTGTCAGCAGCAACCCCGTTCTTTGCGGCGATATAGCTTTTATCAAGGCCCATTGCTGTTTCGCAGGAAGGAGTCTGCGGCAGAGTGAAATTCCAAACCGTTGCCGTGATGTTAAACGTGCATTCAACTTTTTTAGTGTCACTGTTAAGTATGCTGATTGTTGATTTGTATTGGCCAACGGGCGTTTCGGGCGAAGAATAAACCTGAATATAAAACGGCTGGTTGGCATTTGTTTCGAATAGGGAGAATCGGCCGCCGGCAAAAGGTACGATTGCATCGGGATAATATTCCGGTACATTGTTTGTTGAGACATTGATATAGCTTTCCCTGAATACGCTGCTTTTTAGAATATCGCCTGCAGCATTTACAAAGTCGGTCATTTTCCATTCCAGATTGCCTTGCATACTGGTGGATTTGAGGACGAGCTGGCAGGCTTCACGCTCATATTTCGCGAGATACATGTCATATTTGGCGTTTTTTTCAATCAGCTCATATTTTCTGATTTTGTCAGTCGAGGCGTAGAGGCACCCCGTTACCTGCGATGTTACCGCCGTACCGGAACCTTGCTTTGGCACAGTTATACCCATTACGGATAGGAACGGGAAGAGAACCGCCAGAAAAATACTGATAGACTTTTTTGCATCGAAAAGGAATGCCGACAGTGTGAAGCCCATTGTAATACCGCCTTTCAAATCATATGTTGAAAACTTTACAATATTCCTTTGACCAGTTGCTGACCCGGGAACGGTTCCATTTCTGAGGCATTGTTTGGGTCAATACGGTAACTTTAGCGATTTTAACTCCGAGTTCAAGAACCTTCTTCAGCAGTGCTTTTTCATTTAATAGAGCCTGCGCGCGGTTTTTCAGGTCGTTCGGTGTCATCTTTATCATATCCGCAAGGCTGCTGCTGTCAGACCCGATGGCGAAATTATCAGCAGTGAGAATACCTTTTTCAAAACAGCAGTCAAGCTCATTCGGCGTTATGTGAAGCAGAAGGCTTTTAACGCAGGCTATCTGCGCGAGGCCTGCTCCGATTTGCCTGAAGTACTTAACCTGATAATCCCAAAGTGTTTCCGCACAGTAAGCGCCGGCTTTATCTGCAAGTACGGTGTCCGCCAGCATTCTTGAGGCTTTCAGGCTGTTGGCAATGCCTGAACCGATTATCGGCATGGTCATAAAAGCACTGTCGCCGATTGCTGCATAGCCGTCGCAGACCATAACCGAAAGCGGCTGGCGGACGGGAATTTTGGTTATCTGCCCGCCTCTTATAAGTGTGCGGCCGAGATTTGGATTCGTTTCCCTGAAGAACTCAGCGGATTTTTCGGCCTGCGCTGAGTCATACGGGTCAAATCTCCCAATCAACAGGTCCGTGAAATTCTCCTCAGCGGCAACCCAGCCGATACCAAGCTCTCCGTCAGGCAGAAGGTAGATTTTATATTTAACGTCCGCGTCTTCTTCGTTTGCACGGTTGTAAAACGCGCGGTAAACATACAGCTGCCCGAAAGCGCCGGGGGATTTTTCGATACCGCACATTCTTGGCAGGTTGGTCCTTAGCGGTGAATCTATCCCAGCGGCATCTATAACAAGGTCGGCAAAAAAATCTCCTTTTTCGGTCTTTATGCCAACAACGCGGTTGCCGAATAAAATCGGTGCTGAAATATTGCAGTCATAAACAAACTTAACACCGCATTTCAAAGCATGGTTAATCAGATGTTCATAAATATCGCGGCGTTCCATTTTCATTTCAATTTCATCTTCGGGAATGTGCTGTTCCAGCGGTGTTTGGAGGTTAGGGCTGTAGAAGGTCATATTGGTTTTATATTCATATTTTTCTCTTGAAGGCATCTCAATGCCGGCAGTCTTCCATGCGCAGGGTGCGAAAATGTCTGTCCAGTCATAACCCAGCGTTCCCTCTGGACTGCGCTCATAAACGGTTACGTCCATGCCCACTCTTGAAAGCAAAGCGGCGGCCGCTATACCGCCATGCCCGGCACCCGCAACGATGATTTTTTTGCTCATAAACCTGTCCTTTCAAATAAATCATATTGTTACCATTATAACAAATAATTTAATAAAGGCAAAGCTTTTACTGAGATTTATGCATGGCAAGTTGTAAAATAAAATGTCCAAAGAGATAAAGAGAAGTCCCAGAGTAAGAACCTCTGATATAATGTTAAGTGACAAAACCAAACATTATGGAGGAAGATACAATGGGACAAGAAAAT
>Ga0118677_10007679_pt1 | contig 17700 bp, 15 predicted proteins | sample AliMusrvi5mmetaG_FD_86154 | JGI IMG/M metagenome (GOLD analysis project Ga0118677, IMG submission 86154) | reverse complement strand
CTCTGAGCCCGATATAAAGACTGTTTTTACTTTAAAATTTTGATCACAAAATATACCTTGAAGAAATTTAAAATATTAGTAATTACATTTTTAATCATTTGCCTGCTTTCTGTAATATTTATCACTTATGTAGATAATACAATTACAAAGGAAGGCAACCGATTTTGTTACAGTTCGGTCGATTCCATACCGCACAACCATTGTGCACTGGTTCTTGGTACAAGTAAATACTTGGCTAACGGGAGCAGGAATCACTATTACTCTGCACGAATAAAGGCGACAGTTGAGCTTTATTTCCGGCAAAAGGTTGACTACATTATTGTAAGTGGCGATAATCGTAACCGCAACTATAACGAACCGATTACAATGTTTAATGACCTGGTTGTAGCCGGAATACCCGGTCGTAAAATTGTCCTCGATTATGCCGGATTCAGAACACTCGATTCCGTAGTAAGAGGAAAAGAAGTTTTTGGACAGGATAAATTTACCATTGTTTCGCAATCATTTCATAACCAGAGGGCAATCTATATTGCACGAAAAAAAGGAATTGAAGCCATTGCCTTTAATTCTGAAGATAACAACTACGATTATGATTTTAAGGTTCAGGTAAGGGAAATTGCTGCAAGAGTGCTTGTAGTTTTTGATATGATTACTTCCAAACAGCCACATTTCCTGGGTGAAAAGGTGATCGTACCAGCTGATAACGGTTCTTTTTCACTTCCGCCAGATCCCAGGCCATAATAGTCTATTGTTGTTTCCACGAACAATTGTTGTAATTTTGTACAGCTCCCTAAAATAAATAAAAAGATGCTTCTCCAGTTTGCGTTGGTGTTGGCTATGCTTCTGCAAGTATTTGCGGCAGGCGTGGCAATTAAACTGACAAGGGTTACCAAATACAATGTGTCATGGATGCTGATCTGTGCCGGATTCATCATTATGGCCATCCGATGCCTGGTAGAACTACTCCCGACAATATCCAATTTCTCGCCACAAACCTTTCATGAAGTTTTTGTTTGGCTTGGAGTAGCTGTCTCCTTCTTCTTCGCCGTTGGGGTATTCCTGATTCAAAAAATATTCAAATACATGAAAAAAGTAGAGCAGGAAAAACGTGATATGGAGAAAAATCTGCTGAATGCCATAATCCAGGCCGAAGAAACCGAACGCAAAAGGTTTGCCAAAGATCTTCACGATGGACTTGGCCCGATACTTTCAACAGTGAAGATGTCCCTATCTTCACTGTCAAGGATTGAAAAAGAGGATCAGACAAAAAGAATATTACGAAATTCCGACATGGTTATCGATGAAGCAATAAAAAGCATCAGGGAGATTTCGAACAACCTGAGTCCGCATATTCTGAATAACTTCGGTTTAAACAAGGCCATGCGAAATTTTATCAACAAAATTAATTATTCTGATACCATCAAAATAAAGTTTACTTCAAATTTTGAGAACGACCGTTTCGAGAGCAATACAGAAGTGGTATTGTACCGGGTTCTTTGTGAATTGATTAACAATACTATAAAACACGCAGAAGCCACCCTGATAACGATATCGCTTGAGAAAATACCGGGCAGGATTTTCTGCAGGTATAAAGATAATGGCAAAGGTTTTGATATAACTCTTTTATCACCTGCACAACACTCAGGGATGGGCTACTCCAATATGGTTACACGCATTAACTCTTTAAACGGAAGTTTTAATCTCACTTCCGAAAAAGAGAAAGGGACAAAAGCAGTCATATCTGTACCTGTATAATTAAATTACTATCGAATGGAAATATTATTGGTTGACGATCATACCCTCTTCCGAAACGGATTAAAAATGCTGCTGGACACGCTGAATGGGTATAAAGTTACCGGCGAAGCATCGAACGGAAAAGAATTTTTGGAATTGATTGTAAAGCATGATTATGACATTGTATTTCTTGATATTGAGATGCCCGAAATTAATGGTATTGAAGCGGCAAAAAGAGCCATTGATCTGAAACCTGCTTTAAAAATTATTACACTTTCAATGTATGGCGATGAAGAATACTACGATCAAATGGTCGATGCCGGGGCGAAAGGGTTCCTGCTGAAAAACACAAATATTCAGGAGGTTAAGACCGCCATCGATACAGTAATGTCTGGTGGCAACTATTTTTCCCAGGAATTGATGCAGAATCTGTTACGAAATTACAGGTCTGCAAGGGAACAAAAAGAGCCTGAGGCAGACCTTTCGGATCGCGAAATAGAAATTCTCTTATTGATTTGTTCGGGTCTCTCAAATCAGGAGATTGGTGACCAGCTCTTTATAAGTAAGCGGACAGTAGAGAAACATCGGGCTAATATCCTCTGCAAAACAAGTTGTAAAAATACCGCCGGATTGGTTATGTACGCTATTAAACATCAACTAATTGCAATGTAATTCCAATGATTGGTGACAGATAAGTAATTATCAATTAATAAGGTTCAATTTTCAATGCGCTTTGATTATCTAGACACTCAGTCTCTTAGTCTCTATACATTTCCTCGCCCAGTCGCCCCTTCGCCCCCTCGCCCACTCGTGTAGTCGTGCAGTCGTGCCGTCGTGTGTTCATCTCCTAAGTATTTATACCCATTAAAAAATACCATTTATTACGGCTTTTTTTCGACTGATGAAGTTGTATTTTTACTCGTAACGAATTATTGAATATTTGATACCAATACTCAAAAATGGGTAAGTTATACGATCGGCTAAACCAGGATATCCGGATTATTGAAGGGCTGAATGGATGTATGAATTGTGGCGTATGTACTGCAATTTGCCCGGCTGCTGAGTTTTACCACTACGACCCACGTGTGATATGTGATACTGTTCAAAGTAAGGATGAAAAGCTGATTGAAGCACTTTTACGCAGCGAAACGATCTGGTATTGTGGCGAATGCATGTCATGTAAAACTCGTTGTCCCCAAAATAATACCCCAGGTTTTGTAATTCAGGCATTGAGAAAACTGTCGCAGGAATTGGGCTATTTTACCGATTCGGAAAAAGGAAGACAACAATTTGCCATTAAAAGGGCCATTGGAGAAAATATCCTCCGAACAGGGTATTGCGTCCATCCCGACATTGTATCACCACAAATGCATCCCGAACAAGGTCCCGTCTGGCACTGGATATCCGCAAATACTCCTGAAATAATGGAGAAAATGGGCTCAAAATTCAAACAGGAAGGTGTGGGTGGATTAAGGACAATCGCTCCTGAAGTGCTGGAGGAGATAAACAAAATTTTTGAGGTGACCGGATGCAAAACCATGTTCGATACCATTGAGAAGTACTCAAAGAATAAAGCCGATGAGCTCGGGATTGAAATATCGGATGAAAGTATTGGCAATGAATATTTTATGACCGTATATACGGCAAATGACGGAACGCATAACGTCTGAAATGCCTTCAGTAATTTACTTAGCCGGTAAATCACTGAAAGTCATTCAGAAAACAGGATAAATATAAACGGTATTAAAAATCTCAAAAAAGTGGTATTCGAAGGCAAAAGAAGGATTTGGGAAGATTATCAGAAAGAGATTGCTGATGATCACTATTTTTATGTCCGAAGCTGCATCAGGCAAACCTTTTTCCCAGGTTCGGAAACCACCTTTTTGCAGATAATGCGAAACCATCTTGGGAAAGATATCTTTGAAGATGCACGCCATACCACCTGTACCGGAATCGGATATCATACCGATATTGTGCCTCTTGAAACAACAATGACCGTTATTGCCCGTCACTTTGCACTGATGACAGAGGCAGGGTATACCAATATAATCCCATCATGCGTCACTTCGTTTGGTTTATACACTGAAGTACTGGATACATGGAGTCATTACCCCGAAATAGAAGCAAAAATCAGGGAGTATTTATGGAAGGCAACACGAAGGGAATTTAAAATTCCTGAAAATCTGGTTCATACTTCAGACATCATCTATAAATTCCGAAATCAGATCAAAGAGATTTCAAAAGTTTCACTCACCAATAAAAAAACCGGTTTACCACTGCAGGTAGTGGAACATATTGGATGTCATTATGCCAAGATGTTTCCAAAAACGGGTGTTGGCGGAGCCGAATTTCCATCGGTTCTAACCGGAATGATCGAATCGTGGGGTGGTACAGTCATCGACTACCCCGAACGTCGTCACTGCTGTGGATTTGGATTCAGGCAATACCTGGTTATGGCCAATCGGGGCTATTCGGTCTCCAATTCCAAAAAGAAGTTTGAATCAATGCGACCTTATCAACCCGATTTTATTGTGGCTAACTGTCCCGGTTGTTCGATGTTTCTCGACCGGTGGCAATATACAATAGCTGAACTTGAAGGAATTACCTACGATGAAAACGGAATGGGTATTCCTGTTTTGACTTATGAAGAGATGGCCGGATTGGTGATGGGTTATTCTCCCTGGGAGCTAGGACTTCAGATGCACCAGGTCTCGGTCGAGCCACTTCTCGATAAATTGGGAATCAAATACAACAAGGAAGAAAAATACCTCGGAGCACGGGGGCAGGATATCGGACAACCTCAAAAACCACAGTTTTTAATCGTTTGATATCAAACATTATAAAAATAATTAATGACGATCAAAACTCAGCATATTATGATTATCGGGGGTGGACCTGCCGGACTTGAAGCCGCTTCATGTCTTGGGAAAGCTGGATACCGCATTACGATATTCGAAAAAGAGGAACAGACAGGAGGTAAACTTCGGTCTTGGTACAAACTATTCCCGGGATTTCGCGATTCAAACGAAATAGAGACCTACCTGAACAACGGGTTTCAAAATAATCCTCCGGAGATCGTTACCAATGCTGAAGTGGAAACGATCTCGACGGATTCAGAAAATCATAAAGTTTTGCTTGCCGATGGCCGCTCTTTTGAAGCCGATGCGATCCTGATTGCCTCCGGTTTCCAGGTATTCAACGCGGAAAAGAAAGAGGAATATGGTTATAAGATATACGACCATGTCATTACATCAGTTGATCTCGAAAAGCAACTCAAATCGGGTATTCCCTTTAGCGTTGCGAATGGGTTGCCACCCCGTAGAATAGCTTTTCTCCATTGTGTGGGTTCCCGTGACAAAAAGGTTGGAAACAACTATTGTTCACGAATGTGTTGCATCACAGGTGTGAAACAGGCAATTGAGATGAAGCAACACTATCCTGAGGCTGAAATCTTCAATTTTTACATGGATTTGAGGATGTTCGGACAAAATTTCGAGGAACTTTATCTCGAGGCACAACAAAAATGGGGAATTTCCTTTATTCGAGGGCGTGTTTCTGAAATCGCCGAAAACATCAATGGTTCCTTACAGTTAAAAGCCGAGGATACCCTCTCAGGCCGACCTATAAAGATGAGTTTTGATCTTGTCGTGCTGCTGGTGGGAATGGTTCCCGAAACCAGGACTGAGGTTATTGGACGATCTGTAAATCTATCATTTACTTCCGGAAATTTTTTGGCTGGTTCTGACGCACATTTTTGTCAGAACGGGACCAATGCTCCCGGAGTTTTCATTGCAGGAACCTGCAGGGAACCATTGTCGATTGCAGAAACGCTTTCCGATGCCAGAGGAGCAAGTACCAGGATTATTTCGTGGCTTAAGGAGAATGAATTAAAATTATAAAACTGATATACAATTATATAATTGTGAAGGATTGGGGATATTCCATATTAAAAGGGCGTCAGATTGACTTCGACAACAACGATTTTTCGATTGCAGAATTTGTTGCCCAGCACGAACCATCCTTTAAATGGTGTATTGCTTGTGGTAGTTGTACCGCTACCTGTTCTGCCGCCAGCTTCACCGATTTTAATCCCCGTAAGATCAATCTCCTGATTCAGCGGGGTGAAACAAAAGGTATTGCTGAGGAAATAGCGAAATGTATGCTTTGCGGCAAATGCCAGCTGGTATGTCCGCGCGGCATTAATACACGAAATGTAATCCAAAACATCAAACGAGCATTAAATAACTGTCATGCACTTTAACCTGTTTGTAATTCCATTCACCGCAGGAATGATTATACTGACAGTCCTGCTCACCGTTCGATACGTCAGGTGGATCAATAACCTTGAGACGGGTAACCTGAATAAGATTGGTCGTAAACTTTTCTCCGTTAAAACGGCATATGCTGTTCGTGAAGTATTTATGGAAAGTTTGATTCATCGTAAAGTATTCAAAAATAATCTATTGCTTGGGTATATGCACATGAGTCTAGCATTTGGATGGTTTTTGCTGATATTGGTTGGGAAAATTGAGACCTTCTTCTACACCGGAAAATTTGCCAATGAGTTTTATTACCCTGTCTTTTTCAGGTATTTTGAACCGACTCCCCACCGATCCGGGATGTTGCGATTTTTTAATGCAACAATGGATTTTATTTTACTGATCGTCCTTTCGGGAATTGTTATTGCCATCCTTAGAAGGTTTCGACCCCGAATTGCGGGAATGAAAAAGATTACCAAACACTCTGTTGGAGACCGTTTGGCATTGACTGCCTTGTGGATGATTTTTCCATTACGACTTTTATCAGAAAGTGCGACTGCAGGGTATACAGGCAACGGAAGTTTTTTAACACAACCGATCGGAAACTTAATGGTACATCTGCTGCCTGTTCAACAAATTTCGATTGTATTCTGGTGGATGTATTCCCTTTCGCTGGGGGCTTTTATGATTTCAATTCCATTCTCCAGATACATGCATATTCCGACAGAGCTACTTCTTATCTTTTTGCGAAACTGGGGATTAAAAACCAATGAAAAATTTACAGGATTTTCCGAAATTGAGATTCAATCGTGCTCCCGCTGTGGTATCTGTATCGATACCTGTCAGATGAATTCACAAGGGAAAAACTGCACCTCACAGATGGTTTACTTCCTGCGTGATTACCGCTACAATCAGTTAAAACCCGATCTCAGCGACAACTGCTTTCTTTGCGGACGTTGCACTGCCGCCTGCCCTGTCGGAATTGATCTTACCCAGCAGAGGATATTGCAACGCAAAAAAAATCTGTACGAATATCCTGAAGGATTTAAATATTTACCTAAAAATCAACATATTCAGAAAACGGAGGTGATTTATTTTTCGGGATGCATGAGTCATCTTACGCCAACCATCAGCCGGTCGATGGAGAAAATCTTCAGGGCAGCAAAGGTGAATTACGTTTATATGGATAGAGATGGCAGTATCTGTTGCGGTCGTCCCCTTAAATTGTCGGGGCAGTTTGAAGCTGCCAAACAACTGGTAGAGAATAACCGGCAACAAATCATCGCCTCAGGAGCAAAAACATTGGTGACCTCATGCCCGATCTGCTACAAGAGCTTTAAAGAAGATTATCATTTAAACATAAGGGTATTGCATCACAGTGAATATCTGCCGGAACTGATCCTGCAAAAGAAAATTGCAGTTCACCCTTCCGGGAAAAAGGTGGTCTTTCACGATCCATGCGAATTAGGAAGAGGATCAGGTATTTATATTCAGCCACGATTATTGTTGAACCATTTCACCGATTTGGTTTCGATGGATCAGGAAAAGGAGAATTCCCTCTGTTGTGGAGGCAGTCTTGGAAACCTTTCAATGAATCCCGATGAGCGGTGCATGATTCAAAAGGCAACAGCTGATTATCTTAACAGCACTGAACCTGAATTTATAGCGACCTCATGCCCGATGTGCAAAAAGAGCATTGCCCAATTCTCGGATGCACCGGTGAAAGACATTGCCGAGCTGGTTGCTTCACACCTCGAAACAGCCGCAGAGATTCATAAATCAGCCAAACATCAGAAAGTGCAGGAAATGATGGAAATTGGTTGATAGAAAAAGTTAGTCATTTCGGGAGATGAAAATGACATTGAATCATCTGGATAAAACATTTCGCGGGTTGTGAACCAATCGGATGGAATTCAGATCAGAACCGGATATTATATTTCACCTTAAACCGCAACGCACTATCATTCATAACATATCGCTCAAGTGGTTGTGTTATGTTCGAGGTCCAGACAATAAAAATCTCATTCCCGGGAGTGACAATCCACTGGAATCTCGACTGGATACCAAAGGTCTTCGAGTTATTGTCGTACTGGCAATAGTTGTAAAGGGTAATATCGGGACTGAAAAGCAGATTGACATTTACCTGGTAGATGCGTGCAGTAAAATTGCCGGCAGGTAGCGTTACATCGTTCTGTTTGTACTTAACTCCGATAAACAGGGGAACGGCCACCTTATAATTTACCCCTGCTGAATAGTCTTTCCGTGAGCCATTATAAAAATCGCCCCAGACATAATTACCGGTAACGGCAAAATTGCGACTTCCTGCGGTGAGGAAATTCAACGACTGGCGATAAAATTCGTACCGGCCGACCGGGATCACAAAATTGGAGAAGATATTAAATGTCTTTTCGAGATTCTCGTTGCTCTGACTTATCGAATAGGTGAACTCCTCACCCGACTTAAAACGGAGATAAAGTGGGGAATAGTTGATCGTTCTTGTCTCCAGCACGTTCGAAAAATTGACAATATGATCGAATCCCACACCGGAATAGATCTGCATAAGTCCCCATTTATTGGGTCGGGGTCCGATTTTAATGCTTCCATACGACTCCTTGATATTGGTCCTTGGAACAAAGCCCATACCGGCCACGAAATGCTCCCCAATCTCGTGATGACCCATGGTAAAATAGAGGAAATCATTTGGATAGGTGAACGATCCTCCCCACGATGCATCATGGTTTGATAAACCTTTTGTGTTCGACTTCAATCCAAACAGAATTAAAGAGAGGTTTTTATTTCCCCGGAATTTTGAGGTGGCCAGTTTCATGTCAACTCCTCCCACGACATTTTCACCCTGAGAAACAGCATTTCCGTAGGTGCCAATCACGCCGATTGACGAAGCCCCAAACAAGTTTCGAGAGACACGTGCAACAGAAAAATTGGAATTTCCGGTCTGATGGTCGTCGTTTACATGCATCACCCCGATATTCCAATTGCCGATTGTCCCGGTAAGTTTTCCCGCATAATTAATTTGTATCGGCAATCCATTGTTATCCAATCCCATCCGGCGCGAAAGAAATGGCATAATCGCCTTTCCATATGAATTTGCATCATCACTTTGAATACCAAATGAGAAATGACTCGCTCCATCGAGAAAGAAATCCCTCCTTTCAGGAAACAATAGATCGAAACGGGTAAGGTTGATTTGACGGTCATCAACTGCGGTCTCTGCAAAATCGGTATTTATGGATAACAGCGACTTTAAACTTGGAGTAATCTGATAAAACAGATCCAGGCCACCAGTTCCATGGTATTTATTTTTGACATCCCGTTTTGTGTCCATTCCGCCAATGACATAAGGGGAAACATCCAGTCCGATCCCCTGACCAATATGTTGAATCCCTTCAATTAAACCGGCATCTGAGACCTGAAATTTGTAATTATTTACATTTGCTGCAGGCCAGTAGGAGGATTCCATTTTTCGTTTGATGTGCCGGATAAACTTAATTCCCCAGGTTGAGATGTTCTTATCGAAACCAATGGTTTTAAACGGGATTGCCATTTCTGCCTCCCAACCGTCGGCGACAATCCTGGCCTTTGAATTCCATACTCCGTTCCAATCCTTGTTGAAGACAGCGCCATTTTCACTGATTGTTGCATCGCCAAACGAGCCCCGCGGCCCAATCTGAAACCAGTAGCCATTGCGGTGATCAAGGAAAGTATCGAGAATAACCTGAACCCGGTCATCGTTGGCCAGGTTGGCATCCCGCGCTTTCTCCTTTGAGGTAATCTTATCGGGATCATCAAAACACTTTACCGCAACATAGATATGACTTGCATCGTAACAGACATAGATCACTGTTTTTTCGGATACTGGCTGACCCGGATTAGGTTCCCGCTGAAATAACTCATCAATTCTGGCAGCCTTTGTCCATGCCTCATCATTCAACCAGCCATCAATAACAGGTGATTTTGATACAAAAACTGCTTTAATGGAAGGCTGAGCAGTGCAAAGCGAAGAGAAAAACAGAAAGAGAAAAATTAACCGGATCGAACAATTCATCATATGGTTTACATTAATAATCTGACTGAACCGCAATAAATTGTTCTACAACTGTTTATATTGAAACAGATAGTAAAGATCCGATATTCACGATTTCGGGACCAGAAATTTTTTCAGGGGTTGAAAATAGGTAAAAAATAGATTGGTAATGGATTGTAGCGCTAAGTAATTAGAATAATATAATTTTGCAAAGCCTCCTGTGGCTCCAATACCCCGCGCTATCGGGGACAAAAATCATTTGGCTGATTAAATAAGTAGATCCTCACAGAGTTTGGAATGACATGCTTCCATTTGATGTGGATGTGTGTGAAGGGGCGGCATCCCCGCCCCCTTCACCCACACCTCCAAACACAATCCATTGTCATTCCGAATGGAGCGCAGCGGAATGAGGAATCTCACGTTCATTCTTATTACTTTATTCTAAGCAAGTGCAACCAACACTTTTCCAAAAATTATTGACTGTCGCTAGTAGCCAGTTGCCAGTAGCCAGATGGCAATTTCATATTCTATTCAAAAAAACCTCTCAATAATTGGATTAAGGTGCAGAGCACTGTTTATATTTGTAGAAATAGATTTTAAAAATATTTGAATTAGGTACAGTGTACCGTTATACCTTTAAATATGGCTGATACATATACCCAATGCTATGTTCACCTGGTATTTGCAGTTAAGAATCGGGATGCCTTAATCAAAAAAGAGTGGAAGAATGAATTAGAAAAGTACATTACCGGGATCATCCGATATCATAAACACAAGCTTTTGTCTGTTAACGCAGCCTGATCACATTCATATTTTTATCGGCTATAATGTGAATCAATTGATTCCCAATTTAGTTGAAGAAATTAAGACTTCAACTAATGCATGGATAAAGAATTCTAATCTCTCTATATTCAAGTTTGAATGGCAAAGGGGTTACGGGGCATTTACACATTCCCATTCCCAAATAAATACAGTAATCCAGTATATATTGAACCAGGAGATTCATCATCAGAAAAGGACGTTTCGCGAAGAATATTTGGAAATACTACAAAAAAATGAAGTTGAATTTAAAGACGAATATGTCTTCATTTTCTTCGATGATGTGTTTAAATGGGAATAAAATGAGATTCCGGTACGTTGTACCTTATTGGCATATATCATAATATATACTACAAATATCATCAGTGCTCTGCACCGCTATCTATCAGGCAACCTATTTTATATAAATCTCTGTCTTAACGAAAAAATTCCATGGGATTACATTCTCCACAAACTTATCAGTTGACCGAAATTCACCTGACCTATTTATTTTATGGATTGAATCGATTACCCGAAAGCAAACATTAATTAAGGCTCTATGACGTTTATGTGGGAAAAGGAAACGAATATTTTCTTAAGGTGCAGAGCACTGTTGATATTTGTAGAAAATAAGGCAATAGGCACAAAAGGTGCAGAGCACCGAAATATCTAAGAACAATTGATTTTATTATTGCGGTGCACGGCACCTAATCTGCAACTAATCTGTTTATTACTATAAATATTATGCGGCTCTGCCGCTTAGGGGAATTGAAAGGAAAATGTTTTAATTGCATGATCTAATTGGACAGGCCCAAAGAGTAATCGGATTAATCGAATTTAAAAGAAATTGTATACCCTTACAAAATGTCATAGAGCCGGAATTAATATAATAACCAAATATAAACAGACAAAACTTTATCCAGAAATTACTGCCAGCCGCCAGTTTACAAATCCTACAAATCAATATCTCTTCTCCCCTCTTTAATCCTTGCCTGAACCCTTTTTGATTCAAGCCTCCGTTCGACTGAAGCTCTGGTAGGTTTTGTATTGAGTCGCTTTTTCCGGAGGGTAAGCACCTTTTCGAGAAGCAGGTAAAATTTCTCAATCACCTTCTCTTTATTCTTAAGTTGGGAGCGATCAGTTTGTGCAATAATAACCAGCTCACCAACCTTATTGATTTTATTGGCAAGTTTGATCAGGATGATCCCCTTCTCCTCTTCGGTTAACAAGGCGGATGTTTCGATATTAAAACGCAATTCAACCTTGGAACTAACTTTATTGACATTCTGTCCCCCAGGACCTCCGCTGCGGGAAGCCTGAAAAACAAACTCATCTTCAAAATTTCTGTCCCGGATATTCACAATTATAAAATTAGTCTTTCATATTTTACACAATACTAATCAAAATCCTGCTGATTCAAAAATTAGTGTTTGCAGCTTTAAAAAGAGTTCTAAATTTGGACAAATAATTTACTTAAAGGATGGACATAAAGATAGAAGCCAGCTGGAAGGAACGACTTAAAGATGAGGTCGAAAAATCCTATTTTTCTGATTTGACCGGTTTTGTAAAAAGTGAATATGCGACACAAAAGATTTATCCTCCAGGAAAGCTGATTTTCAATGCTTTTGAAAAATGTCCGTTCGACAAAACAAAGGTGGTCATCCTGGGACAGGATCCCTATCACGAACCGGGCCAGGCTCACGGATTATGTTTCTCGGTACCGGATGGAATAAGTCATCCCCCTTCGCTGCAAAATATCTTTAAAGAGATTCAAAACGATCTTGGTATTGTGGTTCCCAAATCGGGTAATCTTGAACGGTGGGCCGAACAGGGGGTATTTTTATTGAATGCGACCCTTACCGTCAGGGCCCATCTGGCAGGTTCTCACCAAAAGCGAGGGTGGGAAACCTTCACCGACAGCGTAATAAAAGTGCTTTCAGAATCAGGGGAGCACCTGGTTTTTCTTCTCTGGGGAGCTTATGCCCAGCGAAAAGCGGAATTAATTAATTCCGGTAAACATCTTATTTTAAGCTCTGTTCATCCTTCGCCACTATCTGCTCACCGGGGATTTTTCGGTAACCACCAGTTTAGTAAAACCAATGAATACCTGATAGCTTACGGAAAAGAGCCTATTCAATGGTAAGAAATTTCTCCGCTTCAGCAATCTGATCCGGTTTACCCAGATCCATCCATAGCGAGGATTGGTCATAATAGCCGATAATCCGATGATCAGTCGCCAACCGAAGATATAAAGGAATCGACGAAAATCTACCGGTCTCAGTGATAAACTTAAAAATTGAAGGATCGATTAACTGAATACCACTAAAAGCAAGTAATTTATTCGATGGGATATTCCTTGATAAAATTTCTTCACCTGTTTTAATATTTTTCCAGCCGGATAGTTGCATTGATTCGTCAAAAATAAGATAACGGGCCGTATCTCGGTCCCGAACTGCAAGTGTAGCCAACCCACCCTTTTCCATGTGGTACTTTCGGAATAGGTTCAAATCAATGTTACTTAAAACATCTACATTATAAACCAGAAATGGCTCAACACTTTCCAACCATTGTGCAGCCTTTAATATGCCTCCCCCGGTATCCAAAAGTTGTTCGCGCTCATCAGAAACAGTAACAGATAACCCGAAATTATTATTGGTCGCAAGAAATCTGATAATCTGATCACCGAAATGGTGTATATTGATTACTAATTCATGATATCCGGCTTCCTTAACTTTTTCGATCGCCCGTTGAAGGAGCGTTTTGCCAGCCACCTCCACAAGTGCTTTCGGCTTATCAGCAGTCAGCGGATAAAGCCTCGAACCAAGACCTGCTGCAAAGATCATTGCCTTCATCGTGAAATTTATTTCAAATTATCTTGTAGATTCATCAAAATCCTGGTTTCCTTACTAACGTCATCCCCTACTCACTTTCAAATTGCCATATCTTCAAATTATCAAATTATCAAATTATCAAATTATCAAATTGCCGAATTGTCAAATTCCCTTCGGTTTACAAACCTGTTTCTCCTTAATCGATTGACGTCCACATTTACGGCATTCGTATTTGGGGGCTTCAGGTTTTACGTAATCCTTTTTTTCGCAACGTTTTTTTGTCATGTCGTTAAATTATCTTGTTCCCGATGAAGCATAACAACCCGGACAGGAAATTTGTTTTTCAGGTATTTACCCATTCTTTCCGCAGAATAAACGGATCGGTGCTGTCCACCTGTACAACCAAAGCTTACAGAAAGATGTGTAAATCCCAATTCAATATATTTTTCGACAGTACGCGCAATAACAGAAAATATCGGATTCAAAAACTCCTCCATTTCAGCATCTTCTTCAAAAAAGCGAATCACGGCCTCATCTTTTCCTGTGAGTGATTTGTATTCATCGTACTTTCCAGGATTTCGCACTGACCGGCAATCGAAAACAAAACCTCCGCCATTTCCTGAATTGTCAACAGGATAGCCCTTTTTATAGGAAAAGCTGGTAATGTCAACCACCAGCTCAACCGGTTTTAAAGTAATATTTCTAAGCACCTCGGAATCCCTTAGTGACTTTAAAACCCTGATCAGCTCAGTCATTTTAATAGGTAAAGCCAATTTCCCAAGTACAATCTCAAGATTACTAAGTGCAAATGGGATACTTTTCAGAAAGTGTTCCTTTTTCTCATAAAAGCCCCTGAAACCATATGCCCCCATCGCCTGCATCATTCTGATTAACACATAACCATAGAAATACTGACGAAATTCATCCCGGTTAACTGGAAAAATCTTCTCCAGTTCATCGAGATATTCGTTCATCAGCTCCTCCCTAACCTGTTCCGGAATATCTGCCTTCGCATCATAAAGCAGCGAAGCAAGGTCATATTGCAGCGCACCCTGTCTTCCACCTTGATAATCAATATACCAGGGCTCATTATCACGAAGCATTATATTTCGGCTCTGAAAATCGCGGAACATAAAAAAATTGCGCTCTGCATTTAACAGGTAATCTTAATTCAGGGCATTATGCATCCTTGATTGTAGGAAATATTGAACTCACAGGTTCAACCAACCAGACAATATCAACAACAAACTCAACTATTACATCCGGTGTCAATTATTTAACTGTCAATAAGAGCGCTGGTTCTGTTGTATTGGGAAGTCCAATGACTGCTAATACACTGATTATAAACAGCAACAATAGCTTTAATTGCCCATATAGTCTTACAAGCTTGACCGTCGTTAATAACGGAGTTTTCCAAACGGGGACCGGAGGAGCTTCTTGTACTATTAGTTCCAATAACTTTACCAATAACGGAAATTATGAGTTACGTGGCACAGAAACTGGTACTATTACAACTTTTAATAGCGGTGTAGGATCATCAGTCAAGTATACTAATACTACCGGAAGTACTCTTACCTTAAAACCTTGGAACTATAGCAATTTGGAAATTGCAGGTAATACAAGTACCTTTGTCTTAACAAACAATCAAACGACATTAAATAACATTACACTTACAGCTGGTACTTTTGACGCATCAACAGGAAACAATACGATAAATGCAACCGGCAACTGGAATAACAACGGAGGAGTTTTTATTCCAAGAAGTGGAATGGTATTGTTTTCAGGAACTACTTTGCAAACAATAAAATCAGGAGGTTTTCCTTTTTATAACCTAAATATTACCAATACCTCTTCCCCTGTAACTTTTTCTGATAGTGCAGCAATAAATGGAACTTTCAAAATTACCTCTTCTCCGGCTTCAATTTACTTTAATCCTACTTCTACCTACGCAATATCGAACCTTACTTTAAGCGGCACTTCGGCAAATAATATAAGATTGAGAAGCAGTACTTCCGGTACCCCCTTCACAATAGCTGCAACCGGAACAAAAAATGTTTCTTATGTTGATGTTATGGATTCAACAGCGACAAATATAATAACCGCGGGTAACAGTTATGATGCGGGGAATAATTCCGGATGGAATTTTGGAACTTCTAATAATAGGTACTGGGTAGGGACAAGCGGAGGAAACTGGTCGGATACTTCTAACTGGTCGGCAGTCAGCGGAGGATTAGGAGGGACAAGTGCCCCTTCTGCCAGCCAGACTGCTATTTTTGATTCTTCTTCCGGTACCGGTGTTTGCACAATAAATACTTCAATAGATATAGGCAGATTAGATATGAAAGCTGTGACCGGAGCGGTCTTACAACAGGGAACAAGTAATATTACTATAGAATCAGGAGCTGATTTTTCCGGCGGTGTCTTTTTAGGCGGGAGCGTTAACATAGTAAGTAACGGGCCTTTAAATATTGGGGGAGGCAATTTCACATCAACGTCGGGGATATTATACGCAAACAATTTATATAACTTTTCAAGCGGAAGTTTCAATCATAATAATGGCGTTGTACAGTTTGGAGGTTCTTCCACGGCAGTCACTCCTTCCACTGTCATCCATAACGCAATAGCTTTAAACACATATTCCAGAACTCTTAATGGCACGTTGAATCTGCAGGGCAACCTATATAGCACAGGTGCAGGCCAATTTGTAGGAGGAACAATTCAATTTATCGGAACTTCTGTTTCAACCATTACGGCTTCGGCCGCAGCGATGGGAAGTGCAAATGTAAATGTAAATAAATCCGGAAGCGGTTCATTGGTGATAGCAAATAACACAACTTTTACCGGAAATGTAACAATAGCGGCAACAGCCGGGTTGGATTTAACCGTCGCCCAACTAAGGGTTGACGGTAACTTCACGAATACTGCTACTTTGACAATTACCTCAGCCGGGTCGATAATGTTCGGTGGTGCGGCTTCCACTATCACTCCCGGTTCTTCGATGTATAAAAATATTTATCTGAATGCCACGGGTAATAAAACATTATCCGGGACTCTTTATGTTTCCGGAAATATAGGACAGACTGCAGCCACAGGAGGATTTACAGGCGGAAGTATAGAAATGTCAGGTACGAGTCCTTCTACAATTACGGCAATTTCTACTAATCCAACTCTCGGAAGTATTGTCCCGGTGACTCCCGTAACTATTAATAAATCTGGCGGAGGAACAGTCTATCTTGGGACAAATCTTACAGTATTGACCATGCTAATAAGTTCTTCCGGAATATTAGACCTTCAATATTTGGGCGCTGTTGCCCTAGGCTCATCTTTAACAATGAGTTCTGGTGCTGCAATTACTAATTCAGGTAGCGCCTCTAATTTGTCTGTAGCTGGCGCAAGTATCTTGGCAGGCAATATCACTACTAAAGGTACGCAAACTTATAGTGGTGCAGTCACTCTAGCTGCTGCAACTCAACTAACAAGCACCGGTACTGGCAGCAATGGCAATGTTTCATTTGGATCGACTATTGATGGTGCTGCAGATAATTCTCAGTCATTGACATTAATATCCGGCGGGACGATGACATTCGCTGCTACAGTAGGCGCCACCCATCCTCTGTCAGCATTCACTACAGGTGTTGGTACAACATCACTTGCTGGCAATGTCACTACCTCAGGGGGGCAGTCATACGGAGGAAATCTTCAGCTGGCGGGGGATATTAGCCTCATCACATCAAATAACTCAGTAAGTATTGCTGGAAATGTCACTGCTGCAGCCACTAGTAATATTTTGCAATTTACTGGTGGTGGTGCATACATATTAAATGGAACAACAGTTTCTAATCCTGGTGCTACCACCTATTCAGGTAGAGTCTTAAGTAATGCAGGATCCTTATCCTGGGATGGTAGTGCTTATTCCTGGGTTGCTAATACTTCAAGTACCAACGCCCAACTGTTAGTAGTTGGTGGAGGTGGGGGTGGTGGTAATTGGGGTGGAAGTGGTGGTGGCGGTGGTGGTGGCGCTGTTGTTTCATCTAGT
>Ga0118677_10007678_pt1 | contig 17700 bp, 16 predicted proteins | sample AliMusrvi5mmetaG_FD_86154 | JGI IMG/M metagenome (GOLD analysis project Ga0118677, IMG submission 86154) | reverse complement strand
CCGGCGGGCCGTCTGCAGATCAGGCCGGTCTTGCTCGGCGGCGTGCAGCGTTTTTTTTATAGCTCAGTCCAAGCTTCTCCAACCGGTGCCAGAGGGCTGTTGTGCCGATGCGGATGCTGAGCCGCTCAAGCAAGCGTTCACGCAACTGCTCCAGGCTCAAGTCAGGCTGCTGTGCAATCCACTGGCCCAACTCTTCATCATGCCCCTCAAGCCGGGAACGACGGTACCCACCCCGTGCCTTGGCCTGTGGAGTTCCCTCCTGCAACTGGCGCTTCCAATAGCGTTCTACGCTGCGCTTGGAGACTGCGAAAATACGGGCCAGTTCCTCAGCGCTTTGACCACGCTGGCGGCCCGCTACCAGCCGCTCCCGCAAATCAAGGCTATAGCTCTTCATGCCATAGCTTACATCATCATCCTCAATGCGACAAATTAAATAGAAAATGCTCTAATGCTCCAGCAACCGCTCCGCCAGCGCCAGATCGCTGGGGTGGGTGATCTTCAAATTGGGCCAGGGATTCTGCACTACGGACACCGTTTCGCCCAGAGCTTGCACGGCAGAGACCTCATCCGTGACCGTTAGACCACCACCCAGCACATGCTCATAGGCGCTGACCAGCAGGCTGCGTTCGAACACCTGCGGGGTTTCCATGATCCAGGCGTTCTTGCGCTCGATGGAATTGGTGATGCGCCCCTGGTCATCGCAGCGCTTGAGGGTTTCGGTCACGGGGCGGGCGCAGGCCACCGCGCGTCGTTCGGCGGCGGCGATCACGCACGCAGTGATTTGCGCAGGCTTGATCAGGGGCCGGCCGCCGTCATGCACCGCCACGATATCGGCGTTTTCGGAGACATGGCGCAGTCCTTCCCACACCGAGAAATGACGTTCCGCCCCACCCTTGATGATCACCTTGAGTTTCGTCAGAGCGGCTTCCGGTATGATCGCCTCGCGCACCTCGTCCCCGGCCACAAGGATGATTTCATCGATGGAGGGACACTCCTGAAAGGCGAGCAGGGTTCGTAGCACCACGGGGATGCCAGAGAGTGGGGCGAGCAGCTTGTTGAAGCCCATGCGCTGGCTGCTGCCGGCGGCAACGATGATGGCGGAGGTCATAAGGGAGGAGGTCCTGGAGCATGGCGCAACTGCTGTGCCAACGCAACGGCTTCGCGCCGGTCCGGTTGTGGCAGCGCCCGCTTGCACCGCGCCCGCCGCCGCCCATACTCCCGCCCACATGTCAGCCGCCCGCACCGCCCTCCATCTCCACGACACTCTCACGCGCACGGATCGTCCGCTCGCGCCGATCGATGGCAAGACCCTGCGCTTCTACTGCTGCGGCCCCACGGTATATGGCCCCGCGCACATCGGCAATTTCCGAACCTTCGTCGCCCAGGATGTGTTTCGGCGCGTCATGGAACTCAGCGGCACCCCGACCCTGCACGTGCGCAACATTACCGATGTCGATGACAAGACCATCCGCGATTCGCAGAAAGCCGGGCAGTCATTGATCGAATTCACCAGTTCCTGGACGCGGAAATTCCATGCCGATTGCGCGGCGCTCAATACGCTGTCTCCGCACATCGAGCCCAGTGCCGTGGCCCACATCCCGCAGCAGGTGGCGATGATCGAAACGCTGATTCAGCGCGGCCATGCCTATGCCGTGGCCGACGGCTCGGTGTACTTCCGCGTCTCATCTTTTGCCGATTACGGCAAGCTCTCGCACCTCGAGGATCGCGAGCTGCGCCTGGGGGCTTCCTCGGCTGCCTCCGCAACCGATAGCGACGAGTACACGAAGGACTCGCTTACCGACTTCGCCCTGTGGAAGGCCCGCAAGCCGGAGGATGGCCCCAATTTCTGGTCCAGCCCCTGGGGCGAAGGCCGGCCCGGCTGGCATCTGGAATGCAGCGCAATGATCCTTCAATATCTGGGCGCGGACTTCGATCTGCACAGCGGCGGGGTGGACCTCATTTTCCCGCATCACGAGAACGAGATCGCGCAGAGCTGTTGCAGCACGCATGGCCACTTCGCGCATCACTGGATGCACGTGGCACACCTTATGGTGGATGGCGGCAAGATGAGCAAAAGCATCGGCAACCTTTACACCCTGGAAGACCTGGGCCAGCGCGGCTACACCCCAGCCGAGGTGCGATACGCCCTGGTCAGCGGTCATTACCGCGCTCCGCTCAATTTCACTTTCCACAGTCTGGATTCGGCCCGCCAAGCCCTGCAAAAGATCGCCAAGCACGAAGTCTCATTGCGGGCGAAAGCCCTGGCCTCGCAACCACCGGCTCACGAGGAACTGGTGGCGCATGGCACGGCGGGGATTTTCGCCGATGCCTGGAGCACGCTGCTCGGTGACCTGAACGTGCCCGGCGCTCTGGGCGGTGTGTTCTCAAAGATTCGCGAAGCCGATCAGACTGCCACGGATGCCGCCACGGCGAAGGCCAGCTGGCTGGGCCTCTGGTTCATGCTCGATGCCATAGGTCTCACGCTTCCTGAATCGAAAGAAGAGAGTACCGAGGTGCCGCCGGATATCCTCGATCTGGCTGCCAGGCGCTGGGAAGCGAAGGCAAACAAGGACTGGGCCGCCGCCGATACCCTGCGCAAGGAGCTTGAGGCGAAAGGCTGGCTGATCAAGGACTCAAAAACCGAGTACACGGTGGTGCCAAAAACGTGATGCAAACCCAGGATCATCCGGTGGTGCTGTTCGACGGCGTGTGCAACTTTTGCGCCGCGTCCGTGCAGTTCATCATCCGGCGCGATCCGCAGGGCCTGTTCCGCTTTGCCGCCTATCAATCCGATGCAGGCAAAAGCCTGTGCGCGCAGCACGGCGTGGATGCTGGCGCCCTCGACACCTTCGCTCTGATCGTGGATGGCAGGGCGCTGTTCCGCAGCGATGCCGCCCTTGCCACGGCAACCAGACTGGGCGGACTTTGGCGCCTCCTGGCTGTCTTCAGACTGGTGCCCAGAGCGGTGCGCGATGCCGTGTACCGCCTCATCGCCCGCAACCGCTATCGCTGGTTCGGCCGGCGTGAATCCTGCATGGTGCCTGATGCAGACGTTCGGCACCGATTCTTGGGGTGAGCGGCAACGGAAGGTGGACCGCAAAGCGCCATAACGGACTTCGCCAGAACAGTTCTACGGAGAAGTTTGGTTTGCGCCGCGTGCTGGGTAGGGCGCGTTGTCGCATCCTTCGCCAAGGCTACGGAGCGCAAGACCCAACGCGCCGTCATGGCAGGCCGAGGGGCTTGGTTTCCGCCGTGGGTTCGTCGATGAACCCGTAACCGCGCGACGACGGCGGCCTGGGATTGCCTCGCTCTGCTCGCCCCTCGGGCAGCCTACGGCTGGCTATCTGCGCTACGCTCCGGTTGGCCGCCCCACCCTTGCGCCCGGTTCCGAAAACGTTTACTTCCCGATGAGAACACAACGACCGCAAGGGCCGACCAGGGGGATTTTTTCTGGGGTGGATCCCGGCGCCGTGCCATGTCTCAAAACCAGTGGCTGCACAATACCCAGCCACCCCAGGCGACAAAGGCAACCCCCGTGATATTGCCCAATTGAGAACCTTGTGGGGCCACCTTTTCCAGCAAAACCAGCACGGTGATGACCGCCACCCACATCATGTTCATCACCCCTGCCACGAACAACAGAGCCATCAGCATCCAGCAGCAGCCGGTGCAATATGCTCCATGCTTGATGCCCATCCACAGCGCGCCTGTTCTTCCCTCGCGCCAGTCGCTGAGCAGGAATTGCAGGGGAGAGCGGCAGTGATTCAGGCAGGCATGCTTGAAAGGCGTCCACTGAAAAACTCCTGCTCCGACGAGCAGCGCGCCGCCCAGCAGCGGGCTTGTGCTTTCCATCATCGGGGAAAGCAGCGCCGCGCCGTGCAACGCCCACTGAGCGAGCGCTGCGGCCAGGCTGAACATGCACCAGACAAGGATGTAACCGGACATAAACAAGCTCGCGGGAACGAACGGCCTCTCCTGCTCACGGCGCTTGCGGTTGACCATGGCGAACGTCAGGATCATCGGCGCGGCGGAGGGAATCATCATCGCCACCATCATCTCCGCCCACATCAGAAACAGCGGTGTGATTTCCGCCGGTGACCACGGCTTTACGTCGGGTCCGGACATCGCCATGCCGAGGCAGTGGCAGACTCCTGTGTCCTCCATGCCACGGGCCTCGCGGATCATATAATACCATGCAAGCGCCGCGATCGCCAGCAACGCGACCAGCACCACGGAGCGGTCATGCCTGAGCGTGGCTTCGAGACTAGTAGAACCCTTCATCGCCGCCGCGGGGTCGTGAGAATGTGTGCTTCAGTTGCCGTACTTCACCCGGGTCACGAATCCCGCCTTGTCCGGCCAGGAGAACGTCAGGCCTGGGACATCCACGCGGCATTCCCTGCCGGAGACGGCCTCGGCACTCTTGAAAATGAATCCCGTGGCATGCTCCACACGCACGGACTCCGGTTCTTTGGTGACAGGATTCTTGATCGGCTCCAGGGCCACCGTCAGCGCATCGCCAATCCGCACCGAACTGTCGCGGCCGTTGAGATGGAAGGTAAAGGGCGCGAAGACAGGGGCGAGCACCTTGGAGAAAGTGGTCGCGAGGATTTCAAACGGCAAACCACCCGCCTGCCCGGAGCATATCGCCAGCAACGACTCGCGCTGCTTGGCACTGGCGCGTTCATCAAGGAACAGGGCAAGCGTACCGTTGCCCTCATGGATCGCCTTGGGCCAGTGCGCTGCGAAGCCCACGGCCAGGCCGTCGAGCGGCACCTCGCCATAGTTTCCCTTGATGATGCTCCAGGCTCCCGTCCCTTCGCAAAAACCGCGCGTCGGCGGCGCGGAAAACTCACACGGGCAGCCGTAGTCACAGTTGCACGCCTGGAGAAAATCGGCTTCCAGAGACCATCGGGTTTTGACCTCGTTCATGGCACACCTTTCTGTGGTTGGTGTTGGTTGCTACGAGGCATTTTATGCCTGGGCACGAGGGAATCAACGATAAAATGGCGGAGCCGGGGGGCTAGCGATTACCCACAACTTTTCATTGGCGCGCGCTGGCGGCACGGAGCCGTTGCCCCCTTTCATAGTGGCCAACGATAGGCGTGGCCTCAGGGGAGCCGCAGGCTCTGTGGAGTGCGGTGACTTGTCACCGCTTTGGGTCTTGGAGGCTTGCCGACAGCATGAGGGCAATCAGAGCCCAATACTCTTCGCTGCGAGATCTGTGACCTTCGCAGTCATGTCCCCCACCACGCGGACAGCCGAGCGCAGTGAGACAGCCAGCCGAAAGGCTGCCCGAAGGGGGGCGAAGCCAGCAACTCCGCTCCGCCGCAAAGCGGTGACAAGTCTCCGCAGTCCAAGGCGCTTCGCGCCCCCGTCTCAAAAGTTATGGGTAATCGCTAGCCGGGGGGGAGAGGGTCGCTTCTGTCGGCCTGGGGGGCGCAGCAGACGAGGAGCATGCCCGGACATTGGCTCCCTCCAGTTTTGCCGCGTGGGCTGCGTACGGAACTGCCGTGGGCGAAAACGATTTGTCCGCGGTGCTGCGAAACAGCGCAAGTGCTCATCGAGTGGATGCTTGCGCTTTGCCGTTAAAGCTTCTTGAAAGCTGGCGACCCCTACGAGAATCGAACTCGTATCGCATCCGTGAAAGGGATGTGTCCTAACCGTTAGACGAAGGGGTCTCGTTGCGCGGGCCGTGATAGTGCTGACTTTTGCGGGCACCGCAACAAAAAAATCACGCTCTTTACGCTACTTTTTCGATTCGGAACCCTTGGCTTTGGGCAGAGGCTTCACGTCGAGGTTCTTGGCGAGATTTTCCTCGGTGACGTGACTCTCCACGCCACCTGCTGGCACCTCGAGCTTGGTGACCCAGACAAGGGCGTTGAGCACGGTCTTGCGCACGTCATCGTTGCCCCAGTTCTTGTGGAAATGACCGCCGGTGAAGCCGAAGCCACGACCGCCATCCGGGCGCTCAAGAGTCCACATCGTTGTCTCTGGCACGCCCTTTTCAGCCTGGATATGCGGGTAGGGGCCTTTCGGGGCGACGTAGGGTCCGTCGCGGGTGGCATCGCTGGGCGGGCTCACCAGGATAGGCACGAACTTGGCTGGCCCATCCTGGGTTGCCTCGTTTCCATGTCCGAAGGCGGGCCGGAAATGCATGTGGATGTACCATTCGTCAGTGGTGTTGAAGGGCTTCACGCCGCTGGTCACTGGATGGGCCGGCAGGCTGGTGTAGTGGGCGTCCCAGATCGGATTGCAGGAATAGGCGCTTTCATAGTAGCCGCCGGTCCATTCCATGAACTCCTTGCCTCCGAGGTCGGCCTGCACTTCCACACCGTAGTGCATGCAGCCGAATCCGACGCCTTTGGCGATGAGCTTGCGCAGCGTTTCCAGATGGTTTCCCTGAACGGCGGGATGGCCCTTGCCGCCATCCGCATAGATCACCACGGCATCGGCGTCGGCAAACGTGGCTTCGTCGGTGACCCAGCCCATGTCGTGGCGGTCGATAACCAGATTGGGGAAATCCTTCAGGCATTGCGTAAGCAGCATCGTACCCGCGTGGAACTCATGCATGCCGGGCGGGTGGGAAGGCTTGCCGGCGATGAAGACCAGCTTGTGCCTGCCATCCGGGGTGATGGCCTGCGTGGACGAAACGGCAAGCAAGCTGCCGACGGTGAGAAGAGCAAGGCGGGGGAACATGGGCGTAATGGTAGCGGTCGGTCAGGGCGGGAGTCAAGAAGGGTGTGCCCCGTGTGGCGGGGTCGTCCCCCGTTCTCCTGCTCCTACTCGATCATGACGCTCCTCAATCCCTCCGATCCATTCCTCGCCCCGTGCGAGATCAATCCGCCAGGATCGAGGAGGAAGGGCGCAAGCTTCTTCCTTGCAGCACGTACCATCACCCCGCTATACACAAGGCCTCACTATTTATGATGAAACACATCGCAGCATGCATCGCTCTCGGCGTCCTGAGCCTCACGGCCAGCGCACGCGCCAACAACTGGATCACTTTTGAGGGCAAGGACGGCCCGGGTAAAGGCAAGCACATTGTCTTCATCAGCGGCGACGAGGAGTACCGCTCGGAGGAGGGGTTGCCCATGATGGCGAAGCTGCTGTCCCAGCGCCACGGCTTCACTTGCACTGTCCTCTTCTCACTGGGGAGCGACGGCACCATCGACCCGAACAAGGGCGACAGTGTGGAGGGAATTGAGGCCCTCGACACCGCCGACCTGTGCATCACCCTGCTGCGCTTCCGCCACTGGCCGGACGACAAGATGAAGCATTTCGATGACTACCTGAAATCCGGCAAGCCGATCATCGCCTTGCGTACCAGCACCCATGCCTTCAACAACGACAAGAACAGCGCCTATGCCAAGTATGCCTACAATGCCGCCAAGGACACAGGCTGGCAGGGTGGCTTTGGTCGTCAGGTGCTGGGCGAGACCTGGGTGAACCACTGGGGCAGCCACAAGCATGAAGCCACCAAGGGCATCATTGCGGACGCCGCCAAAAACGATCCGCTGCTGCGCGGTGTCGCCGATCTGTTCGTCACCACCGATGTGTACGAGGCTCATCCGATCGAGGGAGTGAAGGTGCTGGTCAATGGACAGGTGCTCAAAGGCATGGAGCCCACAGATGCCCCCGCCGACTATAAAAAGAAGACCGCCAAAGGCGTGGAGCAGGGCGTCAACGAGCCTATGCAGCCCATCGCCTGGACCAACGAATACAAGAACGAATCGGGCAAGTCCAACAAGGTGCTGGCCATGACCATGGGAGCAGCCACCGACCTCGTGAATGAAGGTCTGCGCCGTTTCATCGTCAACGCAGCTTATGCCTTCACCGGGCTCGATGTGCCGGACAAGGCTGACGTGACCATCGTCGGCGACTACCATCCCACCTTTTACGGCTTCAAAGGCTTCAAGACAGGTGTCAAGCCAGGCGATCTGGAACTGAAGTAACCATTCATATTCCCTGAAGCGCGAAGGTGCCCTTGCGGCCTTTCGCGCTTTTTTTGTGCCACGACAGCCGTCGCGCCGTGCGTATTATGGCTGACTCATGCAGAAGAAAACGATCATTCTCAGCCTCGTCGGATTGTTTGCCGTGGTGGCCGTTGGCGGTGCGCTGGCATTGAATTCGTGGTTGTCACGCCTGCTCACCAAGGAATCCCTGGTCCGCCAGTTGGAGGCGCAATGGAACTGCCGTGCGGTTTTGCGCGACCTGACGGTGTCTCTGGGGTCATCCCCTGCGCATGTGGAGTTGAAGGGCCTGGTGCTGGCCAAACGAGATGCCGATGCCAGCGCGGGCACGCCCTTGGCCAGCCGCAAGCCGGTCACGGGCGGCATTGTGACGGCGGATGAATTGTGGCTGGAGGTGGATCTGACGGAGCTGCTTTACCATCGCCTGCATGTGAAGCGCCTGACCCTGAGCGGGGTGCATGTGGACAACCGGGTGACCAGTGAAGACGGCAACGAATTGCAGAACCTGTTCCGCAAACCTCTGCCACCAGCCTCCACTCACCCGGCCCCTGCCGCGTCGGCTAGCGCCGGCCAGCCTCCCTCACCCTCACCTTCCGCAACGCTGCCATCGATCGCCGCGCCCGAAGCACCGGCCCCGGAAAGCAAGCGCGAAGACAATAAGATCGTTAAGCGGCCTGCCTTCCAAGCGGATGAACTCGGCCTGAGCGTGGTGATCGACGAGGCGCGGCTGGAGCGGGGGACTTTTCACGAGGCCAACCATATAGTTGATACCAAGACCGATATCAGCGACCTGACACTGGCCATTACAAAGGTGGATTTCGATCCCCGTGATCTCGTCCATCACGATCAGTGCAAACTCGATCTCAGCGCGCGGGTGCAGTCGCAGGGACGGGCCAAAGTGGCCAATGCCATGCAGGATGTCAAAATTGCCGATTTCACCTTCGGCAGCAGTGGCACCGTGCAGCCGCTTGATCCGGCCACCGGCACCCTGGCCGTCGTCGGTGCGCTGGAGGTGCACCTGAACAAGGGCTCCATTTTTGGTGGCACGCAGACCCTCGGTGAACTCGCCGAAAGGGACAAGGGCTTCAAGAATATGAAGGGTAATTTCGGCATTGATGTGTCTGACGTAAAAGTGGGTGGTCAGCTTCAGGAGGACATGAAAACCCAGATCGTGCTGAACGGCACGCGTGTGGAGTTTGCCAACAATGCGGTCCTCCTGTTCCCTGATTATACCGCGACCCTGCGCGCCACCAGCTGGCTCAATGGTGCCGAAGACCAGCAGGAGATGCAGTTGTTGCTGGTGCCCTCGGAAGCCCTGGCAAAAAGGATCCTTGAGGGCGTCGAGGAAAAGCTGGGCGGAGGGCTGGTGAAGATGGCGGAAAGCATGTTCAACGATGGCCAAGGCCACCTTGCGTTTGATATTATCTCCACAGGCACTCTGTCCAAGCCCAAGGTGGAACTGGGTGGCCAGGCTGGCGCGTTGCAGAAAGCTTTGAAAGGCCTTGGCGGCGGGCTGCTTAAGGGATTTATCAAGTAGCAGCCTTCGTGGCACACGCGACAGGCCCGCACCGCGATTCGATATCGCCAGCGATCTCCACCCTTCGCTCTGCCGGGTTTTATAATACCGAGCCCGCAGCCGTCGGGCCGCATGGGGTCGGGATCTGCGGAAGATGGGCCCGATCAATCGCGGTATTCGGGTTGAAGTCTTGGCGCCGAAGAATCCGCTCGACAATGCCGTGCGAGATTCCCACTGCATACGTGTCCCTCAGCCCCCCCGTTTTCCATGTCTTGCCCTGGGCCGTCGATCCCCCCTTCGCCATGCCGCGAGCGCTTCCGAACCGACCTCAATCATACCCAATCCGACCTGATCCGACCTGATCAAACCAAAAAACATGGAACGGAACCAGATCAGCAAGTCCACATCCTGCCCCCATGCACCTTGTCCGCCGACCGGGAACCCTGAACCCTGAACCCTGAACCGGGAACTCCTCCCCCCTGCAAAACTCCACCCCGCATTTGCCTTCTGCAAACAGCCCACCTAAATTGACTGTCTCATGCCTGAAGCCTCTGTTACCCCAACGCCCTCCATCCCTGACGCGGACGCCATCGCCAAAGCCTCCTCCTGGGTGCAGCCGCTGCGCCAGGAAATCGGCCAGGTGCTGGTGGGCCAGATCGAACTGGTGGATCGCCTCCTCGTCGCGCTGCTGACCAACGGCCATGTGCTGCTCGAAGGCGTGCCCGGCCTGGCCAAGACGCTGGCCGTGCGCACCCTGGCCGCTTGCTTGCAGGCCAAATTCCAGCGCATCCAATTCACCCCCGACCTGCTGCCTGCCGACGTGGTGGGCACCATGGTTTATCATCCGCGCGACGGCACCTTCAGCCCGCGCCTGGGCCCGGTGTTCGCCAACCTGATTCTGGCCGACGAAATCAACCGCGCCCCCGCCAAGGTGCAGAGCGCACTGCTCGAAGCCATGCAGGAGCGCCAGGTGACCCTCGGCGAGCAGACCTACAAGCTGCCTGACCCATTCCTGGTGCTTGCTACCCAGAACCCCATCGATCAGGAGGGCACGTACACGCTGCCGGAAGCCCAGCTCGACCGCTTCCTGCTCAAGGTGCGGGTGGATTATCCCACGCCCGCCGAGGAACGGCGCGTGCTCGACGCCATGGCCACCAGCGCCCCAAAACTGGATGTGCAGCCCATCGTCGATATCAAGGCGGTGGTCGCCAGCCGCAAGATCGTCAACACCATCTACCTGGACGACAAGGTCAAGGACTACATTGTCGCCCTGGTCAACGCCACCCGCAATCCCGGAGCCATCGCCCCGCATTTGAAGCTCTTGATTCGTTGCGGTGCCTCGCCGCGTGGCACCATCAACCTCGCCCTCGCCTCCAAGGCCCTGGCCTTCCTCGCTGGCCGAAACTACGTCACCCCCAACGACGTGAAGCAGCTCGCCCCGGACATTCTGCGTCATCGTGTCCTGCTTTCCTACGAAGCCGAGGCGGAGGGTAAGACCTCGGAAGACGTGGTGCGCGAGCTGCTCGAAAAGCTGCCGGTGCCGTGAAGATGTTCTCGGTTTGTCGGTATGTCGGTTTATCGGTTGTTCGGTTGTTCGGTTGTTCGGTTCGTTGGATGATGTTCGTTTTAGCGGATGGAGTTTGAAGATTTATGACGATCAGTCGATTTGAAGACATTGAAGCATGGCAGATGGGCAGACAGTTGTGCCAGGCCATTTTCGTGTTGGCCGGCCAAGGCGGGCTTAGTCGTGATTTTTCACTCGAGGACCAGATTTTTCGCTCATCTGGCTCGATCATGGACAACATAGCGGAAGGATTTGATGCGGGAGGCAATCGCGAGTTCATCCGCTTTCTGAACTACTCGAAGCGCTCCAGCACTGAAGTGCGGAGTCAGCTGTACCGCATTCTCGACCGACAATACTGTGATCAGGCTGCCTTCGAAACCCTTTACGGCCAGGCCGCCAGCATCCGAGCCAAGCTCGGCGCCTTCATCCATTACCTGGAGTCGCTTGACCCCCAATCCCCCTCCGTTAAGGCGCGCCACACCTCCATCAAACGCTCCGCTGAGAAAGCCAATCTATAAATCGCCAAACTGCCGAATCACCCACCCGTCCACCCGACAAACCGATAAACCGATAAACCGATAAACGCCTTCATGCCTACCGCGACTGACAACGACGCCCGCCTGACGCGTATTTTAAAACGCGTGCGACGCATCGAACTCATCACCCGTGGGCTGGTGAAGGAGACGCTGGGCGGCCAATACCACTCGCGTTTCAAAGGGCAGGGGATTGAGTTCGATGACTTCCGTGAATATCAGCCGGGAGACGATGTGCGGTTCATCGACTGGAACGTCACCGCGCGCATGAACAACCCCTTCGTGCGCAAGTATGTGGAGGAGCGTGAGCTCACCCTGATGCTGCTGGTCGATGTCAGCGGTTCCGCTGATTACGGCAGTGTGGACGACAGCAAACGCGAGCTGGGTGCGGAACTCGCGGCGGTGTTTGGTTTCAGTGCTTGCGCCAACCAGGACAAGGTCGGGCTGATCCTGTTCAGCGACCAGGTGGAGGCCTTCGTGCCGGCGCGCAAGGGGCTCGGCCACACGTTGCGCATTCTGCGCGACATCCTCAACACCACCCCGCGCAGCCGGAAGAGCAACCTCCAGCCGGCATTGGACATCGCTTTGCAGCGCATCTCCCATCGCGCGCTCATCATCGTAGTCTCGGATTTCCTGCTGCCGGATTTGCAGTGGGAGCACACCCTGCGTGCGGTGACTGCCAAGCACGACGTGACCGCCGTGCAGATCACCGACCCCAAGGAACTTGTCCTGCCGGACGCCGGGCGCGTGTGCTTGCAGGATCCGGAGACTGGCGCACAGGTCGTCTTGAATACGTCGAACTCCGCCGTGCGCCGACTATACGAAGACCGCATTGAGCAGCACCAGCAGACTGTGGAGCAAGTGTTCCGCCGCTGTGGCGTGGACTTGCTCAGGGCGCAGACCGGTGACAACTACGTGCCTGCGTTGAAGGCTTATTTCAGGTCTAGAAAGAGGAAGTGATGAGGCAGACACCATCGAACAGCCAAGGCAGAGGGGGTAGGGCGCTGAACTCGGTCATCCGGGGGTGGACCTGCCTGCTTTTCCTCGCTTCGCCTGTCTTCGCCCAGCAGATGCCTGACGGCGGGGCACCGCAAGGGCCTCCTCCCTTGCCGCATCCCGAAATTGTGCAGCCTTTGGTGGTGCCGGAGCCTGTCTCGGTTTGGGTGATGGTGGGCCTGCTCCTGCTCCTCGCACTGGCGGTCAGCGGGTTGGTTCTTTTGTTGTTTGGCCGCAAGCCCGGGGCTTCGTCGGCGACCAAGCGACCAGTGAAGGACGCTGTGCGCGCTTTGAAGGACCTGCGTAGCAGGGCCGACGTGATCGGGCCGGCGGAAGTGGGACATCAAGTATCGGAAATTCTGCGCCGTTTCCACGAGGTGCGCTATGGCATTCCCGCTTCCTGCCGCACCTCTCAAGAACTGTTTCCAAAGGTGGACATGAGCGCTGAGCCGTTGCGCCGCCGGGCGTGGCGTGAGCGCTATGAGCCGCTTGCCGCGGTTTATGACGCACTCTCCTACGCACCCGTGCCCGCCACCACGGTGGAAGCGGTGAAACTGATTGATGCGTCATTGGAAAAACTTGGAGAAGAGCGACTGAATGAAGATGCCCTCGCTAACTGACTACCAGTTCGCCCATCCCTGGCTGCTGCTGCTGCTGCTCGTTGTGCCGGTGCTGGCCTGGCTGCGCGGTCGCAGGGGCAGCGCGCCTGCCGTGGTGTTCCCCACCGCTTTCCTGGTGCAGGACCTGGGCTCGCGTTCGCGGGCGGCGGCGGGTTCGGTCATGCTCGGCCTCGCTTTGCTGGGCCTCTCCGCCGCTATCGTCGGCCTCGCGCGCCCCCAGCGCGTACTGTCCTATGAGGAGGACAAGACTCAGGGAATTGCCATCTGCCTGTGCGTGGACGTATCTCTCTCCATGCTTACCGAGGACTACTTTGTCGGCGGCGTGCCCACCAACCGTATTACGGCGGCGAAACGCGTGATGCGCGACTTCATCCGCGGCCGTACCAGCGACCGCATTGGCATTGTCGCCTTCGCCGGCAATCCCTACCTGCCATGTCCCCTCACGATGGATCACGACTGGCTCGAGCGCAATATCGAGCGGGTGCAGACCGGCGTCACCAGCGATGGCACTGCCATTGGTTCCGGCCTGGCCGCCGCCGCCCGCCGGCTGGACTTGGAGAAAAACGTCAAAAGCAAGGTCATCGTGCTGATCACAGATGGTGCGAACAACTCCGGTCGTCTCAGCCCGCCAGATGCAGCGAGGCTCGCCGCCACTCTTGGCATCCGGATCTACACCATCGGTGTGGGCACCCCTGGCGAGCACTTGATCCCGCTGCCCAACGGCCGCGTGATCAACTCAGGGCGCGATGAGTTTGATGAGAACTCGCTGATGGAACTCGCCCGTATTGGCCACGGCGCCTTCTACCGCGCCCAGGACAATGATGCCCTGGAGCATGTCTTCACCACCATCGATGAACTGGAAAAGACCGACGTTCTCAAGCACCGCATTGTCGAGACTGAAGAGGTCTTCTACTGGTTCGCTGGTGCTGCTTGCGCCTTGTTGGGGCTGGGCCTGCTGCTGGGCCAGACCGTGTTGAGAACCTCCCCCACCGCATGAAAAACGCTCGATTCAGGTTCCTGGTTTGTCGGTTCTCGGTTCTCGGTTCACGGTCGGGGATGGGAACTGTTTATCGGTTTATCGGTGGCCCGTTCGGGGCTCCCACCTCGCACTGAGCACCAGGCACTAAGTACTTCTTACTTCTTACTTCTTCCTCCGTGACCTTCCTCCACCCTCATTACTTCCACGCCCTCTGGCTGCTGCCTTTGCTGGTACTGCTGCGCTTGTGGTCGGGCCGCAGGGCGCGTACCGCGACGGATGCGTTTGTCGCCTGGCGGCTGCGCGAGCTGCTGGTGGCGGGGGCTTCGCCGGTGCGCATGTGGACCCTCTTCGTCCTGCAAATGCTGGCGCTGACCGGCTTTGTCGCGGCACTGGCGCAGCCGCGTTGGGGCGAGGAGAAGCGTGAGATCACAGAGACCGGCAAGAGCGTCATCATCGCCATCGACACCTCGCGTTCGATGCTGGCTGACGATGTGAAGCCCAACCGCCTGCTGCGTGCCAAACTCGCGGCGGAGGATATCCTGGGCACCCTGCACACTCATCGCGTGGGACTCATTGCCTTCGCCGGGCGCGCATACTTGCAGGCACCGCTCACCACCGATCATGAGGCGGTGTCCGAGAGCATCCAGGCGCTGGACACCAATACCATCCCGCACGGCGGCACCAGCATCAGCGAAGCGATTCGTGAGGCGCTCACCGCCTTTTCGAAGACCCCGGCGCACAACCACGGCTTCATTCTGTTCAGCGATGGTGGTGACGAGGATTCCGAGCTCGATCAGGTGCTGAAAGAAGCGAAGGAAAAGCGAATGATCATTCTCACCGTCGGCGTGGGTACGCAGGAGGGGTCGCTTATCCCGGACCCAGATCCTGGGCACTCCGGTGATTTCATCCGTGATCCCGCCACCGGCATGCCTGTGCATAGCCGTCTGGAGGAAGGCACCCTGCAAAAGATTGCCAGCGCCACCGGCGGCCGTTATCTCAAGCTCGGCAGCCAGGCGCTCAATGCCAGCGTGGTGGCGGAGGTGCTCAGCACCCTGGATACTCTGGAGACTGGTAACCGCCAGGAAGTAAAACCCATCGAGCGCTTTTATTGGCCGTTATCCGTGGGTATCTTGTGCCTGATGATCGCCCTGCTTCTGCGCCCTACCACTTCGCTGCCTCGTCTGCCGCCTGCCATGGCGGTGCTGGCCTGCCTGCTGGTGCTCCAGCCTGGGGCCCATGCGGCCCTGTTCGGCAGCACCGGTCCCACGCCTGGGGACGCCCTGGACGCCTACAAGTCGCAGGACTACATGCGCGCTCGTGAGCTGTACTCACGTCTGCTCACCGATTCGCCGCCCTCTGCCTCTCGCGCCACGCTCGCCTATGGCTTGGGTGCGGCCAGTCACCAGCTCAAGGATTATGACCGTGCGATTGACGGCTTCAGCCAGGCTCTGGAGTCCAAGGATTCCGCGCTTCAAACCCGCGCTCATCAGGGGCTTGGAACCACCCTCTACGATCAGGGCGTGAAGTCGCTCCAGCAGCAGCCCGAACTGACCGAGAAGGCCTGGACGGACAGCCTCCAGCACTTCGACGACGCCACGAAGCTTAGCAACGATCGCAACCTTGTGGAAAACCGCGACTTCGTGAAAAAGCAGCTCGCCCAGCTCAAGCAGCAAATGCAGCAGCAGAAAGAAAAGAAGAAGGGCAAGGGCGACAAGAGCAAGGAACCCGGCAGCGATGACAAGGGCCAGAAGGACGACGAGGGGGAGGGCAACGATTCGAAGGACGGCAAGAAGGGCGATCCGAAAGATGGCAAACAGCAGGACGGCGGCCAAAAGGACTCCCAGCAGGACGGCAAGGAGGGTAAGGACGGCAAACAGCAGGAAGCCCAGCAAGGCAAGGAAGGCGAGGACAAGGATGGCAACCGGGCGGGGCAAACCCCGGAAGGCAAGATTCAAGCCGGCGAAGCCGGAAAGCACGCGCAGAAATCCGCCGCCGAGGGCGACGCGGAGGCCGCTGAAGATAAGAAGCAGGAAATCACCGGCTTCAGCCGCAATGAAGCCCGCAACTTGCTGCGCACCTACGACGATCAGACGACCGTGCAGAACAAGACGCGGCGTGAGCGCGCGGTGGCGAAAGACTGGTAACCCGGGGAGCCTGAATGAAGGAATCAACAAAGATGGCAAAAGTGAGATGGAACACGTTGAGGGTGGCGGATTCGGAATCGCCCTGCGCAAGATCTATGTCCTTCAGATGCGCTGCGTTGGGGAGGTGGGGTGCGCTGGCGCTTTTTCTGCTGATCAGTGTCGCCGCCCAGGCGGAGGTCAAGGTCACCGCCCGGCTGTCGCCCAACCCCATCTCCCCCAACCAGGTGGCCAATCTCACCCTCACCGTTGAAGACGGCGAGGTGCAGCAGGTGCCAGAACTCAACCTGCCGTCCCCCTTGGGCCTCGCAGGGGCAGTAACCACGGGGCAGCAGGCTATCTTTAGCAATGGCGTCCAGAGCACAGTCTTGCAGATCATCTGGCCCATCACCTCGCCCTCCGCTGGCATGTTCGCGATCCCTCCGTTCCAAGTGCAGGTAAGCGGCAAAATCTACAACACCCAGCCCCTCAAACTGGAGGTCAAGGAGGCTGTGGACACGCCGAAACCCGACGGACCGAATCATGAGAACGGCCTCGGCCAATACGATTCCATCCTGCAGCTTCAGGTGTCTAAGACCGAGTTTTATCAGGGCGAGGTGGTGCCCATTTCCGCCACTCTTTACGTGCCCGGATCGGTCCAGCTTCTGCGCTCCGGCTTGATTGAAGTGGAGAAGACAGATTTTGCCATCCAGCGCTTCCCGCAGATGGGGGAGCAATCTCTGGAAACGCTCGGACGCATCCGCTATCGCGCCTTCACCTATCGCACCACGCTCTCGGCCTTGAAGTCTGGCAAGGCCAGGATCGGCCCCGCCAAAATGGACAATTTGGTCGACATCCCGAGTAATAGTAATCGTGGAGGGGGATTCTTTGGCTTCCCGCAGGTGGATCGCAAGAAAGTCACCGTGGAAGCCCCTGAAGTCATGGTGACAGTGCTGCCCCTGCCCGCCGAAGGCCGGCCCAAGGGTTTCACGGGTGCGGTGGGAGATTTTACCATGCTGGCCACCACCGCCATGCATGACGTGACCGTGGGCGATCCTGTCTCTGTGGATATGATCGTGGAAGGACAGGGCAATTTTGATGCCCTTGATTCCCCCAAGCTCACCGACGCTGTCGGCTGGAAGGTATATCCGGCACGCCGTTACAATGTCGATACCTCTGATCCCAATACTGTCGACCTTATGAATCGCAGGATCGGATTCGCCACCATCCTGGTGCCGGAGAAAGTCATGGCCGCCGTGCCGGCGTTTGAATTCTCGTTTTTCAGCCCGCGCACCAAGAAGTACATCACCCTCCGTTCGCTGCCCATCCCGCTCAATGTCAAGCCCTCGGACAAGGTCTGTCTCTTATACACATCCCCGAGCCCACGAGACTAGGCATGATC
>Ga0118677_10007676_pt1 | contig 17704 bp, 16 predicted proteins | sample AliMusrvi5mmetaG_FD_86154 | JGI IMG/M metagenome (GOLD analysis project Ga0118677, IMG submission 86154) | reverse complement strand
GGCTCTGAGTTGTTCAGTTTCACGTACCGCCTGAATACGTTTTTGCTCGGCTTGTTCGCGCTCTTCTTTGGTCTTGGCATCAGCCACCGCCTTTTCGCGCGCTTCGCGTTCCTTCCTTGCTTTCTCGCCTGCCTCAGCCAGTGCCTGGCATTCCTTGAGCAATGCCGCCGCCTGTTGGTAGGCTTCGACACCCTTGCCTGGCAGACCGGCACTGGCCTCCGCTACCTGTTTCTGGGCCTGCAGGTCAGTCCATTTTGTCGCCCCATATTGTTGGAGCAGACGGGTGTTTGCATCGTTCAAGGCCGTTTCGAATGATGTTCGGGCCTTAAAGTAGGTCAATAGGTCGGCGGCGGGCGAATATTTCCCGGCGATTTCCGGTGCTACGGCTTTGGCTGAATCATAGGCTTGTGTTTGCATTGCCAAATCGAAGGCTCGAACACGCTTGTTCAATACGGATTTTCGCCAACATCCCAAACCGGCTATCACGAGCAGGATTGCGACACAGCCAACAGCCCATTTGAATATCCGAATTGCGGCCATAATCTGGCGCACCCTGGCAGCTTCAGTGATCTCAGCACTCAGCTTTTTAGGGAGTTCGGAGAAGTCGATAACGGAACCGGAGGCATCGGTAAACTCGAGGTGGGCACTGCACCCAGCCTGATAGGAAAGAAACGCCTCGCACGCAGAACGGCAATTTCTCAAATCCTTTGATCTAAACGCCGCGAGTGCCCGTGCTGCCAGCTCTTTGAGGTGAATCTTCGCCTCAGCATCGGCAAGGAGCCGCGCCGCATCCGTATTGCCGGGTTCTACATTGAGGGCTTTTTGGGCGAACACACGGGCATTCTGCCAGTCGTCGGTAGACATGGCCGTTTCGCTACGGGCGATAAGAGCTAGGCAGATTTCATGGCGGAGTTGAACGCATGCCTCGGAATGGGTGGGGTATTCGGTTTGTAGGGTCTGACAAAGTACGTGGGCTTGGTCCATATCACTTCGTCCAAGGCATTCGCGGGCTTGCCTAAAAAGATCGGCGGCGCGTTGTTCATGCGTCTGCCTGATCAGTTTTTGCGCCGCCAAACTCTCAGGAACAAGCTCCAGGGCTTCTCGTGCTAGCCGAAGTGCCGCATCATACTCTCGTGCATCGAGATGTTGCTGGGCGCTTTCGACCAAATTATCGGCGTGAAGCTCTCTGGCTTTGCCCAATAATTCGAGGGCCTCTGCATTGTCTGCAACGACCTCTAGGACACGATTGCAGAGGGAGGTCAACTTTTTCCAATGACGCTGTTCGTGGGAACTACGTGCTTGCAACAAGAGTTCAGCCACCAGGGAATCACAGGTCATCTTGGCAAGGTCCACCGCTTCTGGGAGGGACGGAAGAATAACCGACACACCCTTGCTAATGCGGAACGCTAGATCGAGTTCGCCAGAAGCAGACCATCGGTGCGCGAAGCCAAGGGCGGTGGCGGCGAGAGCGGCACACGCGGTAGAGTGCAGTGAGCTCCGTTCGCCTTTCTTTGCCAAATCAGCAAGGAGAGCCAGGGGGCGCTCGATGCGGGACTGACCGAGTTCCTCCGCGCAGAAGGCGTCCAGACGAGTTCCTGCACTGGGACCGGCTCGCACCCATAGATGCAGGGTGCCGTAGCAATCTGGACATAATGAGGCTCCGTCATCCGTGCAATCGGTAACGCACTGTTCACAGTGAAGCGCAATCGCGAATGAATCGGTGTTAGATGAGGCTGCCATGAAGAGTCCTGCAACTTGCCGATCGCTCAGCGGAGGCCATCGAAAGAGCCAGAAGACCGAACCCATGCATCTTGACCGAAGATGGCCTTGGTATACAGTTCTTCAGCCCCCTGCATTGATGTCCCGCTTATGCTCTTTGCCATTTGTGCGAGAAGTTTGTTGAAATTTACTCCGGCAAGTCCGTCGCCACCTTGAACAGGCTCTATCTGACAGCAGTCTGCCGTCGCCAATTGCTCGAGCAGGGGGCTGCTTGGAAGTGCCGCAAAGAACTGAATCCGTCTTGCCATGATCTTCGCAACAAGATCGCCGACTTTGGCGGCTTCAGCGTCCGTGATCAGACCATCTTCAATGCGCTCGTCCGAGAACAGTGCGACGACGCGTCGCGTCGCTGCCATGGAACCAAAGGGAAAATCCAAGGCACAATCAAGAGCAATCAAGTGATTCTCATCGCCGCCCAGTTCCAACGCCCTAAGTTTGGCGGAGAATGCCGCTCCATCCTCAGTGAACAGACTGGCAGATGCCTGGTAGATAGGCGCTTCGTCTCCAGCCAGAGTCACCGTTCGCACAATGCGTCCCCCAGTGTCACTCTTTCCCAAGCTCGTGGCGACCAGGCCGAGTCGCACCTTGAAATTGAATCCCTGCAGTGGCTTGACAATCTGGTCGAGGTTCCTCGCCAAGCCCTCGAAACATGGACGCATACTCTCGCTGGCGTCGACAACGAAAACGACTTCAACGGTACTTGGTTTCATTTTGTGCCTCTCCCTTCCATTTATTCCAACGTGTTTGCGATGCTAGAATGCAGCAGCGCTCGGTTCATCGTCGGTCACTTGATTCACGTTTACGACTGAGGGGCCCTGAACACTGTCATTTTCGATCTTCGCGATTACACACCAATCGGCCCGCTTACGTGCTGTCAGCGGGACCTGTATGTCATCCCCATTGTTAGTTTGCACGGCCACCCGCCCATCGTAATCGGCGTAGCAGCCGCCCTTCTTATATATTTTGGTCGCAAACAGGATACGGTCGAAGCCGTCAAGCGAAGAGATCGTTATGTTTTCCTCGTTCTGCCCGCCGCTATCGCCGACTCCTGCGTCGGTATCCAGCGTGATAGACTGACCCACCTTGTTTATAAAGTAGATGTGCTCCTGTTCGCCGCGCCTTGTCCGCAGGAACGCGTGCAGATCCAGATCAACGCTTGCCGTCCACTGAAGCTTAACGTTGATACGGGTAAGTGGCTCCGTGGTATTCAGACGTGCAGATTCGCCAACGGCCAGAACCACGCTGCGCGTGGCATCGCTGGCCGATCGGTTAGTTGACCACCGGTCCTGTCCAAAGATAGCCTTTTTCCAAGCAGGTTCACGCCCCATCTGAAGCGATGACATACTGATGCTCTTGCCCATTTGAGCCAGTAGTTTCTTGAAATTTACCGATTTTAACCCGTCCCCGCCATCTACCGGCTCGATCTCCGCGCGGTCCACAGCAGCCAACTGCTCCAAACCGGGGCTCAATGGCGCAGATACGAACAATTGAATGCGTCGCTGCTGTAATTTTTCGATCAACTCCGATATCTTCGCCATAGGCGCCTCTCCCCCAATACCATCCTCCAACTTCTCGTCGCTGAAGAGCGCTATCACCCGCCGCGTGTTCTCCGTGAGACCAAACGGGAAATCGGCGGCGATGTCTAAAGCTAGAAGCGTGTCCTCGTTGCCTTGCGGCTTGAGCGCCCCCAGCACACGACCAATTACGCCGGGATCGGAGACGAAGTAATCTTCGGGCCTCACCTGTGGAGAGTAGAGTCGTTGGAGCAACTCTGGTCCACTCCCGCCTACAAAAGTGTGGTCATACACGGCACCGGACCGATCCTTGCCAGCCGCGTACGCCACCAAGCCAAATCGAACTCGAAAGTTCGCTTGTTGCAGCGGAGCGAGAAGATCCGTCAAATGCTGACGCATTTGCCCAAAACACGGGCCCATACTGTCGCTCGCGTCCACCACCAAAACCAGATCAACGTTTTGTGCTTTCATGTATGGGTGCCACTCCCATCAGTGCTGATGGTCCCATCGAGCGACCTACTCTCTTTAATGTCCAGCACGGGACCTTGCGTCAACTCGCAACATTTTGCCGCAATAGGAGTGTCTGTCACAGAAACGTTGTGGGCCAAGAGGTAGACTCCACTGTACTCTTCGGGCGAAAAGGGCACATTTTCGACCTTTGGCAATTGACCAGATTTGCCGATACCTATAACAATCGACGTGCGATATTTGCTGACAGAGTTGTTGAGGTAATCGAACCCAAACCCGTTGATTTTTAGCACAGGAATCTTTTTGTAGCAGTCGGGTTTCTCCCACCCATTTTCGATGTGTTCGTGACCACACACAACCCGAGAAACTGGGAATACGGATTGCGCAGTTTGGCAGAATCCCTCCAGATCAAGATAACCAAGACCAAAATCCGATGAGTTCTGGCGGCGTTCAGTTGTCCATCCGACACGTTTAGGATAGTTGACGAGTCGGCTCCATGTGAAGTCATCTAGGCAACGTGTGTGATGAAACGCCTCCATCGTTTTCAAAAACGGCCACCGATCAGCAAGCGGCACTCCCCCGTGAGTCGCCAACAGGCCGTCATTGAATAGCATCGCACGAGGTAATCGCGCGGCAATATCAAGGAAGAGGCGCCCCCAAGCCTGAACTTGCTCAGACTTATAACCTTCAGGGGGAGTGTTCAGCCATGCGACGAACTCGGCTGGTTCTATGCCTCGGGCTGCAAAGAACTTCCGATCAGTCCAGTTCCATCGGACTCCGTCATCGTGATTGCCGAGCACCCACATGATTTGATGGGGATGCTTTTCCACCGCATCCAAGAGCGCGGCAAAACACTCGATATGCATCGGCCCTCGGTCAATAAGGTCACCGAGAAAACAAAGTCTGAAGTCTTGCTCCTGAAACACGCGCTGAAGAAGCCTATGCAAAGCAAGAAAATCACCGTGTATGTCCCCGACAAAATGCCACGGTTTTGTCTCATGTTCAGGCGCCAGTTTCTGCACCCGTGGCAGGGTCAAGCCCCAGCCGATCAGTTCCACCTCCCCAGTAGCAATCTTTTTTGCCGCACGCTCAAAGATTGCCGGCATCTCCTTCCGGATACGAATCAACTCTTGATGAGCCAGCACTGTTATTCCCAGTTCTGCTCCTGCGTTAGCAGCACCGGCCTTCTCCTCAACGCCACCACTCTTTGCTGAAGAATTGACAGCAGATAATTCTTGGGAGCCCACCGGAGCAGCGGCGGATTCCGTCATACCTTTCCGAATGGAGTCGGATGTGGGTGAGACAGGTGTGTCGGACTCTGCATCATGCTTAGTCTTCTCCGACACAGAACCGCACAAGCGTTTCGCAAGGTCTAATACACCCATATCAATCTCCTTAATTGAGAAGTCGAACTGTAAGCCGGAAGAACTTGTCCTTGATGGACAACCGATCACCCTCCTTGAGGATGGCCCCAGATGAATCTATGGGGGCTCCGTTGAGGAACAACGGGTGCGTGGCCCAAGAAACATTCACAATTGCCCAACCGCCCTGTTCCTGTCGCTTTTCGATCTTGAACTGCTCTGTCGAGACGTACGGTATTTCGGGATCGGCCAATATTTTCAAGTTGGCACGTCCAAAAGTAGCCCCAAGACGCACTTGGAGCTCCTTGCCTGTCACATCTGACCGAAGCGCAATGCCTGTAGGAAAACGAACATAACCGCACAGCGGGCACTTATCAATTCCATCTGGGATATCGTTGGCGTCTTGTGGACATTTCCAAGGCATGATGATCAACTCACTTTCTGCTCTGTGTGTCGTCAATCGAGACACAGCGTCAACGGGCACTTGCCCGTTTTCCCGAGCGCAATAGTCATTCCGGAAATGACAGGAATTGGGGATGTGAGTGGTGTTCCATTTGCTGTGGTTGCGTTGGTAGCGCCCGCACAATGTTCAATCATCCACTTTCCACCGGTATCTTTGAATAACCGGAACTGCTCTGAAGACATGTATTTTTCACAGTCCGGATTCCATGATTTAAAATGTGCCCGGCCAAACTTGGCCGCAAGATTAACCGCTAACCGTTGCCCTGTGGACCCTGTGATTTCTAGTTCTGCGGGTGCCGTAGACGGAATTGGAAGCGGTGTCGGTACGGCAGGTATGGGCGTGACGGTCGCAGGCCTCGACGGCGAAGCCCGAGGAGACGCAGTTGGAGCGGGAGACACCCGATCAGGCTTGGGTGCTGGAATTGGAGTCGCGACAGTAGTCTTCGGCCTCTTTCCATCAAATTCGGACAGTTGGCCACTCAGCGCACGCAGCACTTCCTCCGCAGTCGGACGCCTTGATGCCTCCGGTCTCATCGCCGCGTTGATGACATACGAAACGAATTCTCCATCCGGTGCCTCTTGGATGGGTCGTTGTGGTGTTATGGAGCGCAAGCGTCCGCTCTTGGCCCGTTCGCTGTAAGCATCCATATTGTCACCAGACGGATGGCTACCGCCGAGCAATTCGCCAAGAATCAGTCCGCAGGTGAAAACGTCTGAAGCTTTCTGCGGAACTTGGTTGGAGAGGTGTTCGGGGGACATATACCCATCTGTACCAACGTACCCTTCGCCGTATCCGTGCCAAGGAGCCTGCCTGCCGTCGATAAGCGAAAAATCCATGTCGATGACGCGAAGAGCGTATTTCGATGGAGTGTCTGCCGGCACTAGGTAGAAGTTTTCCGGTTTCAGGTCAGTATGTACGATCCCTGCCTTATGTATGGCATTTATGCCCGCCATCATGACCCGGGCAAAGACCACGCGTTGCTTCCAGTCAAATACATTGGGCTCGGAGCGCAATCGGTCGACAACACCACGAAGATCCGTACCGCCTTCTACCCACTCAAACACCTGATAGAAAGCGCGCAGAGGCACAGCACCCCCGGACTTCTTGAGCTCAAAAAATTCAATGAACTCATAGCACAGTTTCTTTGCTGCCTCGTTCGACTGAATGCATCGTTTGAGTTCTGTTTGATACGCCACAAACGCGTCGTACCACTTGGCCGCTGCCCCAGGCCGCTTATACTTTTTGAAGAAGACGGTCCGCCCATTTGTCGCCTTCGCCTTGCCGGCGAAGGCGAAAGCACCTGGGTCAAACGCCTTGAGGATCTTGTATCCTTTTATCGTGTCGCCTTCTGCAAACTTGAAGCCGCTGACGAATTCAGTGCTCATTGATTAACCCTCTAGCAGGCTTCAGGAACGGTCGAGGATTTCTGAACCGTTTTCACCAATTGCTTCATCAATTTTGTGAACCCAACGCTGTCCATTGATAAAGCCTTCAGTGCGTCGGTAGCAGCCTGCATTGCAGCTTTCCCACCTTCATTCTCTGGTTTCCCGAGATTGGCTATGGCTGGATTGGAGTCAACCTTCACATAGGCTTCCATTTCACAGGGATCACATGCTGCTAATTCAAGGTAACCCTGCCATTCAGGAACGAAACCGACGGGCACTATCTTGGCAGCCATGAGAGCGCTAATCACATCAGAAACGCCGCCACCTGCAGCTTCCGGCAGTGTCATGGGCGTCTTGTACGTAGCGTCCGTAAAGAAAACTATGATGCGGGCCGCAGTACCTCTCGCGCGCCATTTGTCAGGCTGTTCTCCGTCCTGAACGCCCGATTGCTCCATTTTCGCAAGCTTGAAAAGGGCGTCTAACAAAGATTCCGGCTCGTCACCGCCTGCTTCTGCCTGCATGTTCGGAGCAGTCAACTGGGCCTGAACGGATGCAGCATCACGGGCAAACGGGTTGTCCACAAACCAGTTGGCTGAATTTGCCTGCTGGTCGCGATAACCGCACACCTTGATTCGCCAATCCTTGACAGGATTCTCATTATTCGGATCCTTAGCGGATAGAGTGCTGATAAACGAACCGATGCTGGCTTTCACCGCATCTATGCACGGCTGCATACTGCCCGTGACATCGAGAAGAATTACCAAATCCACTACGCCCTTCACCTTTTTCGGTTCGTCTGCCATGTTCAGTCCTCCTTAGTTGACCTGTTCAATAAATCACGTACCGATTCGAAGTCATCCAGTTTGCCTTCCGTATCCTGCCCCTCGTCCTTGTACTTCTGCACGACAGCATCCCATATATCAACGGCAAGTTCCCTGTAGTCGGTGACAGTAGTTTCGCTCAGAACCTTATCCGGGTGACCGTGTTACTTTGCTCGGTGAATCTCAGCGCCAAGTCCGCTATACTCAGTCTACAATGACAGGGCATTGCATTACCTCACTGTTCTTGTTCTGTGCCTCTTCCATCGAACATATTCATCGACATGACTTGTCATCATCGCTCACACGATCCTTTCCGGGATGATGTCGAGTCTGTCGTTTGTCGGACCGGGGCGCTCCAAGAATATCTTTGTGCCGTTGGGTGCGTCTGTCGCCAGTTGGCTTAATGCGCGCTTCAGCGCGTTCAGCCGCGCATCTGTTGCCTCCATTGAGGCGGCATAAACGGATTCAGTTTGGGCGGTGAAAGTCGGCGTGAAGTTATCGTCTGAGATTGCCGTTTGGAACCTTGTCCGGAAAGCCGCATCCTTTATGTCGTAATGAATCAAGACCCGTGACATGATTTCCCTTCTCCGCGCATAAGTTGCTGTTGGTAATTGAAGAACGCAACAGGAATTTCGCCCAAACACGATTCAAGAAGAGTCCATTCGACTTTCGTAAGCTGATTTGCAACAACTTCCCGATAAAATGCCGGATACTGCTCAATAGTGAGATTTGACATCTGCATCAACCATTCCGTCTTCCATCCAATAGATTGGTTGTCATTTAGCACAAGATAGGGAACATCCTCTATTGTCATGAAGTGCATATCTCCTCCGTTTTCCGCGTCAGTCGGTCAATCGGTCAATGAGCGTCCACTTTTACCGGGACAGTCTTTCTGATGGTCACAACATCGGTGACATCAGTAACAGTCACCACACGCTCGTTTGTCGGGCTTCAACCCCGTTCCCTTGCAAAAAACGCAATGACCGTTTCCCTTACAGGAATGGCAATCATGTCCGCTCCCGGTTGGTTCCTTGCCCGTACCCTTGCACCGTTTACAGATTCCGCTGGATCGTTCTGCCATTTTTACCCTCCCTGGTTGCAGTTGTCTTCTCGGAGATCTGCCCACGTAAGGGTCACCCTCGACTATCGCTGCTGAGCTGTTTTCGCCGCAAGGGCCTGTTTCATGCCTCCAACGTCAACCTCGACTTGTTTGATGACTTGGTCCATCTGTTGGAGGCCATTCGCAATCAAAGCAACCCCCTCGGCAAGACTCGCAAGATGATCTGCCGTGATAGCCGGGCTGCCCTTCAAAGCGTGTATCAGCGCCCCGAGTGTGCCGGTAGCTTGCTCTAAATTCTGGTTCATTGGCTGGCTCATGTCCTCTCCTCCTATTGATTGTTACAGTTCTCCAAACTCACAAAACTCCCAATTCCTGCCATCCCGCAGGTAGCCGCGAAGATTGACCTCAGCGAGATTCATGTCCGGACTGAATCCCTACCAGAGAGAAGCCGTCCCTGCGTCGGATTTCCGATGAAAACCGTCAAGACTTCTCCCTATTCCAGAATTTGGCCAGAAACCAGTACGCTAGACCGGCCAAGACGAAACCGCCTACGAACCAGCCCGTTACTACAATCAGCGGCAGGCCTGATGAGAATTCGCGTATGTTGGTGCTCAAAAAGCCGAGAATCAATGCCGGCACGGCGAAAAGCAACCCCAGCAGGCTCAGGCGTTTCTCCACCCGTTTCTCGCGTTCTTCCTCACGTTTCTCCCGCTTATCGTCTTCCTGCCTGAGTCTCAACACCGCCCGCTCGTACAGGTTGCGAACCTCGTTCCGAACCTCATCATAGAGTTGGGGAATTTGTAGGACTTCCTGCCATTTTCGATAATACCGGTGATGGTGGTCCGACTGCATGGCCTGGGCAAAGTAACCACGAGCGGTGAAATCGAGAAGATCGTCCCGGATCAGCTCCCACTCCATGTCCCCGCCATCCAGCGCTTTCGTGGCCACTTTCTCGGAGAGGCGGGCAAGGGCAAAGCGTTGATACAGCACAAGGAGGCTGGCGCAGAAATAGATGCCACGGGTATGTTTGGGCAGGTCGACCTTCTGGAACTCATCAAGCAGAGCATTTTCGCTTTCAAAGGAAATGAAACTGCCGCCGTTAAGGGTCTGAATGAACCACTGATCGCGGGCATAGGTGAGTTGTGCTGGATGATTTACGCAAAGGTCTTCGGCGGAGGCATTGGCCCCTTGATCGGGACCAAAAAAGTTCCTGAGCCGGTGAAGGGCGGCGACTTTTGAATTTGCGTCTGCGCCTTGTACGAAGAGACTGGCGTAGGGCAGGGTGTGGCCAGGGGTGAAAACATCCGTGGTGTCGAGTCCGCTTGCCTTCAAAACGGATTTAATCACATCCATGAACCAGAATGATTGGTCGGTAGTGGCCCCGGCAATATTCAGCGGGTTGTACGCGACACGCGTCTTTTGTTTGTTGATGGCGTCGTATCCTTCTGTTTCAGCGCATACCCGCACATCACTGCGATGCTGCATGAAACGGAAGTCATGAAGAAAAGCCAGCCATTCGCCCAGATTATCGGAGGTTGGCTTGGCACTCACAGTGATGAACCCGACGCCGTGCCGGAAGAGCGCCAGTTGCATCACAAAATCGCCGCCGAGAGTAAAGGGAATAGGGGCTACGGTCTTTCCGCGAAGCATCCGCCATTCGATCTTGTTCGTCTGGAGTTTCTGGGCAACATCGTTGCCGAGTTGCCAGAATCGGCCCGTTGGTTTTATGTTTGTGGAAACGGGATCAAGAAAGCGGGCCACATGGGGCATAAGATCGTTGGTAGGGATTTTCCAGTCAGCCCAAATCTTCTTGCCGTCTAGGGTGGACGCATCTACTCGTTTGGTGAAGACGTAGAAGGGCTCTGAATCTGTGGAAACTTTATTTTGGGCGGGTAATTCGAACAGAAAAGGGTAGACGAAATAGGCACAGGAACGAGACAGGTCGACTTTTTCGTTCATGTTTTCTCTGGCGAGGAGCCGCCGTCCGTTATCAATGATCGGCTCCATGCAAGTGCCGTCTTGGCCTTGGTGACGGCGCTTTCCCATTGATTTTTCGTGGCGGGCTCATCAAATCCGGGGTACCTGCCCTCGACGGCATATTCGGTCAGAGCGACCACCTCCCGGATATCTTCTGGCACTGAGATTCCCGCCTGTTCGATCCGGTTGACGAGTTCGGCCAAGTCGTGAATATAGGGGAAACGGCCTTGCCGGTGAAGCAAGACGGCTTTGAATGCCTTCTCCGCACATTGCTGGGCGTGGTAACAAAGGTCCTCAAGATAGGCACCCTCAACCCGGCTTTGTGCAATAGCCAGATCGCTGGAGGCCCGATTGAGCCACTCTGCCGGACTGTCGGGGGCGCACCGCTCAGGCGGCATAAATTTCCCGTCCTTCGTTGATCGCCGGAGCGATGACCATGCTGGGGCTGTTGCGATAACGTTCGAGATCGTCAGGCGTGGCGACCACCACATCCACCGCCCGGCCCACCCCAATTAACGCCCGATAAATCTTGCCTGCCACTTCACGGCGCTGGGCGCACGGCTTTACGACCAGCACATCGATGTCGCTATCGGCCTTGGCATCGCCGCGGGCGGAAGACCCGAAAAGGATGATTCGCTCGGGTTGAACGGCAAGAACGATGCGACGGACAACCTCGCGCAAAACCTCTGGCAGGCTAGTCTTGTTTTGCTGGGCATTTTCGAGATTCATGGCCGAAATATCCTTCTTTGCCGACACGAACAAACCTCTGGGTTGTTTTAGTTGCAATCCAAGGGCAAATATACGCAGATTGCGATGCGAAACAAGGCAAAAACATTAAATTATGTTGTTCCTACGCGACTTTGAACCCGATTTTATTCTCCGGCGAGTTTACCACATGGTTCTTTACCCCGGAATTGAATTGATTCGCCAAGGTCGTTGTTGCCTGAAGCAGTACATCAGATGTCACTTGGTTCAACCCTTGGCCGACTGTCAGGATTGCCGCCGTCGTTCGCAACTCGTTGAGATAGGCATAGCTCCAGTTTCCTGTCCGGGTGGCAACGGACTTAACGATATCCGGTTCAATGTTCGAAAAATGATGGGAGAGGTAGGATTGGCGAAGGGCCAAGTCGGGCACCGGGAACGTCCAAATCCGGTCGAATCGGCTTGGTCGGTGGATTAATGCCGGGTCGATTTGCTCCGGGTTGTTCGACGAACCGATGATGAGGATACCCTTGTTTGCCTTCAACCCATCCAAGAGCGCCAGGAAGACCGAGCGGCTCACCATGGTCTCCCGAGTCAGAGAATCCAAGTCTTCCAGTAGGATAATCGCTGGGGCATGCGATTCCGCAAAGGAAAACACACCACTCAAATCATCCTCATCGACACTCTTTCCAATGGTGAGCGAAACGAACCGAGCTTTGTACTTTTTGTGACAGGTGCGAATAATTTTTCGCATCATCATGGTCTTGCCGGTGCCGGGAGGGCCGACGAACAGGAATCCACGCTGATAGCGGGTGTTCAGTTGTTGAAAAATGTGACGTCCGGTGAAAAAAGCATGCACTTGTGATTCAATATCGTCCAGCATCTGGCTGGGAAGGAATATGGATTCACCGGCTCCCCGGCTGTCAATATCGATATCGGGGCCGTTCACGATGGTGATGTGAGCCTTGTTGCGATTTCGGTGGCGAAACCGTTGTGTAACGGCTGAAATGAACCGTTTGATGAGAGCCCAATCGCTCGTTGAAGCCAGGTATTGATTGCAGAACTCGTCGCGATGGCTCAAGTATGAGAAGAAGATGAAATCCCGTCCATCCGGACTTGAAACGCGGATTGCCCCCACCCAGGGTCCCGTGAACTTCTTAGGCTTGAGCAATCCGCCCGATAGTGCGAGACGAGGATACCGGGTTTGAATCCGTTCCCATTTCCATTCTCCGACTTGGCCGGCCAACTCATAGCCGCCTCCCAGCATTTTGGCCATGGCCGGTTGCCCCAGATGGCGGGCCATGTGGATGTAGGTCCAGTGGGGGACATCCGGGAATTCCTCCTGGAGAAACGCCGTAGCCTCGATGGGAGTCAACCCAGGTTTAAGATCCTGTTTTTCATTATGCCCCCGCCCAGTCATTAACCCATCGTGCATCGTCCACCTCCTTAAATTGGCTACGTTTGCTATTCCGCTTTCAGTCGATAACAAGATGAAGCCGAAGGCCGAACAGATTTCCGAATCAAACCTTGAGCCAAGGGCCGAACCGGTATATGGTTTGCCCATTGATTGGGTGGGGGAATGTGGATTTCGACTAATGGACACAGAGTTCAAACACTGGGAAACGTGGAAGACCAAGTGCAACCTCAGGGAGTGTGACACTGAGACGCAGGCGGCTCTTCTTCAGTTCATCCGCAAACGCGCCTACAATCTTGTAATGACGGCGTGCGGAGCCAAGCATTTCATTCCGCCAAATATAAGCGAATTAGATGGCTGGTACTGGTGGGATCTCTTCGAAATCGTCTACATCATCCGTGAGTCCAAAACGCAAAAAAAGTACAAGGATGGGCTATTCTACATAGCCGCTCGCGCCCAGAACGATCCCGCCGATGCCATGGAGCGGCAGGTCTGCACTTATTTTAAAAGGGATGTGCTTCGGGAGTTCATGAAGGACCATTGCCCTCAGAAACAGAGGGATGTGCCGCTTGATGAACCTTTGTCGCAAGAAGAGTCGGAGGGGGAAACGCGCAAGGATCAGAAGAGTCTTGATGGGGACGCGACGCGTGACACGGTTACCCTTCATGAAACGGAGCAGTTGGCCGGCGATTATGCGAATTGGTTGTTCAAAGAGATGAATCGACGAGAGCGGGTGGCTGTGGCGGCCACTTACCTGAACCTTGCCCACTCTACTCCAGAGGTGGAGCGCGCCGCAGGTTGCAAGAAAAGTGTGTTGCGGACAGCCTATCTAGCGCTGTTTACCAAACTTACTGACCGGCTAAAACGCGATTTTCCTGAAGAAACAGCGGAAAATCTAATCCGCCTCGGCTTCTATGTATTTGAGGTGCTGAAAGAAAAGAGCCATTCGTGGGCGAAGCGTGAAAGCTACTGTAAAGGATTCCTCAATCTAATGGGCGACCGGACTGCAAGCGGGAATGAGAGATGAAAAAGTTACCCCCCATATCCTTGCCAAAGACATCGCTCAACCAGCAGAGAAATTTGGTGGATTGGCGGGCCGCTTGGAATTTGGATAAGGCTCTTCAGTGTGCGCTCAGGGACGAGAGGGGCGATTCGTCTCTGCGGCGAGACGGCAAACACGAGCGGCTTGCGGCCCTCGTGACCCCATTTGACGCTGACCCAGAGGTCGCGGTGGGGCAGGTGCGACTCCTATCGCCGGACCTGTGTCCTGAGGATCGAGGGCCGATCTACGTTGCTGTGTTGGAACAACTACGGGGGGGGGCTTTTCTCGTTGCGCCATTCAGTCGCTTCCGGGATCCGGCAACGCCGTATGAGCTTCGGGTAAGGAGTGCGCCGGCTGTATTATCCGTGTTATCGCTTTGGAATGGCCGCCCCCTGTCCCTGTTTGTTTTGCGCCAAAGCTGGTTTATCGACCAAATGACGGGGCAGGAGATTGAAGATGCGTTGATGGTGCGTCAAACTGCCTCACGCCGGGAGGTGTTACCCAGTCACCTGAACGAGCGCGTTGGCGCCCCCTTAATTGATCCCCGTGACGTGCGCTTCGACTATATGGATGAAGAGGGCGAAATCTGGCGGAAAATCATGTTTTTCCCTGCTGAAACGGAAACGGAAGGGGTTATTCAACTGCCCGCCTTTCAGAATGACACCGCAAAAACCGCACTCCAATTGGCCGCCGACTCGGACGAAGACTTTGCTTATGTCTCGATTCTGGAGGTTATGCCGCAACAACTATTGATGCATGTTTTCGCGCGGCCTCACGAAAAAGCCCTATTTCTCGTGATCACCGATTCAACGGGTAAATCATCCGTTGGGCTAGACGGAACAAACGTGTCTCTGCGCGATCTTGGCTTGGTCAGCCAGATAAGCTCGGGCCAATGCCTGATCCAGGCAGATGATTCGGCGGACCTCGCCTTAAGCGATCCGACAGGGGTGAGCTTGCGCCTCGCTAAGGTCGCCAGCCCATCTTCGATTATGCCGTTCGCTTATGTCCGTCTTGTCGAGATGCTGGGTTCAAATCCGGAGGCTGCAACGGTTCTGACCGATTCCGAACTGCGATGCCTGATACAAAATTGTCCCCGAGAGTCGGGGCTTAACGCGACTGTGACGGCTGAAGGCTATTTCCGCGCCTGGCTCTACGCGGGGGCAAGTCGCGAGGCGCTGCGCGCTGAACTTGCAGGTTGCCGCGATCCAGAAATTGACCGGTTGTTTGATGGGTTCCTGCCAGACGTCCGAGCTCGGCAAGTCTGGTTCCGGGATGATATCGTCGAAGTTCCCATGCATGACAGGAGCCAGGCGATTTGGGACCGTCTGGCTGCTCGTATCCGGTCTTTTATTCAAGCGGATGGCATAATCCCTGTGGTCACCGGCGAGAAGGCCGAGGCTGTCCCGATAGCCTTCAACTTGAGGGCAAACGAATCGCCTGAAACCGCCATACGAGAAATCACGGGTAACCCAATGCCCCTGTGGGACGATGCTGGGGAGATTTTGGGGGATTTACATGGTCAGCGCATAGGGCTTCAACTTCTGTGCAGTATTCGAGGGGCCGGCCGGCAATTCGATGGCGAAAGCTTTGAACTACCGGTTTTGCTGGCACTGGCCCGCAAGCGGGGGGATTTACCGGACTACCCATCCTTGAGCATTATGGCGTCGGGGGCAATTCACGGGGACACTGTTGCGGCTGTGGCGGGAATCAACGAGAAGTTAGCTTTGGCGCAGAGGATGGGTGTACGGGTATTCGTTACCCCTGGGGTGGCCGACGGTGATGTTGTTATGGGCGTACCTGTGGGGCGGAGTGTCCAGGACATCGTCCATAAACTTGCGGTTCGGCTGGAGAAGGAGGGCTTGGATCGGCTCGATACCCGAACAGCGGCAGCGTGCTTAAACAGTCTCGGCAATGAAATCCACATGGGAACGGTGTCGCTGGCGGACGCTACCACACGCTTGACTCGTTACGAAAAGGTTCTGGAAAGAGACGCCACGTCCAGAATTGCGACAGAAGGTTTGATCCGGGCCAAGATACTTAAAGGCGCGATTGCCAATCACTCGGGCGACCCGCAAATGGGGCTAAAGGCCACGCAGGAAGCATCGGAACTGGCGGCCAGGCTCAGAATGCCCTTGCTCTACGTGAACGCCATGGCAAACCGGATTGTGAGCCTGACGGATCTTGGTTGCCTCGCCGAAGCAGAATCTGAAGGGCGATGCCTTTTGGAATGGGTGCTCCATGATTTCTCTGGCTCTTCGGCGGAACAGATGCAGGCGGAAATGGTTGCGTGTGGTGTGCTAGGCGGACAGCCCCTCCTGCAAATGGCTCTCCAAGGAGCCGGATGTGGTCGGGAATCACTGCGGCTCCTGGTGCGGGCTTTTGAGATTGCCATAGAGTTGCAACTTTCCGCGGATATCAGCCGAGATGCAGTCCAAGTTGCCCTTTGGTTCGCCCTTCTCGATTCGCCAAACACCGAGGGAGAGGTAGAGAAGGCACGCGCTATTCTTGATGGGCATCCCGGAATGTGGGCCACCGGCAGTCACGCACACTTACAGCGAGTCCGTTTCCTGGGTGCCTATCGAGCCGCTTGTTATCACGGGACTGACATTTCGGGTTCTGCCGAATGGTCATTGCCGGAGGGGAGCGCAACCTCGCTCTATTGGGTTCGGGCAACTTCCCAGAAGTATCGAGGTACATTGCTGGCTAAACAGGGGAACTTTGATGCCGCCGAAAAGGACTTTGCCGCGGCTTGGACTATCCTGGATCGAGAGTCAGCCCCGTTGCTCCGTTTCATCGGTGGGACGGTCGCACTTGCGGCAGGTGAAGCCCTGTTGCGCGAGAACCGGTCGGTGGCTTTGGATTACCTACAAAAGGCCAAGGCTGTTTTCGCGCTACATACTGATCGCTTTGAGGGACCCATCAAGGGCGATTTATGGCTTCGCCGGACGGAAGGCTTGCTAACGAATTCTTCAAGCGAGAGTCTGCCTGATCCCCAGCGGTTCTTCCCTTATTGAGATCGATATGCCGACCAAGAAACCGAAGATTAAAACGATTACGCGCAAACAGATCGTGCAAGTAGTTGAAACACAAAAGATTTGTACGATGAGTCGATTGGCTACGATCTTGGGCCTGACAACGGAGAACCAGCCCATTCCGCAAGAAGTGGCGACACGGATCCAACTTCAGGTCCCGGACATTGAAACGCTCATTGAGAAAAACCGCGTAGCCATTATTCTGCGCGAGAGGGCGCTGGCCATTGGGGGAAAAATGCCTCGTGACGATGGGAAGGCACATTTGGGAAAGACCTGCCCTACCTGCCGACGAGCGGTGCTTTCTGCCTTGGGAGTGAAGTTCCTGGCTTGCCCGGAATGTGGCGCAACCTATCCGGCGGGTTAAACAAGGCAAACCCCGCCAAGAGGCGGGGCAACTCCCTGCTACGCTCCGCAGCGTGCCACGCTCTGCGGCGGGGTTCCACTCCGCGAGAGTCGCTCCCCCAGGGGTCGCAGACTTCTTTCAAAAACACCCCCTTTGAATCACCCGACGGTTAGGGAATGCGCCAACTTTCAGCTATCAGCCGTTTCATTCTTGTTTCCGCCATTCCCCCTGTGTTACCGTCTTTTCACACATGACAATTCCGGAATTTATCGCGAAATGGCGCAAGGTGGAACTGAAAGAACGATCCGCCGCGCAGGAGCATTTCATCGATCACTGCAACGCA
>Ga0118677_10003822_pt2 | contig 17705 bp, 8 predicted proteins | sample AliMusrvi5mmetaG_FD_86154 | JGI IMG/M metagenome (GOLD analysis project Ga0118677, IMG submission 86154) | reverse complement strand
GAAATAGTCGAGCCCACTGTTCGCGTCCAAAGCCACCGTCCCCGGGTAGCCAGTTTCAGCCGGGCCATGGTGTAGCTGTTGGTAAACTCCCCGGCCCAGTAGGCTATCAGGCTGCCTGCGGCAAACCGCGGCACCAGCCCAAATACCCTTGCAAACGATTCCTGGCCGCTCCAGCCCGGAGCCGGGGGCAGGGCCACCGCCAACTGGCCGATCAAGGCGAGCAGGCCCATTGCAAAAAAGCCCAGCCAGATGGCCCGCCGCGAGGCGCCGTAGCCGTAAACCTCTGTAAACACATCCCCGCAGATGTAAGTCAGCGGAAAAAGAAATTCTGCCCCGCTGATCCGCAGCCACCCCAATTGGCACACTTTCTGTCCCACCAGGTTCGAAATCAGCAGAACCACGACGAACCCGATGGTAAGCGTTTCCAGGTGCCTGTAATGCCTTGTCACTTAATGAGGATAGCTCAAGCCCCCGGCAACCTTCCTATAGCCTTCAGCCCGAGTGTTGCCCCTCTCGCCGGGAACTTTCCGGCCAAAGACCGCGGTTCTTTGACATGGACCCTCTGAGTTGGTAGCCTTCATAAGGGCGCTCACGGCCATACAAGCCTGTACCTGCCCTTATAGCGTCCCCGTCGTCTAGCCCGGCCTAGGACACCGCCCTTTCACGGCGATAACACGGGTTCAAATCCCGTCGGGGACGCCAATAGAATCAATAGTTTAGCAGATTTTCCCCGTTTTTGCCGCAGAGCAGTTTGGGGAGCTTTTAAGCCATCTTTTCGGCCTCCAGGGGAGGCTTGACAGGCTGTACCATCTCCACTACTTTCTGTTGTGCTGCACGTTTGGCGGGCGTCATGGCCTAAGCGTAAACGTCCATTGTGATGCGAGCGGACGCGTGCCGCAACAGTTCTTGACCCTCGATTTCCAGGGGCAGATCCGGACCGAAGCGATTTCCGTGGTGCGAAAGCTGCGCAATCATCCCTCCATCGCGCTGTGGAGCGGTGATAACGAAGTAGACGACGCCTACTACTACCACGGTCTCGATCCGGCTCGCAACGTGCTTACCCGCGAGGTGCTGCCGCAAGTCGTCTTCCAGTGCGATCCGTATCGGCCTTTCCTGCCCAGTTCGCCCTACATGTCTCCGGAGATGGTTGCCGCCAGGAACCCGCATCTGATGCCGGAGATGCATCTGTGGGATACGCGCGATTACTTCAAGAGCGCCTACTACACCGAGCATCCGGCGCACTCTGTCAGCGAGATCGGCTTTGACGGCTACCCCAGCCTCTCCGGGCTCAAGCGCTTCATCGACGACAAGAACCTGTGGCCCTGGCAAAAGAGCCAGGTGTGGACGCTTCACTCCGCCAGCCAGGTAGGCGACGACTACGAGAACAAGCTTCTGGCCAAGGAGTTGAAGGACTTCTATGGCGTCGTCCCGGACAAGATTGAGGACTTTATCTATGCCTCGCAGACCAGCCGGGCCGAGGCGTACAAGTACCTCATCGAGATGACGCGCCTCAAGAAGTGGCGGCGCACCGGCGTGATCTGGTGGAACGCCATCGACGGCTGGCCGCTGATTTCAGACTCCGTGGTGGATTACTACTTCAACAAGAAGCTTGCCTACCATTTCATCAAGCGGGTGCAGCACCCCGTGGTGCTCATGGTGGACGAGTTCGAAGGCCACAGCGGCGACGACTGGAGCCTTCAAGTGGTTATGTGCAACGACTCCCGCCAGGATGCCGCTGGCCACTACAAGGTGTGGGATGCCGAATCCGGCGAAACGCTTCTCGAGGGAGACTACGCCTCCAAGGCAAATGGAAACATTGCTGTGGGCAAAACCCAGGCCTTCCACTCCGACAAGAAACTCTTCCTGATGGAGTGGACGACAGGCGGGAAAAAGTACGTGAACCACTACCTGCTGGGCCTGCCGGCTTTCTCGCTGGCGCAATACAAAGCCTGGCTGCCCAAGATCGCCGCGCTCCAGAATGACTTCGACCCAGAGAAGGTGGGAGTGTAGGCGGAATCCGGCATCAATTCACGAGGTGGCTTCTTCCTTATGGAAGAAGCCACTTTCCGTTTCGGCTGCTCTGCAACTTGGCTCGATGAGGCACTCGCGTTCGCCAATTCAGAGCTACATCTTCGATTGCAGAATCCCCAACAACGTGAAATCCAGCTTGTGCCCATGCCAGTCCCTGTACCGGGTGCCGGGTCGATTGGTGTCAACAATGCCGTTCGAGCCGCGCAGATTCCACAGTGCCCACCCGCAGTTCAAGCTGCCGATCATGTCAGGGTGTCGTTGAACCATGCGTAGACCACATCTGGAGCCGTATAGCGATTGCATCCCATTTCGCCGAAATGAATCGGAACTCCTCGCTGCGCCAGTTCTCCCCACGGGCGGAATTGCTCCTCGAGCGTTCGCCTGTCGGCGATCACCCTGCCTTGAGCATCCTTCAGGGGCCAGGTGGGTACAGGTAACCCATCGTTCGACGGCCGTACCCACTCGCATTGATAGCAGGTGAGCTGATACGGCGAGTAGTCGTGGCAACTCTGCATGACTCCTGTATCGAATAACTCCAGATTGGGCATGCCTGCCCCCGGATAGCCGTCGCTTACAATCAACCGCCCGGCATCTCTCCCTCGAATCGCAGCAATCGCGGCGCGCGCCACGCGCGCGTATTCTCTTACTCCATTAGGATCACCGTGCTGGTTCACGATAATGATCGGTTCGTTGACCAGTGTCGCCTCTCCCGCTGAAATGACCGCGATCTTGGAACCAGCCGAAACCTGTGTCACGGCAGGAACACCTGCCTCGTTCGGTCGAACTCAGCGAAGAGCCGCCTCCTATAGCTTTGTGCGCGCATGATGAGGGACGCCCTCTTCAGTTCATCAACTTCGGCCTTGCGGTCTGCTACCTAGCCGAGTTGAATACCATGCTGACGGAGCGGGTTTTCAAGTTCAGCCAACCGGAAACCCATTTGCAAGATCTCTGGCTCGAATGCCACACGGAAGCGATTTGCCTGTTCTGTTGATCGCTAGTAGGTGAAGTCCGACAGTGCGCCGGTCGCGTTCTCGACCACGACGTACTCCACGCGATCTTGCAGCCGGTTCGCCCAGGCGAGAACGCTCTCGACGCTGGCCGGGTCCGGGGTCACTACCCCGACTGCCGTAAGCCGGACTCCCGTATCAGCCACATCCTCATACATCGAATCGAACCAGTCAGCCGCAACCTGCCCGGCGCCTGCTCCCATGTCGGCAAGAATGATAGGCGTCCCACCGTCCGGATGATCGATAAATGCATCGAGTCCGGCAGGCATATGGAATTCGTTTCGAAATTGAAGCAGGTAATGCATTCACGGACACTCGGGCATTTCTGCTTGCTTCGAGGGGGTCCATCGTGCCCTGCACCGCGCTGCTCCCGATATCGTATTATCGCTACTCTGGCGAACGCTCGATCAAGCCTCCATCACTCCGGCGATCGACTGAAGCATTGAATGGAATCTTCTACCTACAGAAGTCCGTTGCGTACCCAAACCTCGACCCTGCGATTCTTGCTTCGCCCCTCTAGAGCATCGTTCGAAGCCACGGGAAGTTTAGCTCCGAAATCCCTGATGTTACCAGCCGGCACAACGACCCCAATGGCACGCAGTTCCGTGGCGACGCCCTCGGCCCTTTGGTGGGCGAGCCGTCGATTGGGGGCGCGGTCCTCGACCTGATCGGCAAAACCAATCAAGAGAATGTCGTCTCCAGTTCCGCCGTGCTGCGAAAGGAACGTACGAAGACGCAAGACATTTATCTTTGCCAGGTTGTCAAGTTGGCTTTCGGTATCCCCCGCAGTTTCAGTCTTGGCAACAGAGAAGTGGAAACTGAGGCCGATTCTCGAATACCCAGTTGCAATTTTCTGGTATGCGAGGGGGGCCCCTTTCGGAGGCGCAACATGAAAAACCTTTGGAGTCAGGTCGACAAAGGGTGTTTGGTCAACAATTGCCTGGCCCGGTTTGTAGGTCGCATAGCGTATAAACGCGTTGACCATCGATCCCGGTGTATCCCAGTCGTACAGTAACAGCCGCCGGCAAATCGGATAATCTTCCGTTACGATCGAAAGCTCGGTGGGAAGAAAGGCGAGGCTGCTCCCATCTGAAATGGAGAGGGCCTTGGCATCCCTGACCAGTGGCGAAGATGCGTAGCCGATGGCATTCCGCGAGCGCATTACGGCATCGACAATCTGGTTACTGTCTCCCATTTGCCGATCCTTGGGAAGTGCTGCCATCCTGGCGGTCTCGAGAGGGTTCTTCCCCATCACTTTCTCAGTAAACATTTCGGATGTGCCGGAATTGCTGTCGCGTCCATAAAGCTCAATCGGCGCATCTTCTCCGCCGACATCTTTCCAATTCCTGGTTCGTCCTGAGTAGATCGACCGCAATTGCGGAATGGAAAGCTGCGAGACAGGGTTGCCGGGATTCACGATAACGGCGATTGCGTCCAGCGCCACAACGTGCTCAGCGGGGCGGTCGTCCACATTCCGGTTCTGGGAAGAGGGCGGCAAATCCGAGTCGCCGATAGGTCGCGACGACATTCCAATATCGCAGTAGTCCAGGCCGCTTTCTGCGGAAAGGCATCTGAAAGCGGCGCCCGATCCGGTGGCGTAAATCTCAATGACCTGCAGGCCTGGTTTCCCCGGCACCTTGCCCCACACGTGCAAGACAGGGTGCCCACCGTGATCGTGCCATTTGATCTTTTGACCGGTCTCAGTGGCTCCGAGTTCGCCTCGCAGAAAGGCCTCTGCCAACTTGGGCACAAGTTCGTCGCCGATAGAAGTCGAGCCATGCAACGACAACACAATGTGCTCATGAGGCTCGAAGATTCTATCGCGGAAGAAGAACATGGCAATTCCCGCTAGCATCAGAACGAAGACCACGGGAACTTGCCACATCCGCGCTTTTCTGTGTCCTTCAGCACGTCCCTCAGAAACTCCATGATGCATGGACCCGAGTGCCGCGACGAGCTGGAACCGTGCCAATCCTTGTTTCCACGCGTTGCCCATTCGACCACTTCCCTCTTCATCAAAGAAGGGTATTTCATCCTTTGCTTGACGACGCAGTTCCATCTGCGTTCCCAACAGTCTCGCACAGAATAACTCGGATCGCCTGCGCGACTGCAACCTTTGATGCCTTTGGCATTGTGAGACGGAGAGTATCTTCGGGGAATTCCGCAGTCTTTGACGCTGAACAACATTGTTCGAGCGAGGTTTCGCTTGAGTGTGTCGGCGCAGATTCAGCCGGAACAGTTCGGTGGTATCGTTTGGCCCCGCACGCCAGTTGATCTGCTCAAGACCACACATTGCTTCTGGGGTCCGCGTCCCGAAGAGACAGAGAAGATTTCCGCTCCATTACATCTTTGCAAGGCTTTCTTACATCGCCGCAATGGTTGCGCGCTAGCAAACTTTTCGAGCCTTGACGCGAAGCATCATGCAATTGCTTTCAGAAGTTTTTGTTGTTGCGGATGCATGCAGCGGGCATCCGACGCTCGAGCAGCGATCAGTTGAAAGCACAGAGGAGGATGGCATGGGCAGCAGAGCACTGTGCAGATTGTTTCTAGTACCACTTCTGGTCGGCCTCACTACCTGGGCAAACGCCCAGGCTTTCAGGGTTCAGTGTCCGACCACAACCTCGATGCATCCTGCGGCCGGAGCCAATTCGGCCACCGGCGCGCAGTACACGGGGCCAACGACCTTTACCGACCCGATCACCGGTCTCAGCTACACCAGCAACGGCGGGCAGATTAAGTGCCAGCAGGTCTCAGGCGGCGATGGGTACGCGACCATGGCCGATGGAACGCAAATCTACATGTTCTCGTTTGGTCCACTATCCGGCTTGGCGAATATTGCCAACGGGCAGCCGGGAACCGTAACGCCTGACACATTCAACCAGGTCTTCAACGGGAACCTGCAGCCCGGCGATCCGGCCACGACAGACACTGGTACCTCTGCTGCCGATCTTGCCGCCTTCACATACAACGGCGCGGTCGGGCTTTCGCCCAATCTGGATGCCAGCGTCGGAAACGGGACCGCCGGACCCATCGATGGACATGTCGATCCACGGCCCATCATGGATGTCGGTGTAATGAACGGCAACCAGCCGGCGCCGCTGATGGCCATCGACGAGGATGACGAGTTCTTCCTTACCCTCACCAACGTGGGCATGTTGATGCGCCCGGATCTTTTCGAGCAGCACACGATTCACTTCCACGGCTATCCCAACGCATCCTCCTTCTACGACGGCGTGCCAGACGCTTCGGTGGCCATCAACATCGGCGGAAGCATGTCGTACTACTACCTGGCGCCCGATGCGGGAACGTACTTCTGGCATTGCCACATCACGCCCCCTGAGCACTTGCAGATGGGCATGGTAGGCCAACTCTATGTTCGGCCGCGCCAGAACCGGGTTCCGGTCGGAAACAAGCTGTTTGCATCCTTGCAGGCTCAACAGGCCGATCTTCGAACAGCCTCGAACTGCGTTGCCGACATCCTGTGCACCACTCCCCAGCCGATCGCAGATAGCGGATTCAAGCAAGCGGTCGATCCCCTCACCAGTAGTCCGTACAAATATGCATACAACGACGGCGATGGCTCAACCCGCTACGACGTCGAGTACCCGCTGCAGATTCACGGATTCGATCCGAACTTTCACTTTGTCGGCATGACCTTTAATCCCGAAAACTTTGCCGGAATGAAGGACAAGTACTTCCTGCTCAACGGGCGCAGCTATCCTGACACGGTTCAGGCGGGGCCCATGCAGACGCCTTCCGCGGATGGCGTAAATCACTTCTCTCAGCCGCTGCCTTCCATCATCAATATCCCCGCCGGGGGCAGGGCGCTGCTGCGCATCTCCGACCTGGATGTTACCGAGTACCAGACACTGGCATCGCTCGGCATTCCGATGCAGGTGATTGCGCAGAATGCACGGCTGCTGCGCGACCAGGCGGGCGCCAACATGTACTACAACTCCAACTCAATCACACTTGCGGGCGGGGAATCGATTGACGTGATCCTTGACGCCAGCGACACAAGCAAATACCCGAGCGGCAGCACATTCTTTCTCTACACTCCAAACCTCGATCACCTGGCCAACGATGCCGAGAACTTCGGCGGTTTGATGACAGAAGTCCATATCAACTAGGAGAGCGGCAATGAGCGCAACGAAAATGAGGAAGACGATATCCAAAACACGTCTGCTTCCGGCTGTGATGCTGGCGCTGGTCTTGCTGCTCACGTTGAGAGCGCAAGCCGCAGCCCCGGGCATTACCGGATCTACCTTTTACCTCACCGCCGGTGACAGTTACTTGACTCAACCGGACGGCCGCAACCTGTATTCATGGGGGTATGGTTGCGATGCCGCGCACGCACCCGCATTTCTGCCCGCCATGCCCGGCAACCGTTGTGATCCAACCATGCAGGTGCCGGGTCCCACTCTCATCGTTACTGAGGGCGACTCGGTATCCGTGACCCTCACCAATCATCTTCCCGCGGGGCGGGAAACACATCGATTCTGTTCCCCTCGTTTGCCGTGGGCACATCGGGCGGAGTTGCGGGTTTGCTCACGCAGGAAGCCGCACCCGGCGGATCTGTGACCTATACATTCACCGCCACTTCACCCGGCACCCGCGCTTATTACAGTGGAACACAAAGCGATCTGCAGGTGGAGATGGGCATGTTCGGGGCAGTGATTGTATTGCCCAAGAACCCCGTCTCCTGTGCGGCCAGCACCAGCAATCTGCTTGCGGAGTCCCATTGGGGAGAGACAGATTGGCGGCTGTCATCCTCGGCATACGACCATGCTTCCTCGTGCTACGACCGCGAATACCTGTTCCAGTTTTCTGAGATGGATTTGAGGATTCATAACCAGGCGGACGAGCAGATCCAGGCCATCAAGGCATGCAACAGTGCAGCATCCTCTTCCACGGCGTGTCCAACCCAATTGAATGTCATCACCGAGCCATATAGTCCGGCGTATTTCATGGTCAACGGTCGCTCCATGCCCGACGACATGGATCCGAACTACGCTGCCGAGTATCCGCATCAGCCCTATAACGGGAACCCGCACATGCATCCCGGTGAACTGGTGCTGTTGCGCATCATCGGACAGGGACGATGGCAGCATCCATTCCACGAGCACGGCAATCACGTGCGTATTCTTGCGCGCGATGGAAACCTGATTCTGAGCCAGTCAGACCCCACCAAACTTGCAGGCCCGTTGCTGTTTACCACAACAACAACGCCTGGCGTAGCGATGGACGGAATCTTCTACTGGACTGGGAAGGGCCTGAACTGGGATGTCTACGGCCACAATAGCACTTCCACGGATGGTTTGGCCAAGCTGGCATGCACGCCTGACGCGAATGGCTACAACACGGGCGATCCTACCGCCGTGAACTATTTCGAGTGGTGTGCCGACCATCTGAAGCCATTGGAGAAGGCTCCGTTCGGGGATGTTGCCTCCAACGGCCCCATGACGTTGCCCGACGCCAATTATCTGACCAACGGCACATGGTTCGGCGGCAGCGCTTACCTGGGGGGCGACGCAACAACACGTGCCGTTGGCGCTACGGGCACAACGCCTCCCGCCGGCACAATCGGAAACTCACCTTCCGGTGAGGCGGGCTTTGCCTTCATGTGGCACTCGCACAACGAGCGCGAGATTACCACCAACAACGTTTTCCCTGGCGGAATGATGATGATGATGCTCGTCGATTCCCGGGAATTCATCATCGATGAATCCAATTGAGCGAGGAGAAGAAAGATGCGATTCAACTATCTGAAAAAAGGCTTGAATCAAGCGGTACTGGGTGTTATTGCGCTTCTCCTCGGGGCTAGTGCGTCGTTCGGTCAGCAGGTCGGGTTGACTGCTGCGCCAACTACCACGACCCTTCCGGATGGGAAGACAGTACCGATGTGGGGCTACACGTGCGGCGCGGTAGCCAACGGCGCAACCTGCGCTTCGCTTAACCCTAACGCAGCAGGCGCGTGGTCGCCTGTCATTATCACCGTCCAGACAGGAAAGTCGTTGGAGATCGACCTCTCGAACCAGCTGACTTTTACAGCGGGCGCCGGCACGAATACCGTGCCGACATCGCTTGTCGTAGTAGGCCAACTGGGCGGCGGCTTGGGATCGTCCCCTAACTTCGTTTCCAGCCCAACCCACTCGGCAGGGAGCGTTACATGGCCGACCGCGAACACCGGCCCAACATTTAATCCCCCCACACAGCCGAATCGCGTTCAGTCTTTCGCAACCGAGGTTGCGGAAGGAGGCACCACTCCTCTCACCTGGAGCAATCTCAAGCCCGGCACCTACTTGCTTGAGTCCGGAACCCATCCTTCGATCCAGGTGCCGATGGGCCTCTACGGGATTCTGGTGGTCACCGGCGCTCCCCAGGGCACTACGCAGGGAACTGCTTATCCCGGAGTGAATTACGATGCCGATGTTCCTCTGGCACTGGGAGAGATCGATCCAGTCCAGAACGCGACCGTATCTGCCGTAGTGAGTACACCAGGGTTCAACGAACTCACAGTGTGGTCGGGGCAGCCAGGGCAATGCGGCAACCCATCCTCTCCCACTTATCACACCTGTTACCCGCCGGTAGTTAATTACACGCCGCTCTACTACCTGATCAACGGCGTCGCGCTGGACAAGAACAATACAAACAAGTCTACGTATACCATTAACGCGCCACCCAGCACGGGCCAGGTGCTGGTCAGGTTTGTGAATGCGGGCCTCCATATGCACGTTCCTTCAATCGTGGGAGCGGTAACGGGCAGTTCCAACCCTCCCGCGCCGGGGTTCTCTCTGATTGCCGAAGACGGCAACCCGCTGCCGGGAACACCGCGCGTACAAGGCGAAGTGTTTCTGGCCGCCAGCAAAACCTACGATGTGATGGTAACCGCGCCTGCCGGCGCTGCGGCACTCCCGGTCTTTGACCGCGAGCTGAGTTTGTCGGCCAACAGCATGCGCGACAGCGGCATGCAAGCCTACATCGGCATCAATGGCGGCGTTGCGCCCAAGCCGAGCACGGCCGTCGTTGCCAACCCTGACAGTTACTTTGTCGTTGGCAATAAAACGCTGACGGTTGCAGACCGTGGCAAAGGCGTATTGGCGAACGACGTGAACGTAACCGGCGTGGCTCTCGCCGTTGCGCCTGCTTCGGGAACCGTGAGCCTGAACAACGATGGAACCTTCACATATACGCCCACCGGGACCTTCGCGCCTGACGCGTTTACGTATTGCGGCAATGGAACAACACCTTCCTCTGCCTCTCCGGTATGCGCCAAAGTCACCTTGACGGCGGCGCCCATCGAGTCGGCTTCGGGCATCGTCCTCAACAACGATACCTACACTTCGAAAGTAGCAACCAGGCTGAACATCAATCGGCCGGGCCTGCTGGCCAACGACTACGACACCCTCGGCTATCCGCTGAGCGTCGTGGTATCGAGCATCGCGCCCGACGGCGGCCTCACTGTGGTGGCGAATGCGGATGGTTCTTTCACAGCCACCGCCGCATCTGCGGGAACGCACACCTTCACTTACCTTGCGCAGAACTCGCAGGGAACGAAGGCCTCGACGGCGGCGACGGTTACCATCAACTTCCCGCAGCCCAGCAATCTTGCCGTCACGGTGAAAGATCCAAAGTCCGGAACCGTGTTAACGGACTATCGGTGGATCATCGAAGAGGACCGCACCTTCCACGTCGATCCGAACGCGCAGGTTAACACCGGAACGCCGATTCCAAATCTCGGCTTGAACTTCCACACCAGCTATATGCCGGTAGTGGCACAGGGATGCGTTGGAACAATTTCCTGCGAATCGGGCCAGACTCTGCTGGGACAGGCGGCAGCATGCGACGTGGACGATGGCATTTGCCGAACCACCGCTTCGCAGAAAGCTGAAGTGCTCCCCGGCGCGGTCTATCTCGACCCGCTGAAGCACTACTATATCTCCGTCATTCCCGGAGACGCGGCCAATCCGTTTATCACCGGAAACGTATCGGACAACTGCATTGCCGGTTCGACCGCGGCAAATGCGGCCACCTGCGGACACACCATGGGCGGTTCTCCGATTGCGCCGGGCCAGCAGGCGGTGACGGTTCTGGTAGACGCGGCGCCATTCCCAACCACAAAGATTTCCGTTGTTGTATTTGAGGATGACAACCCGCTGAACGGCGAGCAAGACGCCGGCGGAGGCGTGGATATTCTCGCGCCCGACGAGCCTGGCCTGGGGGGATTTGAAATCCGGCTGATGGACGATGCAGGGGGAACCGGCGATCCCACAGGCCAGATCACTTACGACATGTTCAACATGCCCATTTCCAACTCGCTTGCGGGCATGATCGATCCTGTCACCAAGGCGGATGCGTGCCCAGTCTCCAAGCAAGCTACGGATGGCACGCTGGCCGCTGGTACCGCGGGAGTAAATCCGCAAGCCGGTATCGTCGGCGTTGTGGTCACTTGTCCCTACTATGAATCCGATGGCAAAACAGCCTCGCCATTGGCGGGCCAGGCGATCATCGCCAATCTCTACCCTGGCAGATATGCAGTTGTAGCCAACCCGGGCGCGGACAGAATTGCGCGCGGCGAGGAATGGGTTCAGACCAACACGCTTGACGGGCAAAAGGGCCATGACGCCTTCAGCAAGATCGGCGGCGCGTCCTACTTCCAGGAATATGGTCCATCCGGGTACCACGACGTAATCGGGTTCGCGAACGCGAAGATCATTAACTCTCGCCTCGCGCCGCTTTGCGCCAACCAAACCTGCACCAGCACGGTGAAGGGCCAGGTAACCACCGTTCGCTTGAGCCGCACTCCCGATGAGCGGTTGTACTCCAGTGGTTCCTATGACAGCTTTGCCTTCACGCAGTGCTATGTGAGCATCGGCGATACGGACGGAGCCGACTTTGCATTCACCAAGTGCGACCAGGACGGCAACTTCACCTTCTCGAATATCCCTGCCGGAAGCTGGAGAGTGGCCTTCTTCGACCAGTGGAACGACCTGCTGCTCGACGGGCTTTCAGTTCCGGTGGCCGTTGCGGCGGGGCAAACGGCTGACATGGGCCAGGTGCCGATTCAGCAGTGGCAGCCCAACCTGTACACCCGCACATTCTTCGATCTGAACGGCGATGGCGTTTCGGAGCCGAACGAGCCCGGTCTGGCGCTGGTTCCCATCGACGTGCACTTCCGCGACGGCAGTTGGTCAAATCGCAATAACTCCGATTTGAATGGCTACGCCGCATACAACGAAGTGTTTCCGTTGTTCAACTGGTACGTCGTCTCAGTGGACACCACCCGTTACAAGCAGACGGGCGTCCACGTTGTGTACGACTCCGGCGGCCCGGCAGACGGCACTCCGGGCGGCGGTGGCTCCACGATCGGCCAATTCATGGCCAACACCAACGAACAAGTCCCGCTGCCGGCGAAACTGCGCTTTCCCGGTTCTGTGTATTGCAAGACTGCAGACTGCACCGGATATTCGATTCAGAATGGTCCGGCAAGCAGCACCTCAGATGCGGTTGGACAGACCTCGACAGGAAGAATCGACCCTCCCTGGGTTGTTCTGGAGGGCTGGCAGGAGTTTCCCGGCCAGAACATGTTCATTGAATTCGGCAAGAAGCCCTACGCGCCTGGCGAGACCGGCGGCATTCGCGGAGATATCGTTTACGCTTCAACTCGTCCCTTTGACGACCCTCAACTACTGGTGCAGAACACCTGGGAGCCGGAAGTCCCGGGCGTGACGGTCAACCTTTACAGGGAAGGGACCGGGCCCGATGGATCGCAGACCCTGACCCTGGTCGATTCCACGAAGTCAGCAAGTTGGGACGACTGGGCGCAGGGTTTCCGTTCGGATGGAATTCCCAACATGAACTGCCCCGGGCAGACTACAACTGACCCGTTCTACTTCACCCTGGCGAACACGCCGCAGTATCTTGATGTTTACAACAACCCCACCAACCCAACAGCGCTGCCGTATAACTCGCAGTTCAAATGCTATGACGGCATGCACAACTGGAACCAGATGCAGCCGGCGTACTTTGACGGCTTCTACGAGTTTCCCAGCGTCACCGGCAGGGACCCCGTAACCGGCAAGCCAACTGCGACTAACTGCACCGGTTGCGTAAAGAACACCTTTACCGACACCGCCGACTGGTACTACGGCCTCGACATGCTGCCCCCGGGCAAGTATGTGACAGAAGTCGTTGTGCCTCCCGGCTACGAACTCGTCAAGGAAGAGGATAAGAACATCCTCATCGGCGATAACTATATTGCCCCGGCAACGCAACAGTTCGGCTCTATCGGCAATGTATTCATTCTGCCCGACCAGGCTTCGGTCGCCAGCGAATACAACCCCAACAACGCACAGAATTCCACGCAGAACATGGGCTCCCCGAACGATATCGTTGTGTGGCCATGCGTGGGCCAGATGCGCACTGTCCCTGACTTCATCAGTCTTTACCCGCAGTCAGGCGAAGTGGCGCCGTTTGCCGGCGCAACCCGCCCGCTCTGCGACCGCAAGGAAGTGACACTGAACTCAGAGATGTCGGCCGAAGTGAAGTTCTACCTCTTCAGCTCGACGCACACGGCTGCGCACTTCTCGGGAATCATCACCGACGACTTCTCGTCTGAGTTCGACCCGTTTGCCCCGGCGTTTGGCGAAAAGTTCTCGCCGCCGAATCTTCCGGTTGCCCTCAGGGACTTCAACGGGCTTGAAATTAACCGCGTGTACGCTGACCAATGGGGCGAGTATGACGGATTGAATTACTCCACCTGGCAGGTGAACCCGCCGAACCCGACCGGTTACGCTCCCACCGTGATGGTGGTCTGCATGAACGATGCCGGCCCGATTCCCGATCCGAATCACCCTGGGCAGACCATGATCGATCCTGCCTTCAACCCGCAGTACAGCCAGTTCTGCTACGACCTTCCGTTCATGCCGGGACAGACCGGGTACTTTGACACGCCGGTTGTGCCAACAGCGGCATTCTCTGAAGGCTACAATCATCCCGATTGCGCCTACCCCGACGTTACGCCTGCCGTAAGCGAAGTTGACGGCGATAGTGTCGGACCATGGGTGGCCGGAGTCAAGGGCTCGGTTATAGCCGTGAATGTAACAGCGCATGGCACCGGATACACCAGTGCGCCAACAGTAGCTTTCGCAGCAGCTCCTGCCGGGGGCATCACGGCAACCGGCACAGCGGTAATTTCCGGTCCCGTCTCCTCGGTGGCGGTTAGCACCAGGGGCTCGGGCTACACCAGCGCGCCTGCAGTAAGCTTTACCGGCGGCGGCGGCAGCGGCGCCACTGCGACGGCAAATATCTCCGGAGCTGTGGCGACGATTTCAGTCTCCAATGGTGGCTCGGGCTATACCAGTGCGCCCACAGTTCACTTTACGGCTGCTCCGGCCGGTGGAAGCACCGCGACCGGAACCGCTCATATCAACACGACAACCCACAAGGTTACTTCAATCACAATCGGCAATGCCGGCTCGGGCTACATTACCGCGCCTGCAATCACCTTCACCGGCGGCGCCGGCACAGGTGCGGCAGCAACAGACACGCTCTCCTATTCCGTCGCATCGGTAACAGTAACCAACGGCGGCACAGGATACACTACCGCACCAACCGTAGCCTTCAGCTCACCACCCATCGGATCCACAGCAAGAGGAACAGCGACGGTACAGAGGTCTGTCACTTCGGTGTTGCTAACCAATGCCGGCGCTGGCTATACCTCTGCTCCGGCGGTCACCTTCGCGGGTGGCGGCGGCACGGGCGCGGCTGCCACGGACTCGATCACCTCCGGCGGCATTCTCACCATCAATGCCCTCGGAACCATTCCGGTCAACAACTACGGATACGCCGGTCCTTCATCCTCAGTGGTTCCCTACAACCAGAAGACCATCAACCGCACTTACAGCTTTGGCCCGGCGCAGGGAACCGTCACCATCGGCGGGCTCACTGCCAGCGTGATCTCCTGGTCTGACCAGCAGATCAAGGTGTACGTGCCGTCTGGCCTTCCTGCTTGCGCCAACAGCTACAACGCCGCTCTTTCTGCCGCTCAAGCTGTCGCGGCGTACGGAAATTGCGGTCAGTTGGTCATCAACGCGGCCAACGGCAAGAGCTCTGTCGATGCGGTTACTGTAACCGTCGGCGGCAAGGCGCCAACCCGCATCACGGCCGAGAATCCAGGACTCACCGCGATTCAGCTCATGATCGGTCCGGGAACCTTCAGAGAGATGTTGCTGATGTGGAAGCCTCTCCGCCTGCAAGGCGTGGGCGCGGGCTCCACCATTGTCGATGCCTCTCCTCAACCCGACGGCAGGCTCGATCCCTGGCGCAACCAGGTGGTTTGCCTCTTCGGACTGGCGTTGGATGGTGTACCGATTAACAGCACGTCCGATCCCAGCACCAACAACCCCTACGATCCGACCGGCAAGGTAACCTGCCCCGCCAACCAGCAACTTCAGGTCGATCGCATTCCGCTGGAAGGCATTGTGGGTTGGGATACCAACCTCAACGGCAACCTGGCTCAGCTCCTTCAGGAGCCGACCATCATGGGCGCTTATGAGGGCGCAGGCGTCACCGTTCTCGGCAAGGGCGTCAACATCCCCGGCGGCCCCGCCAACGAGTTCACGGGTGGAACGGCGCTGGAAGGCGACTTCGCCACCGGAACGGTTCCTCTAACCAACAGCGCGGCAGACTGCACTTACGGCAGCAACTTCTTGTGCGCTCCGTCGGCCATTGACGGTCTCACAATTACCGACAGTTCCCAGGGTGGTGGCGCCATCTTCCTCCACGGCTGGAACCACTACCTGCAGATTGCCAACAACCGCATCCAGAACAATGCAGGCACGCTGTCTGGCGGCGTCACGGTAGGCCAGGGAGAAATCCCCGACCCCACCTATAACGCTGCGAGCGTAGAAGTGCCCTACGGCCTCCAGCAGCATGTGCATGTACACAACAACGCTATCGCTTTCAACTCCTCCTACGGGGACGAGCTGTTTGCGTCCACGCCGGCGGCGGCAGGCGGCATCACCTTCAACAGCGGATCGGACTACTTCACCTTCGATCACAACTGGCTCTGCGGCAACGTCAGTTCCGGTGACGGCGGTGGGTTGGCCGACCTCGGATTCAACTACAACGGAGATATCGAGCACAACACGATCATCTTCAACCAAAGCACGAATCCAACCATTCCCACCAACGGTGGCGGATTGGTGGTATCTGGCGCTGCTCCAGACGGCCTGCTTCCCAATGGCCAGGAGTGCGGCAATACCGTGCTTGATGCTGACTGCCCTCCGGGACTCAGTGAAGGTACTGGCCCTGGCCTGGTGATCAACGCAAATCTGATCATGGGCAACGCTGCTGAAAGCGGCAGCGGCGGTGGCATCCGGCTGCAGACTGTGAATGGTCTCGAAATCGCAACGTTCCCCACCACTCCAAGCCAATGGTATGGAGTGACCATCACCAACAACATCATCGCCAACAATGTGTCCGGATGGGACGGCGCCGGTATCTCGATGCAAGACGCCCTCGTGGTGGATTTCATCAACAATACCGTCGTGTCGAACGACTCAACCGCTTCGTCGGGAGTGTTGTTCGACGCTCTCGGAGCTCCGCTGGCAAGCACGCCGCCTCCGGGCTGCGATCCCAACAACCCCGTTGCAGGAACGCAGAACGGGTGCCCGTCCATCACGCAATCGTCACCTCAGCCCTCCGGCCTGGTGACGATGCCCAACACGCCGAACCTTGCAGCATCGCTTCCGGCAACTGTCCGTTGCCCGATTGGACACTCAAGCGGGCTTGGCGCCACCCAGCAGGTTGTCAACGGCGATTGCAGGCACATCTCGTACCCGCGCATCGTCAACGACCTCTTCTGGCAGAACCGCTCCTTCAACATCAGTGTTGGCGGCACGGCCCCTGGCCTTGAGAACCAGAACAACATGGTTACTCTTGTGCCGACGCTGAACCAGACCAAGACAGGGGATTGCGGTCCTGCTGGCACGGTCTACAACGGAACCCCCAACACGAACACCTCGAACTACTGGGACATCGGTGTTCGCAACGATACCTCCGCAAACAACCATGCGTCGGGTTACACCTTGAACCCGAAGAACTCGATCCTCACCGATGCCGGGGATTATCCTGGCGCAAACAACCTGGCCAGCAACCCGGCGGTTGTAAGCCAGTACTGCAACGGCGCCCGCGTTCCTCCTGAGAGCGGTGGCGTGGGCTACCAGGTGCCTCCGGGTATTGTCGATGCAGTGGTTCCCAACCCGGTGTTCAGCTTGACTCCGGCGGCCACGGTGGATGAAGGCAACAACTGGATCAATATCAGTTGGGGTCCGCTTTCACTCACCAACCCGTCGGTTCAGGGCTCCAACGGTGACTACGGCAGCGGTGCGCCGCTCGGCGATTACGACATCACGCTTGCATCGCCGGCAATCGGCCCCGCCAATGCGGCCTCGGCTCCTCCAACCGACTTCTATGGTCAGTTGCGGTCCAAGGCTCCACCCACGATCGGTGCAGTTGTAGTCATACCGCCCGCGTCGGTCTCGCCCACCTCCCTGGCGTTCGGTTCGGTTGTCAGCGGGGCAACGAGCGCTTCGCAGACGTTAACCGTTGCTAACAGCACCAACGCGGCCATTACTTAGGCTGTAGCGCTCACAGCTCCGTTAT
>Ga0118677_10007671_pt1 | contig 17711 bp, 10 predicted proteins | sample AliMusrvi5mmetaG_FD_86154 | JGI IMG/M metagenome (GOLD analysis project Ga0118677, IMG submission 86154) | reverse complement strand
CCTCGATCAGGTCATCATGGGCCTTGACCTGTTCGGTAAAGAGTTGTTCATCTACCAGAGAAACCATGGAGTTGGCGTAGGTTCCCGATAGAAATTCAACTGCCCCAGTAGCGGCCAGTTCTTTGAAGGAGTCAATTACCTCGGGGGCATAGAGCCTGAACTGATCCAGGGCGACGCCAGAGATGGAAAAGGAGACTTTGAATTTTCCCTTGCTCTTTTTGATTTGCTTTAAAAGAATATGATTGGCAGGCAAATAGCAATTGTCTGCTATCTTGCGCATGATCGTTTCATTGGCATAATCATCGTAATAATAGGAATCGTTGCCAATATCGAAGAAACGATACTTGCGGTAGCGGAAGGGCTGGTGAATCTGAAAATTTAAGCAGATTGTCTTCATGTTTTGAACTATTATCGATGGTTTTTATCTGAGAGCTTTTTTATAAACTTCGCGGACATGTGCCGCAGAGTGTTTCCATTGCAGGCTATCGACCTCTACTCTGCCGTACTTTCTGAACATGGCAGGAAGAGCAGGGTATTTGATGATTCCGTAGATGGCATCCGCCATAGCATTGATATCCCAAAAATCGACCTTGATGGCGTGGGTCAATATTTCGGCGACACCCGACTGTTTGGAGATAATGACCGGCACATCTGTCATCATGGCTTCAAGTGGGGAGATGCCAAAGGGTTCTGAGACGGAGGGCATTACATACACATCACTTAACCGGAACATTTCAAAGACATCGTCTCCTTTGAGAAAGCCAGTAAAGTGAAACCGGTCGGATATACCAAGACGGGCTGTCCTTCGGATCATTTTTTCCATCATGTCACCACTGCCCGCCATGACAAACCTTACGTTCCCTGTTTTTTTCAAAACCTGGTAAGCCGCTTCGATGAAATATTCGGGTCCCTTTTGCATGGTGATCCTTCCCAGGAAGGTAACGATCTTATCGCTGATACCCCGTTTAAGCAGCTCGGCATCCTTGTTTTCGACGGGTTCAACGGCATTGTAGACGGTGGTAATTTTATCGGGATTTATGCCATATTTCTCGATGACGATTTTTTTGGTGAGGTTGCTTACTGTAATGATCTGATCGGCAACTTCCATCCCTTCCCGTTCGATGGCATAGACTTTTGGGTTGACACTACCTCCGCTCCGGTCGAAATCGGTGGCATGAACATGTATCACGAGGGGTTTGCCACTCACCCGTTTGGCGGCGATCCCGGCAGGATAGGCCAGCCAGTCGTGGGCGTGTATTACATCAAAATCATATTCGCGGCCAATGTATTCGGCAACAATGGCATAATTGGCGATCTCTTCGAGCAGGTTGGCCCCATATTTCCCAGAGAAGGGTATTTTTCCCTGTGCATCTGTCTGGACAAACCGGGTAGAGGCGGAGAACCTTTCCTGGGTCAGTTGCCAGAACTCTTCGGGGTCGGCATATGGGATCAGGTTGGATTGAACTTCTGTCATATCAATGAATTTCTCACTGTTGAGCACATTGACATGTTTACGTGTAATGGTGATCTCATTGGCCCCAATTATCTTTTCTACGGCAGTATCGTCTTCGTCGCCGTATGCCTTTGGCACCACGAAAAGGACTTCGATGTCATCAAACTGAGCCAATCCCCGGGTCAAGCCAAAACTTGCCGTGCCTAATCCACCGCTTATATGAGGAGGAAATTCCCAACCAAACATCAGTACCTTCATATCTTTGGTTTAATTAGCTTATGATTTTATTTTCTGCTTCAAACTTCTCAACCAGCGCAGTGGCCATTATCACGCCTGCCACGTTGCAGGCCTGGGATATTGAACCTCTTGCAGTATGCGGCGGATTGCCTTCATAGGCTTCGGAAAGCGTTCCGATGCAATTTTCGGACATCTCATGTTTAAATCCTTCCAGACAATTTTTAGCAAAAGATAATCCGCCTGCCTTGTGAACTTCCAGATAGGTTTTTATAAAAGGATAGATCAGATAGGGATAAACTGTTCCCTGATGAGCAGCATCAGAAAAATCATCGGCCCTTTCACCAGTCGATCCCTTGTAGGCAACATCGTCAGGCGAGAGGGTGCGGATGCCTACCGTGGTCAAAAGTTTATTCCTTACTGCGCTGATTATAAGTTTTTTGTGAATTCTTGAGAGTGGCGATATATCCTGAGCGGCAGCCAAAAGCATGTTGGGACGGACCGACCAGTCCTTGTAATCACCGTCAATAAAATCGGCCAGTTGTCCGCGCTCTTCGCTCCAGAAATGAGAAAGGAAGGATTCAGCAATTTTTGCCGGCAGATCTTTCCATCCTTTGACAAAAGCCTTGTCGCCTGAAGCCGCTGCCAACTGCAGGGCAAAACCGACAGCATTGTACCACATGGCATTGATTTCGACAGCCAAACCTCCACGTTGCGTAACAGGCATTCCGTCTTTGTAATCATCCATCCAGGTGAGTGCAACTCCCTCCGTCTTAGCGTGGATCAATCCGTTATCCTGCATATGGATATTGAAATCGGTGCCTTCACGGTAGTTGTTCAAAATTTCTTTGAGTGATGGGCCGTAGGTTTCCCAGATCTCTTTTTCTGACTTAAACTGAACCAGTTTTTGTAAGGCATTGAAAACGAGCAAAGGGGCATCGGCAGCATCGTAAAAGCTCACCTGACCTGCATATTTTGGCAGTAGACCGCCGCGCAGTCGTTTCAGATTGGTCTGAAGTACCTCTTCAAAATTTTTCACATCGCCTTTTACCATGAAAATGCCGGGTAAGGCTGTCAAGGTCTGTCTTGGAATGGATTCGTACCATGGATAGCCGGCAATGAGATCTTTTCCTTCGGGACGATCCCACAAAAATTGCTGGCCCGAATTGAGGAGACAGTTGATGAACGAGTCTCTTGGAATTCGTGTTTTCTTCTCGTTTTCGTAGACTTTGAAGAAAGTTGCCGGTTTTTGCTCGGTAGTGGAGGCCGAAAAAATGATGGATTCCCCCTTCTTGATGGAGACTTCAAAATATCCCGGCACAAACAGATCTTCCTGGAACTCGTAACCTCTCTCCTGTTCCCTGATGTATTCAATGTTTTTGTACCAATCAGGAACCGCTACAAAGTCGCACTCTTTGGAAAGCTGCATGAAAAATTCGGGATAACTTTCGTAAAGGTGCATTTTGATGCCGTTGGCAACCGGTAAATATTTGGAATTGGCGTACATGTTTGCCTTGGAGAGTGAATGTACGTTCCTGAAAGCCAGAAATGGTTTGAAACGGAGTTTGGTCGGACTGTTGGCCTCTTCCAGGGTATATTTTACCAGCACTTGATTTTCGTTTTCCACGAGCATCCTTGTTCTGGTCAGGATAACGCCACCTACCCTGTAAGTATGCTTTGGAATGGTGTCAAACTCAAAATTGCGGATGTACTTGTGTCCTTTTGGTTCATAAAAATCACCCGGGAATTTGTGAATACCCAGATTGAATTGTGCCTCATGCTGTATCACCGATTCATCGAGGGAAGAGAGAAGCACATGTTTGCCCCCATCCAGCTGGTCGAGCCGAACGACCAGCAGACCGTGGTATTTTCTGGTATTGCATCCGGCCAGGGTTGTAAAGGAATAGGCACCTCCCCGGTTGGTTCGCAAGGTTTCGCGATCAAGTGAATAGGATAAATTGACCAGTTTATCTTTATCAAAATTCAGGTATCCCATAGTGTTGAACGATTAAAATATATGACGCAAACTTCCTCAATCAATTGTAGAATGCTTAAAAATAAACAAAGGTATGATTAAAAAAAATTTATAGCTCCTTTTTTTGAACGATGTTAATTATTAAATCATTAAGATCGATTCCCGGATATTTGAGAGATAATTTCGCAACCTCCTCCATTAATTTTGAAAGCAGTTCCTGGTAAGTTGGATTTTTTGAATTAAAAGGTTTGTGATCCAGTGATTTAGATATTTTTTCTACCGCGAAACTGATCTCCTTACTTTCACTATCCAAAAAAACTTCGTTGAATTTTTCCTGGACAAAACCGGTAGCCGTTTCACTGAGGTGCAACATGTCTGCAGCATAAAAGCGGTAATCGCGAAGTTCGTCCATCACCAGTTCATAGGATGGGAAATAGTTTAATTTTTCTGGTCCGAAATGGCCAAGGAGCCGGTCGACCAGCAGAAAGAGCCCGGACTTGCTCACCTGATTTTCGTAGCTGCCGTCCTTCATGTGGCGAATAGGACTTATGGTCAGGATGATTGAAATTCCGGGATTGATGACCAACAATTTATCGATAATACCGATCCACTGTGCAGCCATTTCATCTACCGTTAGTCTTCGTCTCGTAAACCGGCCGGCCGGAAGTTTGTGACAGTTTCCGACGATGTTATTGTTCTCTTTTTCGGCAAAAACCCAGGAGGTTCCAAAGGTAAGGAAAAGGTGAGAGGCCAAACTTAGTTGTTTCGATGCGGCCTCAAGGGAGTCATTCATTGAAGCGAGTGCGGTTTCCTTGTCAGGGTTGGAGAATCTGCTGTGGAAATGAAAGTTGTTCCAGAGGTCATTGGCAAAAAACAGTTCATTTTCAGTGATTCGCTTCCCGGTGAGCAGCATTTCAATGCAAGTAGCCATCGAAGCTGGGTTGTAAAGAATTCCGCAGGGATTGGTCAGTACTGGAAAGTAGTGTTTCTGAAGATAATTGCCCATGTTTTCGGTAAAACAAGATCCAATCATCAGCGATTTATCGCGGTAAGTAAGTTGCTTGCCTACTTTTGGCAATCCGATTTCTGTTCGAAATGTCATCATAGCTGTTTGTTTATCCATTCGATGGTAAAATTTGTCACACTATCGTTTTGGTTCCAGGAATGAAGTTGGTGCGGACCCTCCTCCCATTCCCGGTAGGTGATGTTCCCGGACAAGCTTGCGGCAAGTCTTTCTGATGCCTCAGGCGAAGAAACCCGGTCGTGGTTCCCGTGCATGAACAAAAGTGGAACCGAGGAAGGCAGGCTTTCCGGTCCGATTTTTTTGCAGGCTCTCTGAACTTCCCTGAAGCAGCGTGCCGAAATCCTTTTGTGCATTAGTGGATCTTTCGCTTTTGGTGGTTCGGTGGTTTCTGGGGGAGCAAAATCTTTGGATTTCAATCCGGTGCGGATTGTCACCTGAGGGATCAGGGTATCGGCCAGCCAGATAGCCAGTTTTTTGAACCACCCAAGTGGCTGAACCAGTTCGAGCCAGGCAGAAGCAAGGATAGCCATTTCGGGGAGGTTTTGTCTGCGTTCCAAATAGGAGAGCACGATGGTGGCACCCATGCTGTGTCCATAGAGGATAACCGGAAGAAAGGGAAAATTTTCCCGGGCTTTTTGCATCAGCAGGGAGGCATCATTCAGGTATTCGGTGTAACGGTGAATGGTGCCCTGCTTCCCTTCCGAAAGGCCGTGGCCACGAAGATCGAAGGAGATAACTGCAAAACCGACTGCCACAAAATGGGCAAACCAGTCATCGTATCTCCTGCTGTGGGTGCCATGGCCATGTACGAAGGCTATCACAGCCTTGGGAGCAGCATCCGGATGCCAAATCACGGCATTTAGCTTGAGGCCATCCAAGGTTGTCCAGGTTTGTTGGAGCATGAAAAGAGTAATTTTGGATTGCGGAACTCCTTATATTGATTCCATACAAAGATAGTATCATTTCGGGCGGAACAGAAGATCCAGGGTTCTTTTCATGCGGACAAACCCTGCACGTTGGACTGCACTTTTTTTGAAAAGCCGGTTGAAGGTTGGTTTCTCAAGGTTTTTCCAATCTTCGGCTTTCATCTCCAGCAGTTCTTTTTTCGGTTGAAATTCAACTATCTGATTCTGCTGTGCTTTGCTATTCCATGGACAAACCTGCTGACAGATATCGCAGCCAACCAACCGGTTGGAGAGGTTTTCGGCAAGAGCTTCGGGAATTGCTTCTTTCGTTTCGATGGTGAGATAGGAGAGGCATCTTCTGGCATCCAGTTTCATGGGGGCAATGATGGCTCCGGTCGGACAACTGTCCATGCAACGGGTGCAGGAGCCACACAGGTTGTTACCGAATGGTTCGTCGTAGTCGAGTTTCAGATCAATGACCAGTTCCCCGATAAAGAGAAAACTGCCCAGCCGGGGATGAATGAGCAGGGAATGTTTGCCAATCCAACCGAGACCGGATTCCCTGGCAAGGGCTTTTTCGAGCAAAGGAGCCGAATCGACAAATGCCCGACCCTGGCAAGGCGACAGCTCGGCTTGAATGTAGCCAAGAAGCTGATACAACCGTTCCTTCAGGACGAAATGGTAATCCTTCCCCAGGGCATAACTGGAAATTGCCGGTGCATCCGGGTCTTCCTGCTGCAATTTGGTGTGGTAGTTGAGGAGCACGGAGATGACCGATTTGGCTCCTTCCACTAGTTCTGCAGGATTTATCCGTTTTTCAAAGTGGTTGGACATGTAGTGCATCGTCCCGTTATAACCTGCATCCAGCCAGCTTTTCAGCCGGTCACCCTCCTCATCAAGCCGCAAAGCCCTTGAAATACCACAACCATCAAAACCCAGTTCTAAGGCTTTCTTTTTGATGAGTTGGCTTAGATTACCGGAAGTAATGTCCATTTTTATTTTCTTAAATAGTCGAAGGCTCCCTTTCGCAGGTTGATACCATATTCGCAATAACATTTCAGGCAGGCCAGAAAATTGGCCCAGCCTTCTGTGTTTCGTTTCAACCAGGTGATGCCGGCTTCATCGATATTTCTGCTTTTTTCAGTAACCGTCACCAACGTGTCATGATTGGCGATGGGTGTCAGGGTTATTTCGACAAGCATTTCAATCTGATCGATTTCCCAATAGTAAGAGATGTATCTGCCTTTCTCTAATTTACCGACCCGAATGGGGAATTCGACGTCAAATTCGGGGAACTTCCAATGGATGATCTTTCCTTCTTCCATTCTTTCACTTCCTTTGGAAATGAAATAGTTGGACATGATGTTTGGGTCGATGATGGTTTCAAATACCTCATGTGGAGTCTTTTGAACTTGAATGTCTGTTTTGATTTCGAGGGTATCTGCCATGGTATTGATCGTTTTTATTTGTTCGAAATGTTTGAAGGGTTTGAAATGTTGTTGGTCCCCGAGTTTGACGAAGGGAAATGATTCATCCTTCATCCTTTGTTTGCGAATAGTAACCACTATGCCTTTATACGGATTGTTCGCAGGCAAGGTTTTCAATCGTCAATGAAACCGATAAATTATTGATCATTAGCGAATATTAATGGAATTCGCAATTGAATTTCAATCATTTAGTGGGATTTGCTCATGCTCATTTCATCTGTTTATTGAAATTCTATAAATTATCAATTTCATCACAAAAATCCAGGGTATGGTCGAGACCAAACAATAGTTTTCCTGAATCAATTTGCATCCATTGAAACAATTGCAATATCAAATTGTAATTACTTCTGGTGTGAATTGAATTTTTTGCAGGTAGACCAGGTACAAAACAAATAGGTTCGTGGTGCGCTATTCTGTTCCTTAAATCATTGATGACAGCCAATTGATTTAGAATATAATTGTGGTTGTATTGTATGGATGGAGTGCTACGTGGTTTTGTGGGCAAAATCTGCAACAGCGTACTTCCTGCCGCCATAAATTGGTTGTTGGCAAACAAGTATCTCCAGAAGCCAAATCCTAATTCGGCAATCAACTTGTAATGGGTATAGGAATGATTTAGATTTCTAATGGCATCGTTGATGTTCGTTTGTGTTAACCTGCATCTGTTACTGTCAAAAATTCCATGCGGAGCTGCTGCATTCCTTAACCAGTCATTGCCAAGGGTCGAAGTGTAATGTTTGTCTATGGCGTTTCTTAATGCTATTTCAAAGCAACCGATTACAGTGAACAATTCTTGCGAAAGTTTAATATTCTTACGGTACAAGGTCATTGCTTTACGGGTGTTTCCTCCACTGGCGGCAAGATATCGCCCCATGCGAGCCGGTGTTATTATTATCTCAAAATCCGAATATTTCACTTTAATTCAAGTTTGGTGGTTTCAAAATAATACTTTACATTTGACCCATCTTATTCCCGGTTGCCGCTGAAGAAATTCAAGCTTCCGGGTTTTGTTTTTTTACCCACGAAGTAACGATTCCACTCTTTTTTACTTTTTGAATCCGTTCAATCTTACGCCAAGCTGTAGTAACCGATTCGTCATATACTTCAACTGAAAGTTTAATGTGCAATTGGTCGTGCCGAAAACCTTCCCTATTTCTCCCCACAAATTAGATCGATCATGTCCCAAAGGTTGCCATACCGATCTTTAAAGACGAAGACTGATCCGTATGCCTCCTTTCGTGGAGGCTCTATAATCCTGACTTTGTTATCGAGCAAAGTCTGGTAATCCCTTTGCAGGTTGTCGGAGTAGAGAAACAGGAAGACCCGTCCACCGGTCTGGTTGCCGATCCTGCTTTTTTGCTCTTCGTCTGTGGCCTTTGCCAGCAACAGGGAGCACTCCTTTGCCCCTTTCGGTGCCATCAAAACCCAGCGTTTGGTTTCTGAAATGACAGTGTCTTCCAAAAGCTTGAAATTCAAGGTAAGCTGGTAGTATTCAATGGCCTTGTCGTAATCGTCTACCAGCAAGGTTACATGGGCGATGTGTCTGATCATGGTATTCTTCGAAAGAGGATGGTTTGAAATTAAGACAAACTTTTCACAAAGATTGTGATTCTTTCAAATAAACAGCAATCATGGACTATTTGGAAATGGTGGTTTTCTTCGACGGCTGTTGACTCTCTGTTTCAGTCATTATGGCCGGCATATTGAGTTGATTGGATCCCTTGTTCTCGAGACATCCCTTGAAGAAATCAGGGTCCAGCAACTGGATTGGGATCTTGTCGCCGGCTTTCAGCACATTCGGATTGAATTCACTTTTTGTATAGACCGTTGAGTCAATGGCAGTGATTTTGAATTCAGTGCGCCGGTTGGCCTGATGTGCCTCCTCAGAACATGGTACTCCGTCTGAGCAGCCATTGAGCAGCATGGATTCTCCATATCCTTTTGCGGTCATGCGTTCGGGCTTGATGCCTTTTGATACCAGGTAGTTCACGGCCTCCTCGGCTCTTTTTTGTGACAGGATTTCATTGCTTTTTACAGATCCACGTGAATCAGTGTGTGATCCGAGTTCAATATGGATAGGATATTTTTTCAGGATAAGAACAAGGCTGTCGAGGGGGGCTTTTGCATCCTCCCGGATGAACCATTTTCCCAGATCGTAATAGATATTTTTAAGCACGAACTTCCTGTTAAGGGAGTACTTGTCGAGCAGCAGATCTCTTGGAACATTGATCCTGTAGGCAGTGTCATTGGCCATAGTCCTGAAATTCTGACAGTCGTCAAAGTAGTTCTGCTTAATCGCTTTTACCACATAAAAATTTCCTTTTTTGACAGGTGATTCATAATAGCCAAGGTGATTTGTTTTTGCAATCAACACTTCGTTGGTGGAGGCATCCAGCAAAAACACCGTGGCAGAGTCGATTGGCATCAAGGTGTTTTTATCTTTCACATATCCACAGATCAGGTCTGAAAGAATGAGTTGCTTGAAGTTCCTAAAGGCATAGATGTCGTCGGACCCGGTACCGCCCGGACGGTTGGAACTAAAGAAACCGGAGGTTTTGTCTTTGTTGAATGCGATGCTAAAATCATCGTAGGAGGAGTTCAATGGAGCTTTCAGGTTAACGGGAGTAGTCCAGTGGCCGTTGATCCGGGTTGTTTCGTAGAGATCGAGGCCTCCGTAGCCGGGCAAACCATCCGACGCGAAAAACAGGGTCGAATCGTTGGCCAGAAAAGGGAAAACCTCATTTCCGAATGTGTTGACCGCCGCTCCCAGATTGACCGGCACGCTCCAATTGCCATTGATCAATTCGGTGCTGTAGAGATCACTCTTGCCAAATCCTTTGGGTTGATTGGAGGAGAAGATCATTTTTTGGCCATTGGCTGAGACGGTGGGATGACCGACCGAATAATCTTCGCTGTTGTAGGGAAACTCCTTGTAAATTACTTTTTTCTCGTCCGACAAATCTGCTATAAAGATCTTCAGCAAGTCGGTTCTTTGGTCGGTGCTATCCTTTTTTGGATAGGTTTTCAGCGTCCTGGTGATGAAAATCTTGCTAAAATCAGCCGTGAAGCATGCAGGGCCATCGTGATAAGGTTGATTGAACCTATTTGACATCTTGACCGGTGTTGTCATATCCGACCAAAAATCGTTGTAGTAATTGGGTTGAGAGAAATAGAGGTCAAGATAACCGTTGTTTGTCCAGGGATAGTTTTTGTCATTGATTATGTCAACATCCCGGTCAGAGGTGAAGATCAGCCCATCTTTGTAAAATACTGAGCCAAAAGCAGAATAGATGGCATTCAGTGTCTTGGCATTCTTTATCTCTGCAGAAGGTTCCAGTCCTTTCCACTGTTTGATATCCCGGCAATACTGGGCATAGATTTTTCCCCTTGGGTCAGCAGGAAATTTTTCGGCATAATTTAAGAAGGCTTTTTCTGCCTCCTCGTAGTTGGCAATGTTTCTGAGTGCCATTCCCAGGTAAAGGAAATTTTTCGGATCCACATTCTTAAACAGGACGGCTTTTGCGTACCAGGAGCGCGCTTCGGTGACATTGCTCGTCAAACGGTAGCAATCTGCCAGACGCAAGGTGGCTTCTTTTCGAATATTTTCATCCTTATCTTCGGTAGCTTTTAAATACAGTGGAATTGCCTTGCTGTATTCAAATTGTTTGAAAAGGAGGTTGGCATGTTTAATCTGCGCCGGAAGTTGCAGGTTTCCGATGATGAGAATTAACAGTAATGAAATTCGAATAGAATATTTCACGTCAAGAGTATGTTTAAATTCTTTAGAAATACCGGGGAGTCCGCATCCTTGATTTGTACATCTGGAATTCGAAACCCAGCCTTATTTCGTGTGACCCGCTGTACAATGACTGAAGTTCGTTGATGTTAATATCGTAGGAATATCCCAGTTTTAACCAATCCTTTAATTTAATTTCAGTCATAAGTGAGATGGCATCTCCCGGCCTGTAAGAGGTTCCAATCCAAAATACGTTGCTAAAGAGAACGCTGGCATTCATATCAACCTGAATAGGTGCATTTGGCGTATATTTTGCCATCATAGACGGGCGGAAAATAATATTACTGGCCAAAGGAAGTGCAAATCCACCCATCAGGTAGAAGTGGCGGGTAAGTTTGGAAAAGGAGGTTTTCCCGTCTTTCGTTCCATAGCCGTATTCATTCTCAAGCAATTGTTTGGACGAAAGTCCTGCAAACATTCGATTCGACTGGTAATAGATACCAAAGTTGGCATCCGGAGTAATTTTTCTTACATCTTGCGGATCAAATACATAGTCCGGTTGCTTCAGAACCATCTCTGCCCAGTTGAAATTGAAATACTTGAAACCGAATTGAAGTCCGAAAGCCAGGGACCCTTTGTCGAAATAGATCCTGTATGCGTAGGTCCCCATGAATCCAAGATTGTTTTCAGGACCCACCTTGTCTTCGGAAAAGTAGAATCCCAGTCCGACATTTTTGTTCTTCATGGCCGTGTGGGCACTCAGGGTTAAGGTTTCGGGTGCTCCTTCGATGTTGGTCCATTGAGAACGGTTCAGCAAGTCGATGGATAATACCTCTTTGCTTCCGGCGTAGCCTGGGTTTACCAATAGTTTATTGAACATGTATTGAGTAAACAAAGGATCCTGTTGTGCCATAGCGGCGAAATTGAAGAATAAGAGAAGGGCCAGCAAGAAATTTCTTGCTTGGGAAGACTTGGAAAACATTGTTCCCTGCCTGAAGGCATGAAGCTTCCGAGCCTGAAAGTGTTCATGCCTTACAATCTGAAATGCTGTTTTCTGTTCGCTTATATTGATCATAAAATCTTCTAAATTCATCCTATTGGAACTTTCTATCCCATCAATGTGTCTGCAAATTGAATCAGTTGGTACCGGATCTTACATTGATCCAACCAGTATAAGACTTGACATTTTTTATTTTAAATACATAAAAATAAGTACCGTCAGGAACCAATTTCCCCTGTTTGTCTCTGCCATCCCAGGCAACTTTGTCGTTGTCATAATTTTTCAATTCGATAATTTTATCACCCCATCTGTTGAAGATGATGGCATCATTGTCGGGAAATCTTTCTACGCCGTCGATCCACCAGATGTCATTGACACCGTCTCCATTGGGTGAGATTCCGTTGTAGAATTTGAGCATATTATCGACATTGGCTTCCACGGTGATCATAACCTGGTCGTTCGCTGAGCAACCCGTAAGTAAATCTGTAATAGTCACTGAGAACAGGGTGCTCTCCTTGAGCGGAACTGTTTGAGTTCTGTTGGCATTGAAATTAAGGACAAGATTTGCTGGCATCCATAGGTAAATGTAATTGCCGGTACCCTCTGTTCCGGTTACTGAGAGCGTAGCAGGAGTATTGTACAAGACAGTATCAGCGTCCATCACCTTAATCTGCAAGTCATTGTAGTAAGTTACAATGGCAGTGTCCCTTGCAATGCTGCCCATGCAACCCCCTACTCCTGTGGCAGAAAGAATAAACTGCAGTTTGCCAGTTTCGCCGGCAGCCGGGATATAGGTTGGCTGCAGCGTGTTTGAGTCAGTTAATTTGCCCTTGCCATTGGTTGTCCATAAGATGGAAGTATAATTTTGAGCCGATGCCTTGGTAATTTTGACGATTTCTCCTCCACATGCCCCCTGGTCAGGTCCTGCATCGACCTTTGATAACCGTGCAATATGAAGTATAAGGTCGTCCTGGACGGGTCCGCAAGGATATTCGGATGTGGATGCCAGGGTCAGTACCGTTGTTCCGTTGATAACATCTGCAGTACTTGGGAAATAGGTCGGATTCAGTACTTTAGGATCGCTGAATGATCCTGATCCACTTGTTCTCCAAAGGATTGCCGATGCATTGGAAGCTTTGGCATCCTTCAGGATAAATGAAGAACCTTCGCAAATTTCGGCATCTGCACCGGCATTCAGGCTGGCAGAACGGACAAGATGCAAGGTGAGTTTATCGCTCGACTGGCTGCAAGGGCTTCCGGACTGACCAGTCAATGTCAGTACCACACTACCGGCAACCTCATCAGCAGGACTGGGGAAGTAGACGGTATTTAAATCCGAGGCATTTGCGAAACTACCTGTTCCTGTTGAGCTCCACTTGATGCTGGTCACAAACTTTTGGGTCGCATTGCTTAATGAAACCGATGTATTGTCGCAGGAAGAAATATCCCCCGAACTTCCGGTCTTCACAACAGATTGTCTGCTGATGTTCAGGACCATTGAAGAAGTTGCATTGGCACAGTCGGAGAGTACAATTAATTTCAATACAACCTGACCGTTGACAATATCCGCAAAACTTGGTGTATAAGTTGGGTTTAAGGCCGATGCGTTGCTGAACTGGCCTGAACCATCACTTACCCATTTGACAGATGTATAATTAGTTGCAGTTGCCTTGGAAAGAGCATAATCCGATCCTTCACATATAAAGGCATCAGGACCAGCGCTGGCATTCAGAATCGTCTGATCGGACTTGATGGTTACCTGTTGGGTGCAGGACCTTGGAATTCCTGACTGATCGTTGGTCACCCAGATTACCCTGCTGATTCCCGGCCTAAAGGTATAGGACAAAGAAGTGAAAGGTCCGGATTCGCTGTTGTCAGGATTGATCACAGTATACCATGGACTTGAAGAAGAACTTCCGCAATTGTTGGTGATGACAGGTGCGGTCAGTTGAATGGTGACCGAGCAACCTGATGCCTCAATGGGTGGCGGACAACTGATGCTTGGGACTCCACCGAAGGTGATCACCTTCTGGTCAATGGCAGCAGGGCAGGACCCGTTGCCTTCGGGAGTCACGGTAAGCGTTAAAGTAACGCTTCCGGTTTCTCCGGCGGCTAAGGTATAGGTTGGTGACAAAGTGGAAGCATTGCTTAGCACACCTCTTCCGCTGGTGGCCCAGGAAACTTTGGAATAGTTGGTGGCAACCGCATCAAGTACCTGGTAAGGCAAAGCATTGCAAACGGAGACATCAGAACCTGCATATGCGGTCGCCGATTTCCAAATGGTCAGTACCATGTAATCACTTTGGGAAGGATTGATTCCAATTCCTGTTGCTGTAATTGTCAGTTGTACCTGATGAGTGGCAATATCTCCGGCACTGGGTGTATAGATTGCATTGACCAGGGCAGGATTGTCAAAGCTTCCTGTTCCGCTGGTGGTCCACAAGGTTGAAGCAGCGTTAACGGCAGATCCGCTTAGTGTATAGCTACCATCCTTGCTGCATAAGGACGCATCAGCTCCGGCATTGACGCTAAGCGGCAAGGATCCTGTAAACGGAATGGTCACAATTGCCGGGGCAAGCGAACTAAGACCCAGATTGTCAATGACGTAATAGGAAAGCAACGAGGTGACTGCACCATCAACCGGATCAATGAATATGGTGAACAAAGGCTGACCGGTAGCAGTTGTTGCGACACTGATGCCACCTGCTGGTATGGAAGTATAGAGGATTCCATCAACAGTTAAGCTGGTGGCATTGGTCGGCATGGTGGTGATTTTGATGGAAGCGATGGTTCCATCCAGATCCGTCCCGCTGAAATTGTTGGCATAAACCTGCACGCTGTTGGTACTTCCCGGATTTTGCTGGGCGGGCATACTGCCATTGATGGCAATCGGCGGATCATTGACCGGTGTAATAGTGATCAGTACCTTTTTGGAAATATCTGCATAGAGGGATCCATCATAACCGTTCCAGTCGAATGATGTAATACCGTTCCAGTTGGTTGTGGGTGTGAAGGTCAGATTGGCCAGAGCGGCAGTTGTAATGATCGCACCGGAAGTGACAGGTATGTTGCTTAGTTTGAGTACCCCATTGGCAGGCAAGGTAATAACTTTGATTTGAGACATCAAATTGCCATCCACATCGGTAAATTTGGAAGTGAAATCGGATGGAGCAAAGATGATATCGGCATCTTCCGGACCTGTTTTAGTCAGGTCAGCAATGACCGGCGCATCATTGACAGGAGTGACAGTAATATAAACCGTTGCAATAGAACAATCGTTGTTAATATCGCACAATTTGTACTTGAAACTGTCGGATCCGTTGAAGTTTGCTGTGGGTGTGTATGTAAATGTCCCGTCAATGTTAACCGTAACCAAACCATGCAAAGGATTTGATTCGATCGACCATACGTTTCCGCCATCACCGCTTGGGGTATCATTTAAGCTTAAATTGCGAGTAAGTGCATTATCTTCGGCAACCAAATAAGTATCATCGACCGCTATCGGAATGTCATTTATTGGGGTTACAGAAATGTTGAGTTGCGCACTATCCGTATTGGTTCCGTTTGAGATGGTATAAGTTACTACTGGCACTTGTCCATTGTAATTTGCAGCCGGGATGAAAATGAAATTTCCATTTGAACCGATAAATAATGTTCCGATACCAGCAATATTGGCAGTCGATCCGGCACCATAGGTTGTTGTACCAATCACAAATTTGGTTACTGTTATTGGCAGACCGTTTGGATCACTGTCGTTGGTTAACAGGTTGCCCGTAACAGGGCTATCTTCCGGCGTTGTACGGGTGTCATCTACCGCTATGGGAGCGCAATTCGACTCGGTGATTGTAATTGTCAGTATGGCAGTGCAGGAATTGGCATCTGTTACCCGTAAGGTGTATGCCCCGGCCTCCATATTTGAGATCACATTCCCACTAACCTGCGCACTGGTGCCTCCGGCCGGTTCTGAGGCAATGCTGTAAGTATATCCGGTAGTACCGCCGCCAGCTAAAAGGACAACGGAACCATCCGATTTACCCAGACAAGAGGCGTTCGTTTGGCTGGTTTTGGATAATACCAGTGCATTGGGCTGAGTAATACTGAAACTTACCGAGTAGGTACAACCGTTGGCATCAGTTATTAGTACCGTGTATGGCCCGGCACTTAGACCAGTATAACTATTGGATGGCTTCGTCACGCCATTTAATTTATAAGTAAACGGTGAAGTACCTCCGATTGGGGTTATAGTTGCAGATCCATCGTTGGCGCCATTGCAGCTAATGTCACTATGGGCTGAAATGATGGCTGAAAGGGTGCTGTTGGTATTGATGATGTTGAAGCCTGTATATGCCTGACAGGTTCCATTGGACGAGGCTGTGTAATAACCTGCACTCAAACCGCTGAAGATGGTCCCTGAGGCTTGTGTTACACCTCTGAGCGTAATATTGCTGCCATCGCTGGAAGTTAGCCTTACAGAACCGACCGAAGCATTGCAGTTGGTATTTACAATTGAGCTGGCCGTTAGGGTAACCGCGGAAGGATTTGTCAGCGTATAGGTTCCTCCGGAGATTGTACATCCATTGATGTCCATTACGCGAACGGTGTAAGAGCCAGCAGTAACGTTGGTCAGGTCCTCGCTGTTGGCCCCATTGCTCCAGAAGTAGAAATAAGGTGCAGTCCCGCCTGTAACGGTGATGTTGATCGCTCCCGTTGAAGCACCGTTGCACCCGGGATTTGTCAGGACAGCCGGGGTAGATGTAATATCAAGAGAAGCGGCTGGCTGGGTAATGGTCACACTCTGGGTTGAGGTGCAGTTGTGTGCATCGGTGACCCTTAGGATATAGGTTCCGGCCACCATGCCGGTGACGACTTTACCGTTGACAGCCGGTACGTTGGGACCACCGGCATCGACCGAGTAGGTGTATGGGGCAGTACCGCCCGCGGCCTGGACGGATACGCTTCCGGTAACATCTCCCTTGCAGAGGACATTGGTTTTACTAACCACTGCCAGGAGAAGGGCAAACGGCTGGGTGACCTCGAATTCAACAGTGTAGGTACAACCAATTGCATCTGTAATTAAAACCCTGTAATTACCCGCCGAAAGATTGCTGAAGTTTTTGGATGTTTGCGCACTACCACCGTTTAAACTGTAGGTAAAGGGTGCGGTTCCGCCGGAAGCCGTAATCGAAACAGCTCCGTCGTTTCCACCGTTACAACCGACATTGGTAAGTGAATAAACTGATCCGGTAAGTGTACTGTTTGTGTTGATGATGTTGAAGCTGGTTGTTGCAGTACATCCTCCGGCCGTTGCGGTAAAGACAGCGGAATAGTATCCTGCAGCGAGACCTGTGTAGGTTGCCGGAGAGGTGACGGGTGCCCCGCCGTTGAGGCTGACCGTACCGGGAACACTTCCGGTAATAACAGCCGATCCGACCGATGCATTGCAGGTTGTGTTGACGATTGAGCTGGCCGTCACGGTAACGGCGGCAGGAGCGGTGAGGATATACGGACCTCCGGAGATGGTACATCCACTGGCATCGGTTACCAGCACGGTGTAGGAGCCGGCAGGAATAGCGCTCAGGTCCTCTGTGGCGGCACCGTTGCTCCAGACGAAGGTGTAGGGGGCAGTACCGCCCGTAAGGGTGATGTTGATACTACCTGTGGATGCACCGTTGCAACCGGGGTTGGTTAGCACAGCGGGTGTGGCGGTGATGTTGAGTGCAGCAGCGGGCTGTGTAATGGTCACACTCTGGGTGGTTGTGCAGTTATTGGCATCCCTGACCCTGATGGTGTAGGTACCTGCGATCATACCGGTTACAACTTTACCGTTTACGGAAGGTACATTGGGACCACCGGCATCGACAGAGTAGGTATAAGGCGTGGTACCGCCTGCGGCCTGC
>Ga0118677_10007667_pt1 | contig 17723 bp, 19 predicted proteins | sample AliMusrvi5mmetaG_FD_86154 | JGI IMG/M metagenome (GOLD analysis project Ga0118677, IMG submission 86154) | reverse complement strand
GTATCATCTATTGGGGATTTAACGGAACAATCCCCGTCGCTTACAATAAACGTCTATATTTATTGATTTTTTATATAAAAATAAACCACAGGTCAATACAAGTTGACCTGTGGTCTATTTTCTTTTTACCGTTTTCTACAAATATTTTGACTTCTGGGGTATTTTCGATAACTTTCAATAACCCCTTGCATATCGTCTCCGGGTCTTTCAAATCAAGCCACATCACGGCACCTTCAACCTGGTCACGCAACCCAGGCAGATCAGAATGCTCAGGTTGGACACCAGCGCCAGCTGCCGATAGCCCTCCACGCGGGAAACAAAAAAGGCCGCAAAGACGCTGACCGTCGTCAGCGCGCCAAAGGTCACGGGCCGGATGATCTGACGCAGTGTGGCCAGGCTGTTGCCGGCGCGCTGCACCGCCACAAAGACATAGATGCCGTAGTCGATGGCGATGCCCGCGATCACCGTGCTCAGGCCCACGACGAAGGAGGAGAGATTCCGGAAGACCAGGAACGAGAGATCCGTAGCGAGGAGGACAGCGACGGGCGGCAGCAGAAAGATCAGGCTGGCCCGCAGGGTGCGAAACGAAAAGCAGAACAGCAGCAGGAAGCCCACCCCGCCCACGAGCGTGGTCAGGCCGATGTCGTGCTTGATCGCCTGCTCGTTGCTCACGGCGTGGGTATGCCCGGCCACGATCCCGCCGGCCACCCAGCCTGGCAGCGTGGCCAGCCGCGTGCGCAGATAGGTCAGCAGTTCGCCCGAGTGAAAGCTGTCGGTGACCATCACCGGCGTTTTCAAGATGATCATGGCATGCCGGCCGTCCCGGGTCGTGAGATAGCCGTTGTGGAGCACCATCTGCGAGCCCAGGGTCGCGGAGAGCTGCGTGAAGTTGCGCTGCACTTCACCGGACAGGCCCAGCGGATCGGTACGCAGGAACGGCATCGTGAACGAGCTGCCCGGAGTCAAGGTCTGGAAATAGACCCCGCGCAGCCGCTCCTTGACCTCCGCCGGCGCGAGGCTCTTTTCCATCTGCGCGAACCCCGCCGCGCTCTGGACCTGGACCCGCAACTGGAAGGGGCCACGCACAAGGTGCGCGAACTCACCCAGAGCGTCGAGGGACGGGATATTTAAAGCAATGCGCTGGCTGGCCGCCGCTCTTCTGTTGACGGGGGCGCAAGTGCAGGCCGCGCCCTCCTACATGGTGGGCACCTGGTTCGGCAATGGCCAGCCCGACGACAAATCCGCCATGTATATCGACCGCATGCGCGCCGACGGCACCTGGCGCGGCGAGTATCGCGTCTGCATCAAGGGCAAGCCGCCGAAAGACGATATCCAGGAAGGTCGCTGGAAGCTGGACGGCGACATTCTCACTTTGGGCGTGGAGACAGTGGGCGGCCAGTTCTGGCCGCGCACCGACACCTACAAGATCCTGGAACACAGCCCCAAGGCGCAGAAATATCTCAGCCTGGGCTACAAGTTCACCTATACGCCCCAGCGCGTCTCCGACGATTTCAAGATGCCGAGCTGCGACCTGACGAGCTAGTCCTCATCGGTAACAAAAGCCACGCGCAGCATGTTGGTGGCGCCGGTGGTGCCCAGCGGCACGCCGGCGGTGATGACGATGCGCTCGCCGGCCTGGGCAAAGCCTTCCTGGCGCGCGATCTGGCTGGCGCGCTTCACCATGTCGTCAAAGTCGCGAATATCCTCTGTGATGACACTGTGGACGCCCCATACCAGCGACAGCCGCCGCGCTGTCTCCAGGCTGGGGGTGGGCGCGATGATCGGCGCGGTGGAACGTTCGCGCGCCGCGCGCATGGCGGTGATGCCGGACTTGGTCCAGCACACGATGGCGCGCGCCTCGATGGTCTGGGTCACTTCATGCACCGCCGCCATGATGGCGTCTGGCGTGGTCTTTTCCGGCGTGCCGCGCTGGGCTTCGATGATGGAGTGATACAACTCGTCATCCTCGATGGCGCAGGCGATGCGGTCCATGGTCTGCACTGCTTCCACCGGATAGGAACCCGAGGCCGATTCCGCCGACAGCATCACCGCATCGGCGCCGTCGAACACCGCCGTCGCCACGTCCGAGACTTCGGCGCGGGTCGGCATGGGCGAATTGATCATGGATTCCAGCATCTGGGTGGCCACCACCACCGGCTTGCCGGCCTTACGGGCGGCGCGGGTGATCTGCTTCTGCAGCCCCGGCACCCGTTCCAGCGGCATTTCCACGCCCAGGTCGCCGCGCGCCACCATCAACGCATCGGCCAGTTCGATGATCCCGGCCAGCGAGGCCAGGGCCTTGGGCTTTTCGATCTTGGCCAGCACACCGGCGCGGCCCGCCACGATCTTCTTCAGTTCCGCCACGTCCTCGGGACGCTGCACGAAGCTCAGCGCGATCCAGTCCACGCCCAGTTCCAGCGCGGCGTCCAGGTCGGCGCGGTCCTTGGGTGTCATGGCCGACATCGGCAGCAGGGTGTCGGGCATGTTCACGCCCTTGCGGTCCTTGATCTCGCCCGCCACTTCCACCACCGCTTCGGCGAAGGTGTCGGCCTTGCGCAGCAGGCGCAGCCGCACCTTGCCGTCATCGATCAGCAGCGCATGCTTCTGCTTGATGGCCTGGAAGATTTCCGGATGCGGGATCGGGATTTCCTCCGGCTTGTCGCTGGTTTCGCCCAGCACCAGCTTGATGCGTTCGCCTTCCACCAGCATGCGCGGGCCGCCGCACAATTTGCCCAGCCGGATCTTTGGGCCCTGCAGATCGCACAGAATGCCGACGGGCCGGCCCACTTCCTCCGACAAGGCGCGCAGGTCCTTGTGCATCTTGCCCAGCATCTCGTGGCTGGTATGGCTCATATTGATGCGGAAGACGTCGACGCCGGCATCGAACAGCTCGCGCATCTTCTCCGGGGTGTTGGAAGCCGGACCCAATGTGGCCAGGATTTTTGTTTTTCTGCGGCGGCGCATCGGGAATCCTAATTAGAGAGTGTCTGGGTCCAGTCGGGTTTCTTGCCCGTATCCACTTCAAAGAAACCGCGGCGGTCAAAGCCGCGCGAGGCGCAGGTGCCGCGTCCCACCGACTTGAAGCGCTTTTCGGGGGCAACACAGAACTTGGTCTTGCCTTCCCAGATGCCCGCGGCGCCGTCGGTGGCATAAAGATAATAGAAGCGTCCCTGCAGCGGCCCGGTCAGCAGGGCGGCGCAGCTCTTGGGCGCAATCGTCCACCAGCCCTCGCTGGTCCAGTTGGTGCCGTCAAAGCGGCCGATGGCGCTGCGCACCGCCTGGCCGGTCTTGTTGCAGACCTTGAAAGCGGCATGCGCCGGGGCAGTCGCAAACAGGGGCAACAGGCCCAAAGTCACCGCCAGGAGGAGGGTCGTGCGACGCATCTTCATTCTGTCTCGCGCGAAAGTGCTTGGCCGTCAACGTGTCCCGATCCTATATGGCAAGCGCATGACGGAAAACGCCTTTGAGGCCATTGCAGGAGCGAAAAGCAGCCGGATTCTGCTGTTGTGCGACCATGCCTCCAACGCCCTGCCACAGGGGTTCGGTTCGCTGGGGCTGGAGGCCGGCCTGTTTGCCACCCACATCGCCCATGACATCGGGGCCGCGGCGGTGACGCGCGCCCTGGCGGCGGCCTGGAATGCGCCGGCGTTCCTGGGGCGCTGGTCGCGCCTGTTGATCGACCTCAACCGGGGGGCGGACGATCCCACCATTGTGATGAAGCTGTCGGACGGCAGCATCATTCCGGGCAACCGGGATGCCGATGCGGCCGAAGTGGCGCGGCGCATCGCGGCCTATCATGCGCCCTATCATGCCGCCATTGCCGCCGAACTGGACCGCATGGGACCAGGTGCGGTGATCCTGTCGATGCACAGCTTCACGCCCAGCTGGAAAACCGTACCGCGCAAATGGGAAGTCGGCGTGCTGTATGACCGCGACGAACGGCTGGCGGCGCCGCTGATGGCGCGGCTGGAACAGGCCGGGTTCACCGTCGGCGACAACGAGCCCTACACCGGCGCGCTGGACGGCGACACCTTGAATGTCCATGGCACAAGGCGCGGCTTGCCGCATGTGTTGATTGAAATACGGCAGGACTTGATTGCCAGTGACGCGATGGCACAAGACTTTGCGCGGCGCCTGAAACCCATCATCGATGCGGCTTTGGGGGATATGGGCAAATAAGCGTTGCACCGCTTTGCGCCGCCGCTGTAGGGTCCGCCCTCTTCAAAATCCGAGTTCCCGAATGGCCAAATCCGGCTTTGCCAAAGACCAGCTGAAATCCTTCATCAACCGCATCGAGCGGCTGGAGGAAGAGCGCGCCGCGCTGTCGGCCGACATCAAGGAAGTCTATTCCGAGGCCAAGGGCACGGGTTTCGACACCAAGATCATGCGCCAGGTGATCCGCATGCGGAAGCTGGACAAGGCGGACTTCCAGGAACAGGAAGCCATGCTGGACCTTTATCTCACCGCCATGGACATGCGCTAGCAGCGCGGGTCTTTTGCGCCCTGAGTGCGTCGTTCGTCGCTCATGGGCGTTTACGCCCACATCGCTCCTCACTCCTGCTCAGGTCACAAAATCCCTCGCGCTGTCCCGGGATTGGGATAGAGTTGTGCGAAAGCGCGGCAGAGACCGCGCCTTGGGGAGGATGAAATGCCTGACTTTTCAATCGATCGCCGCGGCCTGATGATCGGCGCCGCCGCCGCGCCCGTCCTGGTTGCCGCCGCGCAGGAACCCGCCAGCGCCCAACCGCCGCCGGGCCGCGATCCCAGCGCCGCCGCCTCCACCCCAGATCAGCAGCGCCGCATGAAATGGTGGCATGACGCCAAGTTCGGCATGTTCATCCATTTCGGCCTCTATGCCGCCCATGGCCGCCACGAATGGGCGATGGAAAACGAAGCCATCCCGGTGGCCGAGTACCAGAAATTCACCGCAAGCTTTAATCCCGCGCCCGGCACGCCGCGCAAATGGGCCCAGCTCGCCAAGGCGGCGGGCATGAAATACATGGTGCTGACCTCCAAGCACCATGAAGGCTTCTGCAACTGGGACACCAAGCTGACCAACTACAATGCGGTCAATTACGGTCCCAAGCGTGACGTCCTGAAAGAGTATGTTGAAGCCGCCCGCGCCGAAGGGCTGCGGGTCGGCTTCTATTACTCGCTGATGGACTGGCACCATCCCGATGGCGCGCGCTGCGAGACCGATCCTGCCGCGCGCCGGCGCTTTGTGGATTACACCCACGGGTTGATCCGCGAGCTGCTGACCAATTACGGCAAGATCGACGTGCTTTGGTACGACGTGTCCTGGCCGCTGGATGCCGAAGGCTGGGAGTCCGAAAAGATGAACCAGATGGTGTTCAGCCTGCAGCCCGACATCATCGTCAACAACCGCAACCGGTTGCCGGGCGATTTCTCCACCCCCGAACAGACCATCAAGGCGGAAACCGGCGGCCGCGCCTGGGAAAGCTGCATGACCCTGAACGATTCATGGGGCTACCAGAAGGCCGACGACAATTGGAAGGACCCGCGCACGGTGATCCGCAACCTGCTCACCTGCGCCCGCGACGGCGGCAATTACCTGCTCAATATCGGGCCGCAGCCGGACGGCGGCATTCCGCCGGAAAGCGTGCGCATCCTGACCGCCGCCGGCGAATGGATCCGCCGCCACGGCGACACCATCTATGGCGCCGATGTCTGCCAGCCGCACACATCGGTTTATGCAAACTTCACCCGCAAGGGCAACACGCTCTACATGCATGTCTATTTTTGGCCGGCGGGCGGCGATGTCGCCATTTCCGGCCTGAAGCAGAAAGTGTTGTCGGCGAAAATCCTCAAGACCGGCGCGGTGCTGCAGGTCTCGCAGGACGGCTTCCGGACCCACATCACCGGACTGCCCGAACATGCGCCGGATGCGCCGCTCACCACACTTGCCATCGAATGCGACGGCGTACCCGAGCAGGACACGCTGAATGTCCGCATCAACAAGCCGCGTCTGAAAGTCGGAATCTAAAAGAAAAGGCCCCTGCTGCGAAACAGGGTCCTTTTTTACGCGACAGAGAACTGGAGCTTCGGCGAGAGCCGGAGCGACCTTTTAAAAAAGTGACTTAGGCGGTCTTGCGGATACCGGCTTCCTCGATGGGGCCGTCATCTTCGGCGACCTTGGCCATCGGCTCGTTGGCGAGATCGGCTTCCAGGCCGAACTCCTTGAGCTTGCGGTAGAGGGTGGAGCGGCCGATGCCGAGGCGGCGGGCCACTTCCGACATGTGGCCATCATAGCGGGCGATGGCCATGCGGATGATTTCCGATTCCATTTCCTCGAACTTGCGGATGTGACCGGCGGTGTCCGTGGCGTTCAGCGCATAGGCTGACGCGGCGGGCAGGGCAGGGGCGCTGTGGCCGCCCGCGGACTGCGCCTGCGGCGCGTTCTGGCGCACAACCGTGTCCACGCCCATCGCCGCGGCGATCTGCGGGAAGTCGCACACATCCAGCAACTGGCCGTCGCACAACACGACGGCGCGGAAGATGGTGTTTTCCAGCTGGCGCACATTGCCCGGCCAGTTGAATTTTTCCAGCAGCTGGCTGGCCTGGGTGGTCAGGCCCGAAACCGCCTTGTTCTCTTCGGCCGCAAAACGCTCGATGAAGTGACGCGCCAAGGGCGCGATGTCGCCGGTGCGGTCACGCAAGGCCGGCACCAGCACGGGGAACACGTTCAGGCGGTAATAAAGGTCTTCGCGGAAGGTGCCGCCGCGGGCCATGGCGCCCAGATCGCGGTTGGTGGCGGCGACGATGCGCACATCCACTTTCACGGGGCGCTTGGAGCCGACCGGATCGACTTCGCCTTCCTGCAAAGCGCGCAGCAGCTTGACCTGCATGTCCAGGCGCAGCTCGCCGATTTCGTCCAGGAACAAGGTGCCGCCATCGGCTTCCTGGAACTTGCCCAGATGCTTGTCGGAGGCGCCGGTGAAGGAACCCTTTTCATGGCCGAACAGGATGGATTCGATCAAATTCTCCGGAATCGCGCCGCAGTTCACGGTCACGAACGGCTTGCCCGAACGGGCGCTGCTGCCCTGGATGGCGCGGGCGATCAGTTCCTTGCCGGCGCCGCTTTCGCCTTCGATCAGCACGGGAATGTCGGACTGGGCGGCACGGATGCCCAGGCGGAACACCTGCTTCATTTCCGAGGAGGTAGCGACCAGGTCGTCAAAAGTCAGCTTGTTGTCCTGCTTCTTCTTCAGCTGCTTCACTTCACCCGACAGGGTGCCGATCTTCAGCTGGTTGCGGATGGAGACGGCGATGCGCTCCGGGCTGGCCGGCTTGACCAGAAAGTCGTTGGCGCCCGCGCGCATGGCTTCCACGGCGCTATCGATGCCGCACTTGGCTGTCAGCACGATCACGGGCAGGTCGGGATTGGTGGGACGCAGCTTGGACAGGACTTCCAGCCCGCCCATGTCGGGCATGACCAGGTCCAGCATCATCAGGGTGATCTGTTCGCCGCGGGGGCCATTGATCAGGTCCAGCGCAGGCTGGCCGCCGGGCGCGGTCACGACATTCATGCCGCTGCGGGTGATGGCCGCTTCCAGCAAGCGCCGCTGCACCGGATCGTCGTCCACGACAAGAATGGTCTGCGCCATAACCCTACGCCTCTCGAAATGAGACGCGACTTTGCGACAGTACAGGTAAATGTGGCGTTTAAGCCTGTTCCTTTGCGGTACAGGATGGGGCGGTCTTTCGATGCTTAATCAAACGTGAATCGCCCCTGATTCCGCCTTGTCCACAGGGCCTTGCTGCGCCAACCCCCTTGATCACAATGCTTAATAAACCAAGTTGCTGGCGCTGCGGCGTTTGCTATAGTCCGCCCACTTTTGCTGCAAAACTGGGGGCCTAATGGCGCACGAATCCGACTATCAGCCGGGATCCATGGACATTTCCGCGCACAAGAAGGCCTATTCCGGCTTTCTGACCGGCTCCAAATGGACCTTCGGGTTCGTCATGCTGATCATGGTCTTTCTCGCCCTTTTCCGCACCCACGGTTAGGCCGAAAGGCACCACATGCGCGTCGCGATCCCGAAGGAAACCCGCCCCGGTGAGACGCGCGTTGCCGCGACCCCGGAATCCATCAAGAAGCTCAAGGGCCTGGGACTGGACATCGTCGTCCAGGCCGGCGCCGGCGCCGGCGCCAAGATCGCCGATGCCGATTACCTGGCGGCGGGGGCAACCATCGCCCCGGATGCCGCCTCGACCGTGCGGGACGCCGACATCGTCCTGATGGTGCGTGGGCCGCAGGGGCCTGAGATCGCCAATATCAAGAAGGGCGCCGTCGTGGCCGCCCTGCTGTCGCCCCATACCGAGCAGGACAACATCAACGCCCTGGCGGCGGCCGGTATCACCGCCTTCGCCATGGAGCTTCTGCCGCGCATCTCCCGCGCCCAGTCGATGGACGTGCTGTCGTCCCAGGCGAACCTGGCCGGCTACAAGGCGGTGGTGGATGCCGCCGCCACCTTCGGCCGCGCCATGCCGATGATGATGACCGCGGCGGGCACCATTGCCCCGGCGCGCGTGCTGATCATGGGCGTGGGCGTGGCGGGGCTTCAGGCCATCGCCACCGCCAAGCGCATGGGCGCGATCGTCAGCGCCACCGACGTGCGCCCCGCCACCAAGGAACAGGTGGAATCGCTGGGCGGCACCTTCGTCGCGGTGATGGACGAGGAATTCAAGAACGCCCAGACCGCCGCCGGTTACGCCAAGCCGATGAGCCCGGAATACCAGGCCAAGCAGGCGGCACTGACGGCCGAGACGATCAAGAAGCAGGACATCGTCATCACCACTGCCCTGATCCCGGGCCGCAAGGCGCCGATCCTGGTGACCGAGGAGATGATCAAGACCATGAAGCCCGGTTCGGTGATCATGGACCTGGCGGCAGCTGCGGGCGGCAACACCCCGCTGTCCAGGCCCGATGAAGTGGTGGAGGCGCATGGCGTCACCATCCTGGGACCGACGAATTTGCCGGGCGCGCTGGCGGTGGACGCCTCCTCGCTCTATGCCCGCAACCTGTTCAACTTCCTGTCGCTGATCGTGGACAAGAAGACCGGCGCCCTGGCGCTGGACTGGAACGATGAGATCGTCAAAGGCTCGGCCGTCACCAAAGACGGCGCGACTGTTGCAAGAAGTTAAAGGGGCGGGCTGACCAATGGAAATCGATCCTTTCGTGTTTCGTCTGTCCATCTTCGTGCTGGCGATCTTTGTGGGCTATTTCGTGGTGTGGGGCGTGACGCCCGCGCTGCACACCCCGCTGATGGCGGTGACCAATGCGATCTCCTCGGTGATCGTGGTGGGCGCGCTGGTGGCGGTGGCGGTGCCGGTGATCTCGGATGCCTCCTGGCTGTCCAAGGGTCTTGGCGTCGCGGCGCTGGCGATGGCGAGCGTGAATATCTTCGGCGGCTTCCTGGTCACCGCCCGCATGCTGGCGATGTACAAGAAGAAGGCGAAGTAAGATGGACGCCGATATCGCCGCACTTCTCTATCTTGTTTCGGGCGTCCTCTTCATCCTGGCGCTGAAGGGCCTGTCGTCGCCCGCCACCAGCCAGGCGGGTAACCGCAACGGCATGCTGGGCATGGCGCTGGCCATTGCCACCACGCTTTGGGTGGCCAAGGTCAGCGATCCGGTTACCATCGGGCTGATCATTGCGGGCCTGGCGGTTGGCGGCGGCATCGGCGCCATCATGGCCAAGCGCATCGCCATGACCGCGATGCCCCAGTTGGTCGCGGCCTTCCATTCGCTGGTGGGTTTGGCCGCAGTGCTGACCGCTGCGGCGGCTTTTTATTCGCCCGAGGCGTTTCATATCAATTGCGTTTCAGATGCGACGACGGTCTGCAACGGCCTGATCAAGTCGCAGAGCCTGGTCGAGATGAGCCTTGGTGTCGCCATCGGTATCATCACCTTTGCCGGCTCGCTGATCGCCTTCGCCAAGCTGAACGGCAATATGAAGGGTGCGCCGATCATGCTGCCGGGGCGGCATCTGCTGAACCTGGCGCTGTTCGCCTCGATCATCGGCCTGATCGTCTATTTCGTGATGGACCAGCAGGAATGGACTTTCTGGGCGATCACGGGCCTGGCCTTCATCTTCGGCATCACCCTCATCATTCCCATCGGCGGCGCCGACATGCCGGTGGTGGTGTCGATGCTGAACTCCTATTCGGGATGGGCGGCGGCCGGCATCGGCTTCACGCTCGAAAATACCGCCCTGATCATCACCGGCGCGCTGGTGGGTTCTTCGGGCGCCATCCTGTCCTACATCATGTGCAAGGGCATGAACCGCAGCTTTGTCAGCGTCATCGCCGGCGGTTTCGGCGGCGATACAAGCGCCGCGGTTGCGGGCGCGGTGGAAACCCGACCGGTCAAGCAGGGCTCGTCCGACGATGCCGCTTTCATCATGAAGAACGCCTCCAGTGTCATTATCGTGCCGGGCTACGGCATGGCGGTGGCCCAGGCCCAGCACGCCTTGCGCGAAATGGCCGACAAGCTGAAGGCCGAAGGCGTCAAGGTTTCCTATGCCATTCATCCGGTGGCGGGCCGCATGCCCGGCCACATGAACGTGCTGCTGGCGGAAGCCAATGTGCCCTATGACGAAGTGTTCGAGCTGGAAGACATCAACAGCCAGTTCGCCCAGGCCGACGTGGCTTATGTCATCGGCGCCAACGACGTCACCAATCCCTCGGCCAAGACCGATCCCAAGTCGCCGATCTTCGGCATGCCGGTGCTGGACGTGGAAAAGGCCAAGACCGTGCTGTTCATCAAGCGCGGCATGGGTGCCGGTTATGCCGGCGTGGAGAACGAGCTGTTCTTCAAGGACAACACCATGATGCTGTTCGCCGACGCCAAGAAGATGACGGAAGAAATCGTCAAGGCGCTCGACCATTAGCATCAGAGAAGCAAGGTTGCCGCAGGATGAGCCTGCGATCCTGTCTTTCATCATCGGTTTGCAGGATTACGAGGCGGGCTTTGAGTCCGACCGCCGCCGCGATCCCGATTTTGCCGCCGATCATTGGCGCGATGTCCAGCATCGCTGCGCCGAGAAGCATGGCGCCATGTTCATTGCCGAAGAAAATGGCGAACCGCTGGGCTGGGCCTTCGCCTATGAAGAACACGGCCAGCTCTTCATCAAGGAACCCGAACGCCGCCACGGCTTCCTGGCCGAATTATTCGTGGTGCCCGCCGCCCGCGGCAAGGGCATGGGCCGCGCCCTGATGACGGCCTGCGAGGGCTGGTCACGGGGCCTGGGCCACAAGCTTCTGATGGTGGGCGTCCTGGCGCACAACAGCCGCGCCATCCGGTCCTATGAGGGCGCGGGATTTTCGCCCTATACTTTGCTCCTGCGGCGATACCTGTAACTTCGGAGCGGCGATGAAAACGTGCCTCATCCTGCTGGCCTGCATGGCCTTGCTGGCGCCTGCCGCCGCACAGCCTGATATGTCTGCCGCCAATATCAGGGCCGACATGGCGTATCTGGCCAGCGACAAGCTGAAGGGGCGCGAGGCCGGCACCCCCGAATATGACATGGCGGCCAAATACGTCGCCGGTCAGATGAAGCAGATCGGCCTGACGCCGATGGGCGACAAGGGCAGCTATTTCCAGCATGTGCCGCTGGTGGCCTGGCGTCCGCGCGATGAAGGCAAGATCGTGCTGACCGCATCCGATGGTCACGCCATCCCGCTGGTGTTCGGCACGGATTATCTCACCGGCGACAGTCCCCTCTCGGAAAATCTGGCGGTGGGCGCGCCGCTGGTCTTCGTGGGCTATGGGTTGGTGGCGCCCGAACATGGCCGCGACGATTACAAAGGCCTGGATGTGAAAGGCAAGATCGTGGTGGCGCTGGCGGGCGCGCCCAAGTTCCTGCAGACCGAGGAGCGCGCCTATTACCGCAGCGGCCGCACCAAGCTGAAGGCGGCGCAGGATCGCGGCGCCGTCGGCTTTGTCTCCATCGGCACCCGCACCGGCGAGAAGCTTTATCCTTTCGCCAACAGTGCGCGGCAGTACAAAAGCTGGGGCATGACCTGGCGCCACCCGGACGGCAAGCCCTTCGTGCCGGTGCCGCTGCCCGGCCTGGCCTATGTCAGCGTGGCGGGTGCGGCCAAATTCCTGGGTGATCGCACAAATGCCATCCTGGACGCTGCCGAGACGAAAGACGGCGCCATCAAGGGCTTTGATCTGCATCTGTCGCTGAAGGCGGAACTGCATAGCGAGATCAAGAACAGCGAAAGCGAGAATATCGTGGGTGTGCTGCCGGGCAGCGATCCAAAGTTGAAAGACGAATATGTGGTGCTGTCCGGTCACCTCGACCATATCGGCATCACCCCGCCGGTGAAGGGTGATAGCATCAACAATGGCGCGCTCGACAATGCCTCGGGCGTCGCCACCACCCTGGAAGTGGCGCGGCTGTTCCGCGGCAAGGCGCCCAAGCGTTCGTTGCTGTTCCTGGTGGACACCGCCGAAGAAAAGGGCCTGATCGGCGCGGACTATTTCGCCCGCAATCCCACTGTCCCGAAGTCCGCCATCACCGCCGACGTGGACCTGGACATGCCGATCGTCACCTATGACTTCACCGATGTGGTAGCGTTCGGCGCGGACCGCTCCAGTATCGGCCCGGCGGTGCGCCGCGCCGCTGCCACCATGAACATCAACCTGTCGCCCGATTCTATGCCGGACGAAGGCATCTTCACCCGCTCCGACCATTACCGTTTTGTCGAGCAGGGGATTCCGGCGGTGTTCCTGGCCACCGGCTATGCCAATGGCGGCAAGGCGGCCACCGAATTCTTCATGCGCACCAATTATCACAAGCCCAGCGACGACCTGAGCCAGCCGATCCGCTATGACGTGGGCGCCAGGTTCGCGCGGCTCAATTATGCCATCACCCGCGAGTTGGCAGATGGGCCGCGCCCCAGCTGGAATGCGGGCGACTTCTTCGCCGCCAAATTCGCGCGCAAGTGATGCGCGCTTTACTTGCGGCGCTGCTGCTTGGGCTGGCGCTGCCGGCGGCGGCTGCGCCTCTGGTGATCGGCGGCACCATCATCACGCCGAAGGCGGTGATGGCGCATGGCTGGTTGGTGGTGACGGACGGCAAGATTTCCGCCATCGCAAAAGACAAGCCCGTCATCGCCGGTGCGAAGGTGCTGGAAACCACCGACCTGGTCTTCCCCGGCTTCATCGACCTGCACAACCATCCGCTTTGGGCGGTGTTTCCGCGCTTTGCACCCAAAGCGCCGCCACCCGCCGCGCCCTGGCCCAATCGCTATGCCTGGCGCGGCGATGCCCGCTATCTGGCGGCGCTGCAGCATCCCTGGTGGGACCTGATGACTCACGGCGCCTTCTGCGACCTGGATGAATATGCCGAACTACAGGCCCTGATGGGCGGCACCACATCGATCCTGGGCCTGGACCTGGTGGATGAAAATGCGCCGCCGCCAGCCTGTATCCGCGGGCTGGCGCGCAATCTCGACTACCAGTCTGGTTTTTATGGCGAGCAGACGGGCCATGAACCCATCGCCTGGGTGCTTGGCGTGTTCAGCGACATGAAATTCGCCGCCGCCCGCAAGCTGCACGACGGGATGGACGCGGGCAAACTGGACCTTGCCGTGGTCCATGCTGCGGAGGGGCGCAAGGACGATGCGGAGTCCCGCGCCGAATTTACCATGCTCAAGAGCTGGGGCCTTTTGGGGCCGCACACCGCCATCGTGCATGGCGTGGCGCTGGGCCCCAAAGAGTTTGCCGAGATGGCCAAGGCCGGCGCGGCGCTGGTCTGGTCGCCGCGCAGCAACATGGAACTGTATGGACAGACAGCCGACATCAAACAGGCGGCTGCTGCGGGCCTGAAGATCGCGCTGGCGCCGGACTGGGCGCCCACCGGCAGCCAGAACATGCTGGGCGAAATCGCCTATGCCGCCGGCCTGAACAAGGGCTTTTCCGCCAAAGAGTTGTTCGAGATGGCCAGCGCAGCGCCGGCCCGCATCGCCCACCTGGACGACAAGACGGGCGTCCTGGAAAAGGGCCGCGCTGCCGATCTTTTCTTGCTGCATGGCGATGCGCGCGATCCTTACGCCGCGCTTGTCCATGCGCGGCCGCAGGATGTCACTTTGACCATGGTGGGCGGCGCTCCGCTCTATGGCGCACGCGCCAATCTGGCGGCGCTGGGCGCGGCTACGCCGGAAGCGATCACGGTTTGTGGACAGGAGCGCGCCTTCAGCGGCTTGCCCAAGTCTTACAAGCAGCTGGTTGCAGATCTGACGGTAAAGCTGCGCGCGCATGGCATTGCGCTGGCGCCGATCGCGGATTGTCCGCGTTAGCGGTTACTTCAGCCCGTTCCGGCCGCTCGCCCAAGCTCGCGGCGTGGGATGTTCAAATCGATCCACTGGATCGATTTGCCCCGCTGTCGCGGGTCACATCCCACCCATGCGGCAGACCTCTTTCCACTCGGCGGCTTTCACCGGCTGCACCGACAAACGGAAGCTGTTGACCAGGCTCATCTCGGCCAGCTTGGGATTGGCCTTGCAGTCCGCCAGGGTGACGGGCTTGGGCATGTCCTTGACCGCCTTCACCACCACCAGTCCGAACTGACCTTTTTCGTCGGTGGGATCGGGCTGGAATTCCTCGATCACTTCCACGATGCCGACAACCGCCTTCTGTTCATTGGAATGATAGAAGAAGCCCAGATCGCCCTTCTTCATCGCCTTCATGTTCAGCTTGGCAGTGTGGTTGCGCACTCCGCTCCAGGGCTCGCCCTTGGCACCCTTTTTCTTCTGCATGTCCCACGACCAGGCGTCGGGTTCGCTCTTGAACAACCAGTAAGCCATCTATTCCGCCTTCAGTTTTCTGCTCATCAGCCGCAGCATGGCCTCGCCCAGCGGCAGCGCGCCGCTGAGCAAATCGGCCATGGCCTCCGCGATGGGCATTTCGATATTTTCGGACCTTGCGCGCGCCACCAGCGCCGGGGCGGTATCCACGCCTTCGGCCAGCGCCGCGCCAGGCTTCTCGCCCGCCCCAAGTGCTGCGCCGAACGAGAAGTTGCGCGACGACTTGCTGGTGGCGGTCAGTATCAGGTCGCCCAGTCCCGACAGGCCCATCAAGGTTTCGCGTTTCGCGCCAAGCGCCTCGCCCAGCCGCGCCAGTTCGGCAAAGCTGCGCGCCAGCAGCGCGGCGCGGGCATTCTCGCCCAGCCCCATGCCTTCGACCACGCCGCAGGCGATGGCATAGACATTCTTGGCCGCGCCCCCCAGCGCCACGCCGGTCAGGTCATCGCTGGCATAGGGACGGAAGCTCGCGCTGCCCAGCGCGGCCTGCAGTCTGGCCGCCAGATCGTCCTTGGCGGCGATGGTGACGGCGGTGGGAAGACCGCGTGCCACGTCACGCGCAAAGCTGGGGCCGGAAAGAATCGCCAGCGCCGCGCCCGGCAGCGCCTCTGCGGCGACTTCGGTCACCAGCTTGCCGCTGCCTTTCTCGATGCCCTTGGCGCAGATCACCAGCGGCTGGCCGGGTTTCAGATGCGGTTTGAGGGAATCGGCAAAGCTGTGCAGCACCTGGGCCGGCACCACCAGCAGCAGCGCGTCTGCTTTGCACGCCTCGGCCAGGTCACCGGTGACGGCCAGGTCCCTGGGCAAGGTCACGCCGGGCAGGAAACGGTTGCCGCGCCCGGCACGGATGTCGGCCAGGACATCTTCCTCGCGCACCCACAAAGTCACCTGGCGCCCGGCGCCATGGGCGGCCAGCGCAAGGGCGGTGCCCCAGGCGCCCGCGCCCAAAACCGCAATATGAGACAGGGAATCGGACATCAAAGCTTGGGGAGTCTTGGGGTTGCTTATTCGGACGCGGAATCTATCTTGCCCCTCAACCAGCCGCAAATCGCCTCAATTGGTCCATCTTGCCGTGCGAGCTTTCCTGATGCGCCGTTACACCCTCTGCATTGCCGCTGTCTGCTCCGTCGTCCTTCTGGGCGGCGCGGGCCAACAGGCGCCCCAGCGCCTCTACCAGGCCTATAGCGATCAGGAGAAAGCCGATCTCGACCGGATCAGCGCCTATCTCAATGGCATCCATTCCTTGCGCGCCGATTTCGTCCAGATCGGGCCACAAGGCGGTGTGGACCAGGGCGAGGTCGCCATCCAGAAGCCCGGCCAGATCCGTTTCGAATACCGTCCGCCCAGCCCGGTTTCGATCGTCGCCACCGACGGGCAGGTCTATGTCAAGAATTCCAAGCTCAACACGGTGGACAATTACGACCTGTCGGACACGCCGCTGGGATTGCTGCTGAACGAAACCGTGGACCTGAAAACCAACAAGGCGGTGCTCGGCATCGTCGAACAGGAAGGCGCCATCATCGTGCGCGCCCGCACCAGCACCAACCGCAACAATTCCAACATTACGCTGATGTTCACCGCGCCCGCCATCGAGCTGCGGCAATGGACGGTGAAGGACGCCCAGGGCGGCAACACCACCGTGGCGCTGCGCAACCTGCAGCCCGGCGCCACGCTTGATCCGGCGCTGTTCGCCGTACCGGTGAAGGCGCCGCGCCAGGCCAGCAACAACCGGTGAAACGCGTCGGCATCGTCTGCGACCGCCGCATCTCCGGCGACATGCCGGTGCACCAGGCCAATGACGAATACATCATCGCGATCCGTGATGGCGCCGGCGCTTTGCCGCTGCTGATCCCTTCCACGGATGTGGCGCTGGATATCGCCGCCGTGCTGGGCGCTGTCGACGGGCTGTTGTTCACCGGCTCGCCCTCCAATGTTGCGCCTTCGCATTATGGCGCAGCGGCGCGCCCCGGTACCGGGCTGGATGAACGGCGTGACGCCACCACGCTGCCGCTGCTGCGCGCCGCAAGCGCATCGGCCACGCCGCTGCTGGCCATCTGCCGCGGCTTTCAGGAACTGAATGTCGCGCTGGGCGGCAGCCTGCATCAGCATGTGCACGAGATCCCCGGCCGGCTGGATCACCGTGAACCGAAAGATGTCCCGCTGGAGATGGAGTATGGCCCGGCCCATGCCATCGCCATTGCGCCGGGCGGACTGCTGGCCCGCCTGTCAGGCCTGACGGAAGCAAAAGTGAACTCGCTGCACCACCAAGGCATCGACCGGCTGGCGCCGGGCCTGCGGATTGAAGCCACCGCGCCGGACGGCCAGATAGAGGCGGTGTGCCTGGACGGGGCCAGGGCCTTCCTGCTGGGGGTGCAATGGCATCCGGAATGGCAATTCGCCTGCGACCCGCTCTCCCGCGCCATTTTTGCCGGTTTCGGCGCGTCGCTGTGATGCTCCTCTGCGTCGCCTTGGCGTCACATTCGTTTACAGCATCCTAAGACCTTCCTGCCATTTTGAGGCCCATATTGCCAATTGGGCCCCGCATGCCGCATCCCGCCCGTCTTCTGGGCTTCGCCTTCGCCAATGCCGATTTCCTGTTCGAGATGGACGCACAGGGAACGATCCTGTTTGCCGCCGGCGCCGCCAATGACCTGGTGAAGGAAAGCGGCGACAAGCTGGTGGGAAAGCCTGCCGGCAAGCTGTTCAAGCCGTCCGAAGGCATCAAGTTCGCCACCTTCTCCAAGGCGCTGAAGAACGGCGATCGCGCCGGTCCCTTCAAGCTCACTTTGGCGACCGGCGCGGAAGCCAATCTCGCCATGTTCCGGCTGCCGGACAATGGCGCCCATATTTCCTGCACCTTGGCCCGCCCCGGTTCGCGCCAGCCCACG
>Ga0118677_10007666_pt1 | contig 17725 bp, 15 predicted proteins | sample AliMusrvi5mmetaG_FD_86154 | JGI IMG/M metagenome (GOLD analysis project Ga0118677, IMG submission 86154) | reverse complement strand
GTGCAAACCGTGACAGGCGTATCACGATATTCGGTGTCGCCGTCGGAATCGAAAACCTTATGACAATGCCAGCCAGCGGGCAATTCCGTCAATTCAACAAATGTCACAAACATCCATGGCGACGACAAAACATCATGTGGTGAATGTGACGCGGAATCAGCCATTGGCATTGGCAATCAGCACCGCCAATTTCAGCTTTTCCGGAGTTTTTTGGGTTCTCCGGATCTTGCGGGGCCGCCGTTTTGGATGCGGCGGCCCCGCGCTTCTGGGCAGGTGCGTCATCTTGATCGGAAAACAGGCTTCCAGCCTGTGAGGGAAGACAGCGCGTCCCGCCTGTCATGCCATGTGACGTGAAAGCAGCGGGCCTTCAGGCACTTCTTTCTCACTTCATGGCCGATGTGGGCGGGACGCCCACACTCCTTGAGACAGCGCGCCGCGCCTGTTGGATTTGCCCTTGCTGAGGTGGGCGGATCCGCTAGTCTCATGGCATCGGCACCGGATGCCGCTTGTACCACACCCGTCACCATTATTCCACGCATGAAACGAATCATCATCGCCGCGCTGGCCCTTGGATTGTCAGCAACCGTTAGAGCCGAACCGCCAGCGGTTTCCAAGCCCGCGCCACAGACCCTGCTGTTCCTCGGGGACAGCATCACCGCCGCCGGCGGTTACGTGAAACTCATCGAGGCCGAGTTGGCAAAACAGAACCCCGGCAACCCGCCGCGTGTGATCAATCACGGCCGCAGCAGCGAGACGGTTTCAGATCTCAGCGAGGCCTATCATCCGGGACGCAGGCCCTGTCTGTTCGCCCGTCTTGACGATGAACTGGCACAGAACAAGCCCGACTGGGTGGTCGCCTGTTACGGCATCAATGACGGCATCTATCATCCCTACAACGACCCGCGCTTCGCCGCCTATCAAAAAGGCATCGCCACCCTCAGCAAGAAGGTGCGCGCCGCGGGCTGCCGCCTGATTCTGCTCACCGCGCCCCCTTATGCCAAGCCAGGGCCGGAGTTCCCCGCCGGCACCGATGCGGCAGCCCGGGCCAAGCTGCTGGCCAAGGCCAACACGGAGGCCGAAACCGAGGCGGAGAAGGATCCTAACAAATTCGGCTATCGCACGCCCTATGCCTATTACGACGAGGTCATGGCCGTTTATGCCAAGTGGCTGCTCACGCTCGACGGTCGCGACGGCGTGCGGGTCATCGACTTGCGCACGCCGATGTTGGCGCGCCTGAAAGAGAGCCATGACGGCGATCCGATCCACCCCAACCAAACCGGCCACGCCATCATGGCCGAGGCATTTCTCAAACAATGGCCCGCCATCAGCGCAAGCAAGAAGTGAGGAGGCTCGAACGCTCTAGCGGCCCTTCAGGCCGCAAAAAAAACGTGGGTGAACATCCAACCCAGGGCATCGCTTCGCTCAGCCCTGGGCTCAGAACTCAACGTTCGACCTCAAAAGAGCCAATGAGTTGAGCAAGTTGGATTCCCTGAGGGCGGGCTGACCGAACGCTGGCAGCGGGTCAGATTGAGAACGGTTGGACATCGGAGTCGTTGGAGATCTGGACCTTGATCCGGTGCTTCTCGGTCAGGAGCAACTCCACCTTGCGTCCGCTGCCGTCAGGCAGAGGGGGGGCGCTGGCATTGACGGTGCCGAGCACTTTGGTGATGATGCGGCGCATGTTGGGCGCAAGGTGCATGTGTGCCACCAGATGCACTTGCATGCCCGTCGCTCCGAGTCGCAGGACTCCATCAAAGCGGGTCAGTTCGCGGAACCTCGCATGGTCGTCGCGGTTGTTCCATCCGGACACTATGTCCGCAACGCCCGCCCTGTCGATCCCCGGCGCGCGAAGTTGCCGGACCCGGGCAACCTGCCGATTTGCCGCCCTTTCAGGGAATCCAACTTGCTCAACTCATTGGCTCTTCTGAGGTCGAACGCTGAGTTCTGCGCTTTGGACTGCGGCGAGCCATCGCCGCTTTGCGCGGCTGACAGTTCTATCATCGGTGTCCGTCGTTCCCGGAAATTCCGGGTTCCGGCGACCGTGAAATGGGATTGGCGGTTGGCGCAGGCGGGAGGCTTTTTCCCAAAGCGGTGAAGCGCGCTTCACCGCAGTCCAAAGCCCCCCCCTCACCGCAGCACATGCTCCAACAGCAAACTCTGGATCGCGCAATAGAATTGGGAACGCAGGAAGGAGGCGCGGCGCAAGGGCGGGAGTTCGCCGGGATCAATGATTTGGCTGGGTCCGAAATGGAACTGCTCCTCCAGGGCGAGCCGGGCCTGGTTGAGGGCGCTGTACCAGTGGAATGCGTCGTCACGGGTGATCCACAACGGTCCAGGGCCGCCGCCGGATTTGACCCGGGCTGCGGCGATCGAGGTGGCGACGTGGAGGACATCGGCGGAGAATTCCGCCTCAAGGTCGGGAATGACATATTCCTTCCAATCGCGCGCCAAATCCTCATCGGCGATAAGGTTGCCCAAGCGGCAGGCAAGTTTTTCGTCGCCCGACACGGCATCGGTGGTGATGCCCTTGAGGAGCTGCCAATCGCCGGGGTCATCGGCGTCGATCATCAGTCCGCCTTCCAATGTCGGGATGATTTTCATGCGGCTTTTTCAAGGGTGGATTTCAACTGGTGGGCCTGGAGTTGCTGGACATAGAACTCGGCCTTTTCGCGTTGGCCGGTCCAGACGATCGAGCGTCCCAGTTGATGGACTTGCAACATGAAGATGGCGGCCTTCTTCTCGTCGTAACCGAAAATCTTCATGAACACCCAAGTAACATAGCCCATCAGATTCACCGGATCATCGTGGACCACGACATTCCATGGCACGTCAAGCGAGGTGTCGGTGCGGGTTCGGGTAAGTGTGTCGGAATCAGCCATCGGAATTCGCAGCGGTGTTGGTTGACAGCGGCGGGTCCATCCATTTGCCATGTTCGCGAATCAGATCGATCAGGCGATCCACCGCTTCATCTTCCGGGATGTTGAAGCGCACCGCCGATTTGCGGACATAGAGGTTGATTTTGTTAGGAGCGCCGCCGACATAGCCGAAATCCGCGTCAGCCATTTCGCCGGGACCGTTGACGATGCATCCCATGACGGCGATGCGCACACCCTTGAGGTGACCGGTGGCGGCGCGAATCTTGCGGGTGGTGGCTTGCAGGTTGAAGAGCGTGCGCCCGCAACTCGGACAGGCGACGTAATCGGTCTTGGTCATCCGGGTGCCCGCAGCCTGCAAGATGTTATAGGCAAGCCGCAGTGACTGGCCGGGATCGGCTTCGCCGCGGATTAGCACGGCGTCGCCGATGCCATCGCAGAGAAGCGAACCGAGGTTGCGGGCGGACTCCAACAGCGGGTCTAACTGACAGGTGGAACAGGGGAAATCCGTCAGCGCGTCTTTCAGCAATATGGGATGCCGCGCGTCCAGCCGCGAGGCCAACAACCGGAACGCGGCGATGACCTCCATGGCCGTGCCATCCGCCACGGTGACCAGACAAGGGTCGGGACGGGCGTTCATTGCTGCCACCGGCGCGTCATCATGCGGATCGATTGCCATCACGCCGGCCTCTTCCAAAATGATTTCCGGCTTGAACTCGCCCATGGCGGGAATTCCGCCGCCCAGCGCGTTCCACCGGTCCCGGGTGGTGAAAACCCGCACGGTGTGCTCGCCGCCCAGCGCGTGGCCCATGACCGTGATCGCTGAACTACTACGCCTCTCGTAGCTGAACGGATCGTAGGAGGGCGTGAAAGTGGCTGGCGCATCTTGCGCCAGGCCGTGTGGGGGCGTGAAAGTGGCTGGCGCATCTTGCGCCAGACCGTCTTCGGAGCGTCTCGCTCCGAGTATCTCTTCCCAAGTGGCGCCATACCTCGATCCAGTCCACTCCGCCGAAGCCCTTCCCCGTCGGGGATTCTCCAAAACATATTGGACCTGATGCCTGAAATCCTCACCGTCTCTGACGACATGATCGTAGTATTCCTCCTGCCAGAATGTCCCCTGTCGTCCCAGAAGTTCATTCGCCTTCTTCGCACTGAAGGATTTCCACGAATGAAGGATCCTCTCCAAATCCTGTCCGGTCACGGGACGCAGTAGGGCATGCACATGATTGGGCATGACCGACCAGGCGAACAAGGTGTAACGCTCATCATCGAAGTGCTTCAGGGCGTTCTCCACCAGGTTGGCGATTTCCGGAACTTTCAGCAGGCATTCGCCGTGAGCCTCGTTCAGAGCACCGTCAAGAAACGTCTCCTGGAACGCCGCGATTTCAGAGCGGATGGAAACGAGGGCCTTGAGAGAACTGCGCGAACCGCCTTGGGAGGCGAGTTCCCGCAGGCGCGTGGCGAGGATTTTCTTCCGCTGATCATAACTTTCCAACGCGGATGCCGGGATCGAGTCGTGGAGGCGAAAAGTGACCGCATAGGTGGCTCCGGGAACACGCCAATGGGGGAGGTAGCTGGAGTCATGTTTTGCGAGGTGGTCCCAATTGAGATGGATGGCATTGGCGTCATGATCAAACACGGGGCCGGACGTCCCAGTCACTGTGGGGATGGCCTCGGGGCGAGACGCCCCGAGGGACGGCCTGGGGCGGGACGCCCCAGCCACTGGGGTGCTGTCCCAGCCGCTTGCCAGCGCGCGCGCCACCGGGATTTCATGCACCGAATCCTCGGTGAGCGAAACCCGGATGGTGTCGCCGATGCCGTCTGCCAGCAACGAACCGATGCCGATGGCGCTCTTGATCCGGCCGTCCTCGCCGTCGCCGGCTTCGGTCACGCCGAGGTGGATCGGATAGTTCCAGTCCGGGCCTTCGGCAGCGAGGCGGGCGACAAGCAACCGGTAGGCCTCGATCATCACCTTCGGGTTGGACGCTTTCATCGAAAACACCAGCGCGTGATAGTCGTGATCGCGGGCGATGCGGGCGAACTCGAAGGCGCTTTCCACCATGCCGCGCGGGGTGTCGCCGTAGCGGTTCATGATGCGGTCGGAGAGCGACCCGTGGTTGGTGCCGATACGCATGGCACGGCCGAGTTCCTTGCACAACAGCACCAACGGGGTGAACTCCTCGCGGATCCGTTCGAGTTCCTCGTCGTATTGGGCGTCGCTGTATTCGCGGATTGCGAACTTCTTGGTGTCGGCGAAGTTGCCCGGATTGATGCGGATTTTTTCCACCCACTTGGCGGCTTCGAGCGCGGCATCCGGTTTGAAATGAATATCGGCTACCAGCGGCACCTGACATCCCGCCGCGCGGACATCGCGGGCGATGTGGGCCAGATTCGCCGCGTACACCTTGGTTTGGGCGGTGATCCGGACGATTTCGCATCCGGCGTCCGCCAAGCCCAGCACCTCCGCGACGCAGGCCCGGGTGTCGCGGGTGTCCGAGGTGATCATCGATTGCACCCGGATCGGGTGATCCCTGCCGACACCCACGTTTCCCACCATGACTTCGCGGGTCGGTCGGCGGGAATAGCGGAGCAAATCCGGGCAATACCTCAGTGGCGCGGCATCATTCATCGTCCCGATGGATATAACCGAGAAACCGTGTTCCGGCAACGCCGGTGTGCGGAATTCAAGATTCCCCTCGCCGGGTGCCGGTTTCCGTGCGAAAAATCCGCTCATGGTTCGATTGCCTCAACTCGCGGGTGTCCTCATCCTCACCGGCCAGGCCGATGCCATCGACTATCATGCGAAGAATTTCGTCCACGCGGACCTTACCAACAGGGAGTTCAACCGCTTGCAGAACGAGCGGGGGGAGTCGTTGCTCGGCTTCGCCCTCAAGGCCGCCAATCAATCACCCAAAACGGCCAAGGAACCCAGCTCGCTGAAAATCCTGCAAGCGCTGCTTTCCCACAACCCGAACCTCTTGAAACTCGAAATCGTCCACACCCTCGGCCAGAGCGAAGATCAGATCGCCGCCCTCGCGGGCCAGAGCGTGATTATCGACGACCGCAACCGGCGCTGCATCGAGGTGATGAACCGCGAACTCGCCGCCGGCCACAAAAACCTCGGGATCTTCTATGGTGCCGCCCATTTTCCCGACATGGAAAAACGCCTGCTGGAACAAGGGTTCATGCAGGTGAAAAAAGAATGGTTCACCGCTTGGGAGATCCCGAAACCGCAACCCAAGTCCCAGCCGAAACCCGGATAGCGCTGGTGCTCATTGAGCAACCGCAGCGCGAAGATCAACAGGATGCGCGCCGCTTGGCGCCCTACGAAGCAAGCCCGTGAGCCGTTTCCTTATAGATGGAGACTCCAATAATAGCGCCTGATAATAGCACTTTCTGAGATGTTAGTCCGCGTTAGACCACAGCGTTCCACCTCAACAAAGGGACAGACAAACAATCAGTTTTGGCGCTTTGGGTGCAGCTTATTCTTCCAGCCAGCGGTCGAGGGCGTCAATGAGGGAGTCGCAGTGTTTGACTCGGAACGCATCGCCTGCCGCGACGGTGATCCTGCGTCCGGCGCTGTTATGGACATGCAACAGCACCGGCGTGGTGCCGGGATGCTTGGCGAGAGCCTCGGTGATTGCCGTGAGATCGCGTTCGTCATGGCGGGTGGTCCAGAGCGTCAGTTCGAGCGGTCCCTTGCCGGCCCCGGCGCTCTTTTTCGGTTTCAGTTCGGAAATCTCATAACCGGTCAGGCGGCGGCCGCCGGTGCGGTCGTCCACCTGCACGGCGCATTTGAGTTTGATGACCTTGCCGACATCGATCAGGCCGGCGTCTCGGGCGGGCACAAAGGTTTCGCCCCACAGCATGATTTCGGCGCTGCCGGTGAAATCCTCGAGCACGAGCACGCCGAACGGCTTGCCGGTTTTGGTGGTTTTGCCATCCAGCGAGCGGACCATGCCGGCGAACGGGAAACGGTCCCGCGCATTGGAGATCTCCAGGTCCTCGACGAACCCGAGCCGCCGGTATCTATCAGAATCGATGGTGCTGCGGAACTTGTCGAGTGGATGGCCGGTGACATAGAATCCTAACAACTCTTTCTCATGGGCGAGCCGTTCGTCCTTGCTCCATTCCTCGACCGCGGTTTCGGCGGAGTTGGATTTGGCGGAAGGAGCGGGGGCGGCGAACTCCATCGCGTCGAACAGCGAAACCTGGCCGGAGGCCTTGTCGCGCTGGGAGGATGAAGCGGAGGCGACGACTTGTTCCAGCCGGTTGAACATGCCGGCGCGGGATTCGCCGGTCCAATCGAGGGCACCGGCTTTCACCAGGTTTTCGAGGATGCGTTTGTTGACGACCTTGGAATCGAGCCGGGTGGAGAAGTCCTCGAGGGAGGCGAATTTGCCGCGGGCGTTGCGTTCGAGGATGGCGGCGGCCATGGCACCTTCACCGCAGTTCTTGATGGCGGCGAGTCCGTAGCGGATGGCTTTGGTGCCGTTAGAGGTGGTTTCCGGGGCGAACCGCAATTGGGATGCGTTGAGGTCCGGCGGCAGGATCTCGAGCGCCATCCGGTGGCACTCTGCGACAAACACGCCGATCTTGTCGGTGTTTTGGATTTCGTTGGACAACAAAGCCGCCATGAACTCGACGGGGTGGTTGGTCTTCAGATAGGCGGTCCAATACGAGATATGGGCGTAACAGGCGGAGTGGGACTTGTTGAAACCATAACCCGCGAACGAGTCGATCTTGTCGAAGATCTGGTCCGCGAGCTTGGGGCTGATGTCATTGGTCTTCTCACAACCCGCGATGAACACGGCGCGCTGTTGCGCCATCTCCTTGACATCCTTCTTGCCCATCGCCCGGCGGAGCAGGTCGGCACCGCCCAGCGTGTAGCCCGCCAACATTCTCGCGGCGTTCTGCACCTGTTCCTGATAGATCATCACCCCGTAGGTTTCGGCGCAGATCTTTTCCAGCAGCGGATGCTCGTACATCGCCTTTTTGCGGCGTTTTTTGACGTCGAGCATCTGGTCGATGAACTCCATGGCGCCGGGCCGGTAAACCGCCAGCAAGTCGATGATGTCATCGATCCTGCTGATGGCATATTTGCGGCAGGTTTCCACCATGCCGCCGGATTCCAACTGGAACACACCCATGGTTTCGCCGCGGTTGAGCAGGTCGAAAGTGGCTTGGTCATCGAGCGGGACGCGGTCGATCACGAACTCCGGGGTATGGTGCCGGATATGTCGCACGGCCTCATGGATGACGGTGAGGTTTTTCAACCCGAGAAAGTCCATTTTGAGCAGGCCCACATCGGTGATGGCCTTCATGGCATATTGGGTGACCACTTCGCCCTCGTTGCCGCGGGTGAGCGGGACGTGTTCGTCGAGCGGGCGGTCGCCGATGACGATGCCTGCGGCATGCACGCCGACATTGCGGTTGAGGCCTTCGAGTTTGAGGGCGTATTCCCAGAGTTCCTGATAGGACGAGCTGCTTTCGACGAGTTCGCGCAGTTCGGTGTTCTTGTCCCATTCGCGGCGGAGGATGGAGGACCTGTATTTTTCCTGGTCGTCTTTTTCGATAGGCTTGGGATCGATGAGTTTCGAGAGGCGGTCGCCATCGTTGTAGGACAGGCCCATGACACGGGCGACATCGCGGACGACGCTTTTGGCGCCCATGGTGCCGTAGGTGATGATATGGGACACGCAGCGTTCGCCGTATTTGCGGCGGACATATTCGATGACTTCGCCGCGTCGGCTCTGGCAGAAGTCGATATCGACGTCGGGCGGGCTGACGCGTTCGGGGTTGAGGAAACGTTCGAACAGCAGGCCGAAACGCAGCGGGCAGATATCGGTGATGCCCATGGCATAAGAGGCGAGCGACCCGGCGGCCGAGCCGCGACCGGGGCCGACCGGGATGTCCTGATCGCGGGCCCATTGGATGAAATCCGCGGTGATGAGGAAATAGGAGGCGAATCCCAACTGGTTGATGGTATCGACTTCGTATTTGAGGCGGGCGGCGACTTCGGGATCGTTGGCACGTTGTTCGCCATAGCGTTTGACGAGGCCTTCGCGGCAGACTTTCATCAGGTACTCTTCGCGCGGGCTGCCGTCGGGCGTGCCGAATTGCGGGTATTTGTCCGACGAGGTGGAATCGAGTTTGAGGGTGACGTTGCAGCGTTCGGCGATTTCGAGCGTGGCATCGCAGGCACCGGGAAAATCGGCGAACAACGTGCGCATTTCCTCCGCGCTTTTGAAATGGAGTTCGGGCGAATAGCGCATGCGGTTCTCATCGATGAGCAGGTGGCCGGTGCCGATGCAGATCATCACATCGTGGGCCTCGCGATCTTCGGGATTGAGGAAATGCACGTCGTTGGCGGCCACGGTTTTGAGGCCGAATTCGGCGGCGAGACCGAGCAAGCCGGGGTTGACGCGGCGTTGGGTTTCGAGGCCGTGGTTGTGGATTTCCACATAAGTATTCTCATGGCCGAAGATATCACATAACTCGGCGAGGGTTTCGCGGGCCTTGTCCCCGTCACCGGCCAACAGCCATTCATTGAGCGGTCCGGAGATGCATCCGGTCAGACAGATGACGCCTTTCGAGAACTGCCGCAACGCGTTCCGGTCCACGCGGGGTTTGCCGTAGTAGAGGCCTTCGAGATGGCCCTTGGTGACGAGTTTGCTGAGGTTGCTCCAACCTTCGTTGGTCTCGGCCAGCAAGGTCAGGTGGGTGGCGCGCTTGCGGCCGATGAGCTCGCGTTTGTCTTCCAGCGTCGTGGGGGCGAGGTAGATCTCGCAGCCGAGGATGGGTTTGATCTTCTTTTTCAGGCAGTCCTTGTAGAACTGCACGGCACCGTAGAGGTTGCCGTGGTCGGTCATGGCCACGGCGGGCATGCCGAGCTGCGCGGCCCGTTTGGCGAGATCGCCGGTGCGGATCATGCCGTCGAGCAGCGAAAACTCGGTGTGCAGGTGAAGGTGGACGAAGGAATCAGTCATCGGATGCACCGAGGGTAACGCACCGCGGCCATAGGGCAAGGACAGACCATCGACGGTTGGTGCCTCTATGAGGACGACCGATGGGATGGACCGCGAGTCTCCAGACTCGCACGCCCATGAAGTGCGAATGGAAAGCGCCTCAGGCTCCACGCCCTGATCATGGGCTGACGAGTCTGGAGACTCGCGGTCCGGCTTCACGGGGATTTCCCGCTTTCCTCGTGGCCGTACCCGGGTGAAAGTCCGGGCCGGATCCCCAACGTAATATCCAGCCATGAGACAATCCAAATCATCCATGGCCCGTTTTTGTTCGGTTCTTCTAGCGGGTTTTGTTCCCTGCCTGCTGGCGGCTGCGGAGCCGGACGGCAAAGCAGCCCCCAAAGTCCTGATTTACACCCGCAACCACGTCTCCACCGGGACCGGATTTGTCCACGACAACATCGCCACCAGTGTCGCCGCCGTGAAGGAACTGTGCGCGGAACAAGGCATCGTCTGCGACGCTTCCGAGGACCCGGCCGTTTTCACCACGGAAAATCTGCAGAACTACCGCGCGGTGATTTTCTCCAACTCCAACAACGAGGCGTTCAGTGATCCCGCGCAAAGCGAGGCGTTCACCGGATATATCGAAAACGGCGGCGGCTTCGTCGGCATCCACTCGGCCTCCGGCTCGGAACGCGCCAACCCGAACTTCAAACGCATCCTCGGCGGAACCTTCAAGTGGCACACCCCGAACCAGAAATTCACCGTCGTCGTCGCCGACAAAAACCACCCCGCCACCGCCGGCCTGCCCGCCGAGTGGCATTGGAAAGACGAAGGGTATCTCTGCGACCTGGTGCCCGACCTGCATGTGCTGTTAGAAATGGACACCGCCAGCGTCGCCAATCCGCCGCGGGAAAAATGGGCGCTCAAGTTCGAGGGCAACCGGTTCCCGCTGTCGTGGTGCCACCAGGTTGGCAAGGGCCGCTGTTTCTATACGGCGCTCGGCCATGACAAGGAAGACTATGCCGATCCGCTATTCCGCGGCCACCTCAAGGGCGGCATCCTGTGGGTGCTCGACATGGCGAAATGACCAACTAACAAACATATGAACGGCATATCCAACCCCACCCGTCGTGATTTTATCCGCATCTCCGGTCTTGTCGGTGCGGCGATCGGATTTCCCACCATCATTCCATCCCGCGTGCTCGGTGCCGACGCGCCCAGCAAAAAGATCAACATCCTGCAGATCGGCTGCGGGCGGATCGGCCGCGACATGGACATGCCGGGCATTCTCAAGCAATCCGCCGCCCGCATGGTGGCATGCTGCGATCTCGATTCGCTGCGCCTTGCCGACGCCAAGGAGATGATCGAAGGCCATTACAAGAAGAACAAAATCGATCTCACGGTGGCCACCTACGGCGATTACCGTAAAGCGCTGCAGCATCCGGACATCGACGCGGTGGCGGTGAGTACGCCGGATTTCTGGCATGCCGAACCGGTGATCGCCGCCGCGCTGGCCGGCAAGGACATCTATGTGCAGAAACCCCTCTCGATGACCCTCGCGGAAGGTCGCGCGGTGAGTGACACCGTGACCGCCCAAAAACGGATCTTCCAGATCGGCAGCCAACAACGGTCCGGCGCCCAATTCCGCATCGCCTGCGAAATGGTCCGCAATGGCCGCATCGGCAAACTGCACACCGTGAAGATCGGCTTGCCCATCGACAATGCGGTCGGCAGCACCGAGGTCATCCCGGTGCCGCCCAACCTCAACTATGAGATGTGGTTGGGTTCCACGCCGCTGGCTCCTTACACCAAGGACCGCGTGCATAGCCAAGGCCCGACATTGAAAGACCGCTTCCGGGACCGTCCGGGCTGGTTGCGCATCGAAGACTATACGCTCGGCATGATCACCGGCTGGGGATCCCACCATGTCGACATCGCCCATTGGGGCATGGACACCGAACACACCGGCCCGATCTCGATCACCGGCAAGGCGGAGTTTCCGAAAACCGGCATTTGGAACGTGCATGGCAAGTACCATATCGAGGCCACTTATGCCAACGGCGTCACCATGATCATCGACGACACGTTTCCTAACGGAATCCGCTTCGAGGGCAGCGACGGCTGGATCTTCGTCACCCGCGGCGCGGAACACGTCACCGCCACCGATCCCATCCCCAAGGGCGGTGCCGCCAAGGCCTTGGTGGCCAGCAAGCCTGAAATCCTCAGCACACCGCTCGGCGAGAAGGAAATCCACCTCCATGAAAGCCCGAAGGGCGACCACCACCTCGATTGGATCACCGCCATGCAAACGCGCCAACCCGCTGTCACCACGCCCGAAATCGCCCACCGCTCGACCAGCGCGTGCATCATCGGCTGGGTCGCCATGAAACTCGGCCGCAAAATCGCCTGGAACCCGGAAAAGGAGGAATTCACCGGCGACGATACCGCCAACGCCATGCGATCCCGCCCGCAACGCGCGCCCTATGGCATATCTAACATGAAAAAGGGCTGAGCTGTCATGCGTCCGGAGCAATGGCAACATTTCAAGGCCGCCGCCAAGCGGGTTCCCGGCACCCAGGTGCCGCTCTCGCTCATCGTCGATAGTCCGTGGATGCCCGGCCATCTCGGGATCGGCTATCAGGATTATTACTTCGATTCCAACGTCTGGTTCGATGCCCACCGGCGGGTTATCGAGGAATTTCCCGAAGTGATCTTCTTCCCCTCGTGGTGGGCGGAAATCGGCATGGCCGCCGAACCGTCGGCCCTCGGCGTACGCGTCCGTTTCTGGAACCACCAAACACCGAGCGAGGAACGCATCCCGTTCCGCCTCGAGGACCTCGCCGAACTGGCCGCGCCCGATCCCAAGAGCGACGGGTTCTGCCCGCTCATCCTGCACCGCTATGCCACCCAGAAACAGCGGATCTTCGACGCCGGTTATACCATTCCCATCGTCGCCGCCCGCGGCCCGCTGTGCACCGCCTCGTTTTTCCGCGGCGTCTCGCAGTTGATGATGGATCTGATAGAGGAACCCGAGCTCGCTCTCCGATTGTTAGATATGTGTACTGATCTGGTGATTGGCTGGCTCAAGGCGCAGGCCGCGGCGATCGGTCCGTCGGTCGAGGGGTTCCTGCTGTTGGATGACATTGTGGGATTTGTCGGCAAGGCCCACTACGAGGAATTCGCCCATCCGTTCCTCAAGCGGATCTGCGACGCGTTCCCTGCGGATTGGGTCAAGGTCTATCACAACGACGCCAGCGTCGCCGCCTGCCTGGAACGCCTGCCGGACGCCGGCTTCGACGTGCTCAACTGGAGTTATCTCACTCCCATGACCGAAGCCTGCGCCCGTGTGGGCGGCCGCATGACCCTGATGGGAAATGTCCCGCCCCTGGATGTCGGCGTGCGCGGCACTCCGGCCGAGGTCGAGGCCTCCGCCCGCGCCGTGCTGCGCGATGCCAACGGCCATCCGCTGATTCTATCCGTCGGCGGAGGGGTGAGCCCGGGCATGCCCGCGGCGAACATCCACGCACTTGTCCGTGCGCTGGCGGAGGTGGGCTAGTAGAATACTATGAAACCCGGCCTCGGACTCTATCGGCACATGCTCACCCGCGACAACTTCCGCTTCGCGCGGCAGATTGGCGCGACCCACATTGTCGCCCATCTCGTCGATTATTTCCGTTCGGACGCCCATGCCGCGACCGACGACCAACCGACCGGCGATGACCGCGGCTGGGGCCGCGCCGGCGATCCCGACAAGTTGTGGACCACCGCCGAACTCATCGACTTGCGGCGCGCCATCGAAGCCGAGGGATTGAAACTTGAAGCCATCGAGAATTTTGATCCCGCCCACTGGCACGATGTTTTGTTAGACGGCCCGCTCCGCGACCGTCATCTCGACCAGTGCAAGACGATCATCCGGCGGCTCGGCGAGGCCGGCATCCCGGTGATGGGATATAACTTCAGCCTTGCCGGAGTGACATGCCGCACCACCGGGCCGATGGCCCGCGGCGGGGCCGAGGCCGTTGGCGTGACCGGCGGCGATGACCGGCCGTTGCCAACGGGCATGGTCTGGAACATGGTTTACAATCCGGATGCCCCGCCCGGAACCATGGCAAGCGTCACCGCAGACGAGTTATGGCATCGCTATCAGGTATTTCTTGATGCCCTGTTGCCGGTGGCCGAGGAGGCGGGCGTCACCCTGGCCGCCCATCCCGATGATCCGCCATTCTCATCCTTGCGCGGCACTCCGCGTCTCGTCCACCAACCCGCATTGTGGCAACGCCAGTTCGACCTCAACCCGAGCCCGCGCAACCAGGTCGAGTTATGTGTCGGCACCCTTGCCGAGATGCCGGACGCCGATATCTATCAGGCGGTCGCTGAGCTGAGCCGCCAACAACGCGTCGGTTATGTGCATTTGCGCAACGTCCGCGGCAAGGTGCCCCATTATTGGGAGACCTTCCTCGACGATGGCGAGACCGACATGTTTGAGGTCCTGCGCATCCTCCACCGCAATGGTTATGATGGTGTGGTCATCCCCGACCACACGCCGCGCCTCACCTGCGCCGCCCCCTGGCACGCCGGCATGGCCCACGCCCTCGGCTGGATCCTCGCCGCGCTCCGCACCATCGAACAGGAAACCGGAAAATAATCGGTTGACAAATCGGCCCATGTGGTCATAGGTTACCACATGAGTTACTCGCTTGTCAGAACCAGCGTTTCCCTGGATCGGGGCACTTTGGAAGTGTTGGCTGCATTGGCCACGAAATGGTCGGTCTCGAAAGCGGAGGTGATGAGACGCGCCATCCGCAAGGCCAAGGAAGATGCGGATTCCGAAGACAAACGGCTCAGCCCGCTGCAGGGCATGGAATGGCTTCAATCCGGCGGTGGGGTCACCCTCGAGGAAGGCACGGAATTCAAGGCATCCATTCAGGCTGAACGTCGGGCCAAACGCCTCTGGTGGGAACCATGATTCACCTCGACACCAATCTGCTTGTCGAACTGGTGACAATCGGATCGCCGGGTGCGAAATGGATTGCAGGTTGGCTCCACGCGGGCCAGGAGATCGGCACCAGCGCCATTGCCTGGTCGGAGTTTTGCAATGGTCCTCTGACCAGCGGGCAAAAGGATGCTGCCATGGCGGTGCTCAACCGCCAAATCAGTGACTTCACATGGCAAGATGCCGAGGACGCGGCGAGGCTGTTCAATCTGACCGGAAGGCGCAGAGGTTCCCACGCGGATTGTATGATCGCCGCCACCGCCATGCGAGCAGGGGTATCCTTGGCCACCTGCAACACCAAGGATTTCGCCCGCCTCGTCCCATTGGGCCTGGTGCTCGAAGCTATGAATGGCAGCGCCTGATCCGGCCTTAAGGAGCGACGACACTCCTGTCGTCGGCGGAAGGAGAGCCCATGGATAAGCGCCGCAGGCACCTGCCATGGACTACTCTTCCGCCTGCACCACAGGAGTGTGGTGCCTCCTTAGCGCGAGCGGGGTGGTAATCACTAATCAGTGTTCAGTTGGAGGAATTTGTGCAAAGGCTCATTTCACCAATGACCAATGACCAATGACCAATGACCAATGACCAATGACCAATGACCAATGACTGATGACTGATGACTGATGACTGATGACTGATGACTGATGACTGATGACTGATGACTGATGACTGATGACTGATGACCGATGACCGATGACCGATGACTGATGACCGATGACTGATGACCGATCACTTCCCCAGCCACTTCTTCCACTCGGCTTCCGCTTCGGTTGCATCGAGCGTGCGGTCCACCGCAAGGACCCGGTATTTCCTGTTAGACGCAGCGGGGTGTTCGGCATCCAACGGCAGGGCCTTGCCCATCACCGGGTTGAAATTCACGAAGGGCGTGCCGTTGCCCATTTTCGCATCCCAGACCCGCAGGCGTTCCGGGGTGCCGGCGATGTTAGAAGCGGCGCTCATCATCAGCAGCGTGGCGGAGCCGGCGGGCGTCGGCCCGCTGACCATCACCCAACGCGCCGGTTTGCCGTTGGCTTCGTCGCGCCCCAGCCCATCGTTGGTGGTCATTTTGCTATTGTCCTTGTTCCATGAGGCGGGACCGCGCCACGAGAATCCGCTATAGGTATAATTGACGATGGTCACCGGCTTGTCCGCCGCTTGCTGGGTTATGGAAACATCGACTGCATTCGCATCCTTGCCCTGGCTGCTCAGGGTGACCTTCGCCGCTTCATGAATCACGGTGGCTTGCGGGCCATCCGCGGGTTTGATCACCGTATCGTTAGAAAACTCCCATTCCAATTTGTCCGGTCCGCCGGACAGTTGTTTGGCAGTGCGAGCGACATGGGCACCCTGGCCTTCCTGGATTTCCCAGGTATTGTAGCGTTTGCCATCGACCTCGACAAATTTCCACGGCCACCACAGGCCGAGATGGTGCAGATGATCCGGCGGTTGAACGGTGGTGCAAACGAACCCGGACGGTGTGCACAGCGGATGCAGGAACGCGCTGGCGTCCGCAAACTTCTCGCCACCTGCCGGATGAGTCATGGACGCGACCTGCCAGGCCAACATCAAGGTGTCGCCGCGCTTGGCCTCGACCCGGCCATCGCGCTCAGCCGCCGACCACTGGCCCGCCGTTTCCGCCGCCAGAGTGCCATGGATAGTTAGAAATACTGCCGCTGTTGTGGTCACGACTGCCTGCCATCTGTGTTTGCTTGTCGGTATTTTCATGTGCATCACCTACGCGGCGGGCGCTGGAATTTTTGCAGAGGAATCCCGCCGCACTTGTGCATTGCATCGGTGTTGGGTTTGTCCGATGCTGCGTGCGCACACTTTATGAGCATGAAAACCACCGCCTTCAGTCTAGTCATCGCCGGTCTCACCGTGGCCGCAGCGCCAGCCGAACCGGTCCGTTTGATCACCCTGGATCCCGGCCACTTCCACGCCGGGCTGGTCCAGAAATCCATGCTGGAGGGAGTCGATCCGGTCGTCCACGTGTATGCTCCGGCCGGTCCGGATCTCGACCGCCATCTGGCGATGATCGAGGGCTTCAACAGCCGCGCCGAAAACCCGACGCACTGGCAGATGAAAGTCCACACCGGCCCGGATTTCCTCGAGCAAATGCTGCGCGAGCACCCCGGCAACATGGTGGTGCTTGCCGGCAACAACGCGAAAAAATCCCGCTATATCCTCGAGTGCGTCAAGGCCGGGTTGAACGTGCTGGCGGACAAACCGATGGCCATCAACCCCGAGGGATTCAAGCTGCTGGAAGAAGCCTACAAAATCGCCGCCGAGAAGAAACTGCTGCTGCTGGACATCATGACCGAGCGCCATGAAATCACGACTCTGTTGCAGCGCGAATTGTCACGTTTTCCCGAAGTCTTCGGCGAACTCGACAAAGGCACACCGGAGAATCCGGCGGTCACCAAGGAAAGCGTGCATCATTTCTCCAAACTGGTGAACGGTGCACCCTTGCAGCGGCCGCCGTGGTTCTTTGACCCGGCGCAACAGGGCGAGGCCATCGTCGATGTCACCACCCACCTCGTCGATCTCGTCCAGTGGGAATGTTTTCCCGGGGAGGTGATCGGACCAGCCGACGTGAAAATGTTAACCGCGCGGAGTTGGAAGACACCGATCACGATGGATCAATTCAAGAAGACCACCCAACTCGACGCCTGGCCGGACTATCTGAAACCGCTGGTGGATTCCAGCGGCGTGCTGCAAACCCCTGCCAACGGCGCATTCACCTACACCCTGCGCGGTGTGAACGTGAAAGTTTCGGTATTGTGGAAATTCGCGGCGCCCGCCGGGGCCGGTGATACCCATGACTCGTTGTTGCGGGGGACCAAGGCGTCGCTGCATATCCGCCAGGGGGCGGTGCAGGGATACAAGCCGGT
>Ga0118677_10006673_pt2 | contig 17725 bp, 18 predicted proteins | sample AliMusrvi5mmetaG_FD_86154 | JGI IMG/M metagenome (GOLD analysis project Ga0118677, IMG submission 86154) | reverse complement strand
GGCGAGACCAAGCTGGAGACCGACAGACGCCGCATACGCGACCGGATCGCAAGCCTGGAGCGGGAGCTGAAAGAGCTCTCACAGGGGCGCGACCAGCGACGGAAACAGCGCGTAAAAGCCGGCGTTCCGATCATCTCGATCGTCGGCTATACCAACGCCGGAAAATCGACCCTGCTGAACGCCCTGACCCAAAGTGATGTCTTCACCGAGGACTTGCTCTTCGCCACCCTTGATACCTCCACCCGCCGGCTTCGCTTCCCGAGGGAACGCGAAGTAATCATCACCGATACGGTCGGTTTCATCCGTTCATTGCCAAAATCTTTGATGGGGGCCTTCAAGGCTACACTGGAGGAGATGCGCGATGCCGATCTGCTGCTACATGTGGTGGACGCTTCCCATCCCCGCTTCGAGGATCAGATCGCTCAGGTGCGTAATATCTTAGGGGAATTGGAGCTGGGAGATAAACAGGAATTGATGGTGTACAACAAGTCCGATCTGCTGGATGAGATGAGGAAGAGGGACACCGTGGCCTTCCTGCGGGTGCGGCAGTCCGCCAGGACGCAGAACAGCGTCACGGTATCGGCTCATGACCGCAAAAGCCTGACGCCGCTGATAAATGAACTGCAGAGAAGGTTCTGGCCGGAGGAAGATCCTACTCAAACTGCGCCTTAAACTCCTCAACCGTCAACCTCAACCCCGCCACCTCGGCCCGCAGCGCGGCGACCTCCTCTTCCAGCCCGACAATCCTGTCGTTTTCTGCCATTACCCTACGTCGAGCCGGCTCGGGGGGCGACTCCGCTCCCTCCTCGCAACACTCCGGCATGCCTGAGAAAAGCTGGGCATAGCGCCCTTCTTTCCTCCCCGATTGACGGGGCATCAGTGTGATCATAGGTTTTTCCCGTTGAATCAGCTCCTGCAGAACCTCTTCAACCGCCGCGAGGCCCCCGAACTGGTGCATCCGCTCGCCACGGGTACGCAGTTCGCCCAGCGTCTGCGGGCCACGCACCAGCAGTTCACACATCACCGCCAGTTCGGCAGGCACCAGTCCCAGCGTCTCGGCCAGGATATGCCGGTACTTCGGCACCCGGCCGCCATCGGCGGAGATTACCGCCAGTTGCCTGAAGCGCAGAGTATCAAGAGCCCGCACCACATCCTCCTCCGACAGAGTCATGACCGGATCACGGTTCGACTTCTGATTGCAGGCATTGGTCAGTGCATTAAGCGACAGCGGGTAATACTCCGGCGTCGTCAGCTCTTTTTCTATCAGACTCCCCAGCACACGAACCTCAATGTCATTAAGTATATAGTCCATACTTTCCTCGCTTGGATGATTAATCCTATAAACGGCAGTTGAACCGCCGAAAAAAACGGATGCACGCCGAGAAAACCGTGAGTTGTATTAAAAAAATCGCCTTTTTGGTTAAAACAAATTTCCCCACTAAGACTTTGATTTATCGGCGTTAATCGGCGGTTAACTGTTTTTTAAGGTTAATAATGCGGCGGCGGGTTTTCCTGATCAGCATCCCTCACCACAGAGGGGTCCATCAGCAAAGAGTGCTCTTTAATCAGACTGATCTCCCGTCCCAGCAGCTCAATGTCAAGCTGCTGCCGACTGACGATCTCACTCAACTCCTGAATTGTCTTTTCGTGATGCATGTAGCGCAGTTCCAGCTCGTCAATCCTGTCTTCCACGATAATTCTCCTTATCCATACCGGCGTTCAGCATCTTGGGCTGCATATGCAGCCAGTAACTTTCGCTTTTATTATACTATGGTAAAATTATGCTGCTGTCCTTCATTAACACACAACCTGACATATTCCAAATTCTTCAGGAGGATGTCTATACGGGTGGCGGTTTCTGACACTCCGGTAAGGAAAACGTCAGTTGAAAACCACAGGGCTGATGGTATTCTGCATCTCAGAGGATTGTATGCGCATACTGGTAGTTGAAGACGAACGCAAGATTGCGGATGCCCTAAAACAAGGGCTTGAAACGGAAGGGTATCAGGTCACGACTGCCCTGAGCGGTGAGGACGGTTTTTATTGCCTCACCACTGCAGGGTATGACCTGATGCTGCTCGATCTCATGCTGCCGGGACGTGACGGCATCGAGATCCTCCAATCCATCCGTAAAAAAGGCATTCTGACACCGATTCTTCTTCTGACCGGCCTCGATATGGTTGAGGACCGCGTCCTCGGACTTGACAGCGGTGCGGATGATTATCTGGTCAAACCGTTCGCTTTTCCTGAGCTGCTCGCCCGTATCCGTCTGCTCCTTCGAAGGGGGCAAAAAGAGCCACAGCATCTTCTGAAACTGGCTGATCTGGAAATAAATCTGCTTTCACACCGGGCAATCCGCGGTGCCCAATCCCTGGAACTGACCGTTAAGGAGTTTGAACTTCTGGAATATCTGCTGCAGCACCAGGGAAAGGTAGTCTCCCGCGAGATGTTGGCTCAGGATGTCTGGCTGATTCGCGAACGATCGACCCCGCTGGACAATGTGATTGATGTCACTATTGCCAGGCTGCGGCGCAAGGTTGATGGCCCCTTTGAACAGAAGCTGATCAGGACTATAAGGGGCGTCGGTTTTTGCCTGGGGGAGGCCGATAATGGTTAGCCGATTAGGCGTCAGAGCACGCTTCACCCTGCTGTATGGTATTGCGTTGATCATAACGGTAGTCCTTGTTTCAGGCGGAATTTATTTTTTCGTCCAGCGGGCTCTGATGGGAGAGGTTGAAAATCATCTCCGCAAGGACTTTTCTGCCATCAATGAGTATTTGAAGCATGACCCGAACGACCTGATTGAAGTTGCGGAACACGGGCCCATCGACCTTTTCAGGGTCTGGGACGGAGATCGCCCACTGGTATCGTCACTGGGTTGGAGAATTCAAGATCTCGAAAAAACGATCACCGGACAGAACAGGGAAGGTTCTTTATTTTCAGCACAGACTGATGGCGGGAAACTGTACCGTGTTCTTGTTGGTATTAGTGTCTTTGACAAAGGCCAATCTTACCGGATAACGGTAGCACATGATGAAAGTCTGGTCCGTCAGACTCTGAAAACATTGGCATTAATCATTTTGCTGCTCCTCCCGATGGCAGTGGCAATCTCGCTGGCAATCGGCTACGTAATTGCGGGCCGGGTACTTTTACCGATCAGTGCCATTACCTTAAAGGCCGAGGAGATCACTGCCGAAAACCTGTCCGAGCGATTGCCGGTTGGAGAGGCTGGTGATGAGTTCAGTCGGCTTGCAACGGTTTTCAACCAGACCTTCGCACGCATTGAAGATTCCTTTGCACGTTTGCGACGTTTCACAGCGGACGCATCCCATGAGCTGCGCACCCCGCTGGCCGCAATCCGCAGCATCGGCGAGACCGCCCTGCAAGCTCGCAACAAGCAAATAGACTGTCGAGAGGCGATCGGCAGCATGCTGGAAGAAACCGACCGACTTACCAGACTTGTAGGTAGTCTATTGATACTTAGCAGGAAGGATAGTGGTTCTTGCAGCCTGAAGCATGAATTAACCGATCTGAGTGCGCTTGCTACTGACGTGACGGACTGTCTGCATGTTCTTGCTGAGGAGAAAGATCAGAAACTGCGACTGGAGGCGATGGGCCCGGTTTATGCCGATGTTGACCCGGAAACAATGCGCCAGGCGTTGATAAATCTTCTGGACAACGCCATCAAATATACCCCCAGCAACGGAGAAATCCGTGTTGTTGTGGGAAAAACTCCCGAAGGCGAAGCATCCCTGGAGGTCATTGACAATGGCCCCGGTATTGCCGCGAAACACCATGACAAAATCTTTGACCGCTTTTATCGAGTTGACAAGGGCAGATCGCGGGAGGTGGGCGGAACCGGGCTGGGACTCTCCATCGCCCGATGGGCTGTTGAGGCCAATAACGGCCGCCTGGAGTTTGAAAGTGAAGAAGGAAGAGGGAGCGATTTCCGCATCGTACTCCCCATAGCTACGGGGCATGCTCCCGAAATCCCAACGATGAAAGGAAAAACAGAAAAATGACTAAAAGAAATGTTGTGGCGGTTGTGGTGGCTCTGTTGTTTGCAGTACTTGGTACGTATTCTCAGGTATGGGCCGGTCCGCCCTACGTGACGGATGATCCCGAGCCGGTGGAGTATAAACACTGGGAGTTATATATCGCATCGCAGTTCGCCAATGACAAAGACAGTGCAGCTGGTACGGTTGTTTCGGGTACGGCGCCGCACTTGGAGGTCAATTACGGTGTGCTCCCCGACACGCAGCTTCACTTGATCGTTCCATTTACCTACAACCATCCGAAGGGAGGGACAACTCAATATGGACTTGGCGACGTTGAGTTAGGAGTCAAATATCGCTTCCTTCATGAAACCGAGACAACCCCGCAGGCTGCTCTTTTCCCTCTGGTTGAACTTCCCACCGGGAATGACAACAAAGGTTTGGGTGAAGGCCATGTTCAAGTTCTGATTCCGTTATGGCTTCAGAAGAGTTGGGGCCCGTGGACTACATATGGCGGTGGTGGTTACTGGATCAAGCGCATCAATCCCAATCCGGGAGACAGGAACTTCTGGCAACTTGGTTGGCTTGTTCAGCGCGAAATCAGCAAGACTGTCTCAATCGGGGCGGAGATCTTTCACTTCACCAGAAAAAATGATGATGAAGCGCACAACAGAACCGGCTTCAATGTTGGATCAACCATCAATCTCAGTGACGACCATCATATCCTTCTGTCGGCTGGACGCGATTTCACAGGCGATAACAGGTTTTCAGCCTACGTCGCCTATCAGTTTACATTCGGACCCCATGAGGAGAAAAAATAACCGGCTGTACTTTGTTGCCCTTGCCGGGATGAAAGAAAGCCGCTGACAATTCGCACGAAAGGGAGTCAAAGCAGAATACTTTCTGCTATCAGTCGGTTGATGCTGATCAATCCATTGGGATGGGAGGTGAATAAGCTTTTAGAACAATAATTTTGTTTCCGGTTGAATGAAGCTATTGCAGCACAGATCGTCCTGAACGCTTCCGGCGCCCAGGTCGAAAAACCCAGAAAGGAGTTCGATATGTTCAGAAAAGGAAAAATGATGGTTGTAGTGGGGAGTCTTCTGATGTTCGGTACCGCCACCCAAGTATTTGCACAGGAAGACATGCAGAAGCAGATAGATGCCGTCAAGGCGGCGATACCCAAGTTTGCTATCCCGATGCGTGAGGTGGGTGACCGCTTCCAGAACATGTACTATGCCGCAAAAGGGGGTAACTGGGGTCTGGCCTTCTACATGTCCAAATATATGAACGGCGCAATGAACCCGGCCAAGCTGACGAAACCGGCCGAGTACGCCGAATGGGCCAACTTCTACGGCAAAACTTTTGAACCGGTAAACAAGGCGATCATGGTCCAGGATTTCAAGGCGTTCGAAAAGGAGTATAAGGCTGTGATCAAGAACTGCAACGAATGCCATGCAGGCATGGGATACGGGTTCATAAAAGTCAAGCAGTTGAAGGCGCCGGCCGATCAGGGTATTGATTATGCGGTCAAATCAAAGGCAACGGACGTACCCAAGTAAGCAGTTCTGTTTTACCATATCTCATAAGAAACGAAACCGGGCGGCGCAGTCTTGAACTGCGCCGCATTCATCTTTGCACGCCTGGCATGTCAAGCGGCGCCTAATGGTATCTATAGAAAGTGACCGCGAGTTACCGACAGTGAAGATGCGCCCCATTTTCTTTCTCGCTTTGAAGCAGGATGATTGCTAGGATAGATTCGCAATCATATCATCCCGGAGGTTTTATGTTTATGAAGTACCGTCTGCAACTGCTGGTTCTGCTGCTTTTCTCGTTTTTCATCTCCCTATCACATGCCGCCCCAACCGAAACTGGAAAGAATCAACCTGCAGTGAGCCAGGAAGTAAGGGTTCCGATCCTGCTCTACCATCGTTTTGGCCCGACGGTGGCAGACGGAATGACAATCACCACGCCGGTGTTCGAGTCCCACCTCAAATACCTGAGAGACAATGGCTATAAAGTGATCCCGCTACGCCAACTGGTTGACTGGTATCAGAAAAAAGGCCCGGCTCCGGCTCCCAAGTCGGTGGTAATTGTCGAGGACGACGCACATAAATCTGTATACTCGGACATGTTGCCGCTCGCAAAGAAGTACAACGTACCGGTAACGGTTTTTATTTACCCCTCAGCCGTTTCAAATGCCAAATACGCAATGACCTGGGACCAGATCCGGGAGTTGAAGAAGAGCGGTCTGTTCGATTTCCAGAGTCACACCTACTGGCACCCGAACTTCAAGAGGGACAGAAAAAAAATGAACACACAGGATTATGAAAAGTCAGTGGTGACACAGCTGACCAAATCAAAGGCAAAGATCGAAAAAGAGCTGGGAGGAAAGGTGGACATGCTGGCGTGGCCGTTTGGCATATTCGACGATTATCTGCTGAAAAAAGCCGCCGATGCCGGTTATGTCGCTACCTTCACGATACTCGCCCATCATGCCGCCAGTGCGGACAGCGTGAATAAATTACCCCGCTATCTCCTGATAAACTCGGATCAGGGCAAGGCGTTCGCGCAGATAGTTGCGGGAACCGCGCCAAAACGGAACATCGTCTACTAAATTATCCCGATTTCAAATCAAAGATGAAATCAAGGCGGCGAGGATTGAGGCGACGAACGCATACAGATCAGTATGTTGAGGAGCCGAAGACGAACCAACGAGGATAGCGCTCTGATTTGGAATTGGAATTACAACTCATCGGAAACATTGGATGCCTTGAAACTCCTGTACAGGATCAGATCATACACAATTTTAAGACCCCCGGCGATTATGAACGGGGCACCAAGAAATACCGAAAAGAGTGCACCTGCAACTGCCGGGGAGAGCGACGCGCCGACTGAGCGGGCGATGCCGGTTATGCCCGCGGCGGCAGAACGCTCATCAGGATCAACCACCGCCATGGTATAGGCCTGGCGCGTCGGTACATCCATCTGCGAAATGCTGAAGCGCAGCAGAAGAATGCTGATCGCAAGCGGGAAATTCGGCATGAGCGGGACAAGTATCAGCAGAATATTCGACGGCAGATGCGTAAATACCATTGTACGGATGAGCCCGATTTTTTTTGCAAGCGGCACTGCAAGCAGTGCCGATACGCCGGCGAGAAGGTTGGCTCCAAAAAATATGCTACCCAACGCAGCTTCGTCAGCCCCGTATCGGACATGAAACCAGTACGCCATAAAGCTCTGCAGAACAAAGCCCCCCGCAAACGCATCCAGTGAAAAGAGCATTGAGAGTTTGAATATCACGTCTCGAGACTTATGCAGGCCAAGTCGACTTCGCGGCGCGTCAGGGTATGCGGACTGAACGGCTTCGCACTCCCTTGAAAGCCCCGTGAAAACAGCTGCCAGAATGCCGCCGATGATTGCGTAGCCAAGTAAAACGATCCGATATGAATCGAGCGGGCTCATGCCGCGGCTCTGCAGCAGCTTGGCCAGGAAGCCTCCTGCAAGCGCCCCGAACGCCGTAGAAAATGACCCGATCAGGTTATACCATGCGAATACCCCCGTTCGCTGATCTTTTGAAACAAGCTGGGAAAGCATTGCCTGCTCAACAGGAAGAAACGGCCCTATTTCGTTGCCACTCGGGCTGATTACTCCAATAATTGCCGCAATAATGAGAAGCGTGGGATTGCTTGTCAGGATAAAAACTACACCGGCCGCCATCATGAGGCCGGCGCCGATGATGAGCGTTTTCTTCCGGCCGAATCGATCCGCTGAAGTAGTAAGCAATAACGATATTCCCGCATCGCCGACAAGCGTCAGCGAGAACAGCAGTCCCATGAGAAAATTATTAATACCCGACTCTGCGAGATATAGCGCGAGTATGACCGACAGAAAGCCGTACCCGAAGAGTCTGAGAGTACGGGTGGTAAAAAGCAGTACAATATTTCGATCCGGGTTGAACATGGTTACCTTACCGGCCAGCTGCTCTCCAGTTCCGGCGGATAGAAATTCTCCTTTGTCCGATTGTAGTAGCCGAACTGGAGGCAAGGAAACTCTTTTTTCAGCAGTTCCAACAGGCGGTACATGCCGATCCCCTTCCCCCGTATCCCCATCTCGCGATTGTAATACTCCGGATCGATCGACAGGTTTCGCATCTGGATCATATCGATGCCGGTCTCGCCCACAAACTTGAGCAGCGCCTCAACCTCCTCCGGCGCATCGCTAACCCCGGGCGACACCAGGTAGTTGATCATGGTGAAGCGGCTGTTCTCCCTGGCAACCCGTACCGAACGCACAACATCATCGAAGGTATACCCTCTGGGACGGTAGTAGAGGTTGTAGGGCTCTTCACGAACCGAGTTCATTGAAAATCTGAAAGAATCCATCCCCGCGTCGCACAGCATCGGAATCCTGTCCGGCAGAGAGCCGTTGGAGTTGAAATTGATCGTGCCGCGCGAGGTGCCGCTTTTCATGCGGCGGGTCGCCTCGGCAATCGTGTCAGCCTGCAGGATCGGATCACCCTCGCACCCCTGACCGTAGGATACGATGGCCTGCTCGGCCTGCTCCAGGTGCGGCAGGGCGATCTCGCACAGCTCTTCGGGAGTCGGGACAAAGCTGATCCGTTCGTGGTTTGAGGGACAGCATTCGGACTCCTGCAGGCTTATGCAGCCAAGGCAGGCCGAATTGCAGACCGGCGAAGTCGGCAACGGCGCTTCCCACCGTCGGTAAAAGAGGTTTTTGGCGGCGAAGCAATGGTAGTCCAGAGCGCAGCGCGACAACTGTTCCAGCAGACGATTTTCCGGCCTCTCCCTCAGCATCCGCCGCACGAGTGGGTCGAGGGTACGGTCATCATAGTTGACCGGATTCCAGTTGATGTTGCTGTCCACCTTGGAGGCGGCAACCACGAAACAGTCCCTTTCCTCGTCCCATCCCGCTGCGGTGTAGGACCAGAGCGGCAGTTGGCTCTTTTTGGCAGAATAGTCGCAGGCCGGCAGCAGTGTGCGCATGTAGCCGGGCGCCATAAAAGCCGATACAGCCTGGATACGGGTTGCCCGCTTCCCCTCCCGTACACTGTCGATAGTGACAAAACCCTTCTTGCGGGGATCCCAGGCGATGGGCGGCATGGACGGCATGGTGAACAGCCGGCTGTCTTCGGGCATCGGAATCAGCTCCACATCTTCCGGCAGCAGCGGCACGTTCCCGTTCATTCCGGCCATGCATAGTTCGGGATGATCGAAAATATTCCCTTTTTCGTCGGCGTATATCATTTTGGGCATGCGTCGCGACACGAACGGTCTCCTTTTATCAGCAAGCATCCTGGTGAACAGGATCAGGATTCAGATTCGAACCGCACTCTACCCTTTCATCCGTCATTTTTCAATCGTTGTCAGGCCACACCGACGATGGTTACAATAACATCCTGGTAGCCGCAAAAAGCAGCTTTTGAAAAATAATCGTTGCATCACCCCCTGAAGTGAGTAAAAATGCCTCCTTATACGATACCTGGAGGCGTCCATGCCTGTTATCAACGAGGACAGTTTTTTCTTTATTCCAGTCGATTCCATCTGCCATCGTCCGGTGGTCACCTGTCCGGCCGAAATAGGACTGATAGAAATGGCAGGAATCATGAAGAGGGACAACATCTCCGGCATCGTCGTAGTTGAAGAGGAAAAGCCTATCGGGGTCGTTTCCCTGCGCGACCTGCGCGACCTCATTGCCAATGGAGCCGTCGACATTGCAAGCCTTACCGTGCGCGACATCATGAACGTCGGGCTGATCACCATCCGCAGCAGCGACTATCTCTTCAAGGCTATTTTTCTGATGGCCAGACACAACATTCACCGTTTGGCCGTTGTCGATGAACGTGACCAGCTGGTCGGCGTGATGACCGATACCGACCTGCTCCGCATTCAGACCCGCAGCCCTCTGTATCTGATCCGGGAGATCGAATCCGCCACTACTTTCGAGCAGCTGGCCTTTCTCGGGCAGAAGATGACCGACATGCTGCAGTATGCGGTCATGACCAACGCGGACGTGCGAAGCCTGATCCAGCTGATAGCTCACTTTAATGATGCCTTGACCCGGCGTTTGATTTTTATTATGGATTGCCGCGAGGATATCCGGCTACCTGCAGGCGCCGCCTATCTCGTACTGGGGAGCGAAGGTCGTGAGGAGCAGACCCTGCGCACAGATCAGGACAGCGCCATAGTGTACCGGGATAACCTGCCCGCCGATAAGCTGGCGGAGGTGCGCCGTTTTGCCGAACGCATCGTCACCGCACTGGAGAGTCTGGGCGTGCCGCTCTGCCCAGGTAATATGATGGCCAGCAATCCCGGGTGGTGCCACAGCCTGTCAGAATGGAAGCATCTTACCGAACGCTGGATAACCATGCCCAGTCCGGATCATACCGTATTTTTAGGAGTTTTTCAGGACCTGCGGGTACTGCATGGAGATGTTTCTTTCGAAGAAGAGCTGCAGGCTTATCTATTCGAATGCACCCACAGAAACACGATCTTTTTCCCGAACATGGCGCGCACCATCGCCAGCTTTGAGGCGCCAATCGGTATGTTCGGTCGTTTGCTGGTCGAAAAAAAGGGGCCGCAGAAGGGCAAGATGGACCTGAAAAAAGGGGGACTTTTTGCCCTGACGCGTGGTATCAGCCTGTTGGCGCTTGAGGCTGGCATAGCGGGTGGGACAACCTGGGACAAAATTGATCGACTCAAACTTCTGAATTTCGTGTCGGCCGACGACCTGGAGACAATCAGAGAGTCATTCACCTTTTTGATGAAGATTCGGCTGGAAAAACAGATCCATAACATAACATCCGGGAAGGAGCCGTCCAATCTTCTTGACCCCCTGAACCTTGCCGAAAAGGAACGGGAGCGACTCAGGAAAGCCTTCCTGGGGGCCAACGACATGATTGCTCTCCTGCGCACCCGCTATCAGCTTGATCTGGTTTTCAGGTGAAACATGATCCGATGATAGTACGTATCCTGATTCCTTGCATATTCTCCCTTCTCACCACATCCCTGAGCGCCGCCGAACCGCAGGCAACAGCGCCGGAAAACCTTAAACAGACGATAACAGCCCGCTTTGCAGAAAAAAAACCAAAACAGTGGGGCGAGAATGTAACCGGTGTGCGCAGCCGTATGGAGAGTCGTGACAAGGTCATCGCCCTGACCCTGGATGCCTGTGGCAGCGCCAAAGGGAAGGGTGTAGATGCCAGGCTGATGGATTTTCTGACACAGGAGCAGATACCTGCGACCCTGTTCATCAACGCCCGCTGGATCGACGCCAATCCGGGGTTGTTCCGGAGACTGGCGCTGAACCCGCTGTTCGAGATTGCCAACCACGGAATGTGGCACAAACCGGCCTCGGTCAGCGGCCGGTCTGTTTACGGCATCGCCGGCACAAGAGATGTTGGAGAACTGATTGAGGAAATCGAGCTGAATGCCCGCAAGATAGAGGATATTACAGGGAAGCGGCCTCGGCTGTACCGCTCCGGCACCGCCTACTACGATGAAGTCGCGGTAGAGGTTGCCAATGCCCTGGGGCATCAGGTGGCTGGGTTTTCAATCCTGGGTGACGCCGGGGCAACCTTCAGCGCGGCACAGGTCACAGCGGCTCTGTTGAAAGCAATTCCGGGCGATATAGCCCTGCTGCATATGAACCACCCGGAAAGCGGCACCGGCGCCGGAATCATCGCGGCTGTGCCTGAATTGAAGCGGCGCGGTTTCCGCTTTGTGAGGATGTCTGACTATCCGTTGAAGTGAACCTGTAAACGGCAGTTTGGCCACAGAGACACTGAAATTTTAAGGTCTCCAGAGATACATAAACCCTCCGCTTGACAGTACATCCACCCCGCCACCCAGTAGTTCGACCAACCCCTCTTTTTCGGCGGCGCCGGCGTAAATGCTCCCCTTGTAGTTACCGGGACGATAGTAGCTGACCACACGAGCCTTTTCATCGCCGACGCCTGCCCGCATTGCGCTGATGACATCATCCAGATAGCCGGCTTTATCGATCAGCCCGGCTTTAAGCGCCTGTCCGGCGGTGTAGATACGGCCATCTGCGGCCTTTTGCAGCTCCTCGCGCGTCAGGGTATTGCCGGAGCGAGCCATGACGATATCCAGGAACCTGCTGTAAAGCTGATCGATGATCTCCTGCCCCAGCTTGACCTCCTCCGGCGTAGCCTTGCGGAAAGGAGACATGATATCCTTCTTGTCTCCGGACTTGACGGTCTGCTCTTCCACACCGATCTTGCCCATCAGCCCCTCAACGTTGAACTTCATCATGATGACACCGATGCTGCCGGTTATGGCCGTGGGGTGGGCCGTGATCCGGTCGGCGGCAGCTGCTATGTAATAACCGCCGGAGGTGCCGGTGCTCATTATACAGGCCTGGACCGGAAGCTTGGTGCGCTTTTTGAACTCGATGATGTCATGATGAATGATGTCGCTGGCGGTCACTGTGCCGCCGGGGGAGTTGATGCGCAGAATGATGCCGGCCAGATCCTTATCCTTTTCGGCCTTGTGCAGAGATTCGCGGATCAGCGAGACGATGGAGGGGGCTGACCGCCCCAGCAGGCCGCCAGATTTCCCCTCCTCCGAGATGGTGCCGCTGATATCCAGCAGAAGGATCTTTTTACTCCCCTCCCCCTCCAGAACCTGCTCTTCCAGCGGGCTGGGAGGAGGCATGAGCGGCACGTTGACAAAGGCGCAGCCGGATAAAGTTACCACCAGCGCCATCATGGGGCTGAACAGAGCAATTCTCATATAGATACCTCACTAAAAGAAAGTTTTTAGACTGCGCAATACTACTCTACTGAAGCGCAACTGTCACGATGCAAAAAAACCCCGTCTATGAAAGAACGGGGCTTTTTTGTGCACAATCTGGACAATGTCTGCTTATTTCTTTACTTCTTCACTTCATCCTTCTTAACCATCGCCATGGCATCATTCAGAAGTTTGATGCCGGCCATGGACTCATCAACCGACCTGGTAAGTGACTCACGGGCCATTTCCGGGTTGTGGAAACCGTCAGAATTCTCGGCGGTCCAGTATTCCCATAGAACGTGTGCCTTCAGGTGCTGATCCTGGGCTTTCTTGATGGTGTCGGTGTTTACTCCGGCCTTCTTCGCTTCGACAATTTTGTCGATGAGATCACTCAGCCAGAACTCTGCCTTGCGCATCTTGCCTTTGAAGTGTGCACGGATGGAGTCGATGGCATATTTGGCCTCATCTTCGGTCCACTGCGGATGGCACTTGAGACAGGTTTCCTTGAGCTGTACTCTCGGTGTAACGGCGAAATGGGAGGTGAATACCTTGCCCTTAGCGTTCTTTATCTTGGGTAAGTGACATGCGTCGCAGCCGATTCCCTTCTTGCCGTGCTTTGAGTTGTAATAGGTTTCAGCTTCCGGATGCTGTGCTTTCCAGAGGAGACCACCGGTCAACTGATGCTTGAAGTCGAGGAAGCCGACCTGGTTCTTGTAGTGCTCATAGAGGCCGAGGACATCCTTGAATGGGAAGTGGTTGGTAAGTGGGTTGTCATAACCTACGGTCTTCTTGGACGTATCGGGGTTCTTCGGGTCATAACCGTCATTGCAGTTATACTCCACATGACACTGGCCGCACTGGAGTTTGGTGTCATATTTTTCCAGGATGGCAATCTTCCGGTCAAAACCGCGCAGACCCATGGTATAGACCGTAAACTTGGTCCGGTTCTGATCCTTGTGCCAGAGAGTATCCCCTTCGGGACGGGTCAGCGCCTGGATGAGGGCGTCACGGACAATCCTTGGCTTGGCGCCATGGGGATCATGACAATAGATACAGTTGAAACCTTGCGCTGCGCTACGAGCCACATCCACCACATTGGAGGTGCGGGCAAAGGTGGCGCCTTTCTTGAGTGCCTCGGGGTCACCCAGATAGCCCCACTTCAGGATGTTATCCTGTGTCTTGCACTGGAGGCAGGTAGGATTGGCGGCGGCGGCACTCTGAGGAATGCGGGGTTTATGCTCGTTGTCGTTGGGGAACTTGTCTTCAAGAACGTCGAACACCTTGCCTTGTTCGAGAATATACTGCCAGCCGTTTTTCCCCTGGAACCTGCCACCGAAAGCCCGGTCAACCGCAAACTGGTCGATCAGCATCTTGTCATGGCCTCGAGTGGCGTTATGCTCCTTGGTGAAACCGTGACCCATCATGAGCTTGTCCCAGTAAGGGTTGGGAGAGCGTCCGGTCAACTGCGACTTTTCGTCTCGGGCCGGTCGGTGGTGGGTCTCTTTCATGAAGGTGTTATACTGGTCCTGATGGCACTGGCCACAGCCCTCCCAGGAGACATCGGTGACCGGACGGGTATCGGGTCCGGGATCCTTGAGGTGCTTCTCCAGACCGTCATGACAGTAGGCGCAGTTGACCTTGGCGTGTTTGCCTGTTGTGTGGAACTGTTTGATCTCCTTGTCATGACACGAGAAACATTGCTCTACCTTTACTTCCTTGACCTTCTTGAGCGTCGGGGCTTTGACTTGTTTCTTGGCCAATGCGTCAGCGCCCTGGATATAGAACCCGCCCGCTACAACTAGGGATACCGCAAGGAATCCCACAACTGCCAGTTTCTTGTTCATACATTTCCTCCTATGGGAATGGCGGCCTAAACCGCGTTGTCATTAAACGAGCTATCTGGATTTTTTATTTTTGGTTCACTGCGAGAGAGATAATCCGCCTTCGGTTCAACCGGGTATATATATTCAAAGTAGCCGCAAATATAACAGAACTGCGGGCTGATCCTGATCCCCACTCCGGGGTGGAGTTTAATGGCCTTGATAGAAGTTTGTTCGTTACGGTTCTTTCCAATTATCTTGGAATCAGCACCACCGCCTTCGGCTCAACAGGGCAGACATATTGACAGATGCCGCAGCCGTTACAGAGTTGCTGGTTGATCCTGATTCCTACCCCCGGAATAATCTTGACCGCCTCCAGTTCACAGCGCTCGGCGCAGGAAAAACAGCCGCAACTTCTGGCCAGACACTGTTCGTTATGGGCCATGGCTACGAGATCTTCCCTGGGGGATGATTCAAAATCATCCTGGTCACGGATTTCTATCGGGAGAGCAACAGGTGCTTTCAGCGCATCGCCAACAGTAACGACCGCTTCTCCAAGCGATCTCAGGCTCTGTCTGAAGAATTCTTTACGGCTGATGTTCATTTGTTTTTCTTGCCTTTTTCTCCATACCTCAGCTCCTTGATCCCCCCTTGCGCATGGCATTCGGTACAGGTCAAACGCTCTGGATGCGGCGTTTGTGGAGCCCCATTCAGGCCGGTTTGATGGCAGTCAAGGCAATACGCGCCACCGGCCGTGTCCTTGATACGGTGAGGTATCGGCGGCGGGGTGCTTTCGGCTTGATAGGCGTCTTTATCGTAGCTTTCCGTCTCTTCGGCGTTGACGAAGACCGGGAGAGCAAGAAACATTACGAGAGACGCAACAACACAACAGCGGAGCAATATTCTCATGGGAAACCTCCTTGAATTAAACAGATTTATTTATACCAGATGTCAACACCAAGTGCATTTTCAGGACAGATATCTATGCAGTCACCACAACGGGTGCAATCACCGCTGACGATCTGCAGCTTTTTGTCTGCCAATGACGGGACCAGTACCTCTTCCACCGGACAGACCCGCGAACATTCGCCACACATTGTGCAGCGCTCCTTGCTGAAGCCTATCCGAATCGGGCTGATACTGCCCAGTAACGTGTAAAATCCTCCAACAGGACAGAGCGTACGGCACCAGACGCGCCGGACTACACACACTTCAACTACAAGGATGGCAAACACCAGCAGCAGCGGCAGCCATGCCCTGAACATGATGGCTCGGCTGGCGATGCCGAACGGTGACAGAATCTCAAAAACCGGGACGCCAGTCAGAACGGCAAGTACAGCTGTTATGACCAGCGCCCAGCGTGTCCCGTTCAGCGAAAATGTACGTTCACCGGTACCAAGGCGCAGGCGGAGTTTTTCGCCCAGTTCGGCCAGCAGGTACATCGGACAGACCCAGCCGCAGAAGGTGCGGCCGCCGCTGACAACGTAAACCGCTGTAATGATCAGTGCCGCACCAAGAAACTCTGCGACAAAAACGTGTGAAGCCAGGGTCGCCTGCATAAACGCAAGCGGGTCGGCCAACCCGATACCGAAAATTTCGCCGGCAGCCAGATTACCATGAAAAATGTTCAGACCGAAGAGCGGCGAGGCGATCAGGGCGATGGCCAACAATTGCAAGGTTCTCCGTATTGGCCACCACTTAAAACTCATAGTAGTCCTTCTGCTCTACCGGCGACTTTATTACTTTAATTACCGGTTTGTCCCGCACGCAGGCGTTCTCGCAAATGCCGCATCCCACGCACTTGTCACGGTGTATCACCGGCTCCATGATCGAGTGGACGCCGGTGCGCTGGTTATGGCGCGGTTCGATTGTAATAGCCTTGTCGATCAGAGGGCACTGAAGGTAGCAGACCTCGCAGCGCAATCCGCGCAGAGAAAGGCAATTCTCTCGGTCGATAATGACCGCCGTTCCCATGCGGATTTTTTCGACATCCTCCAGCTTTCTGTCCAGAGCGCCTGACGGACACGTTTTGGCGCAGGGGATATCCGGACAGAGGTAACACGGCACTTCGCGGGCAATAATATGCGGTGTTCCGATCCCGATTCCCGCCTCTCCGCCAAGCATTTTAATTGAGTTGTAAGGACACGCCTGCGCACATTTGCCGCACTTGATGCACGCCGCCAGAAACCGCTTCTCTTCCAGCGCTCCTGGCGGGCGAAGGTAGAAGCCCTGTGCATCGGTCCGTCGCAGGAAAAGAGTTGAAACACTCCCTCCGGCAACCGCAAAGGCCAGCGGCACCAGCATGCCGTCTTTCAGAAAACGGCGGCGAGTTACGACTGTATTTGCAGGGTCAATCGACATATAAACTTTTAGCCACAGATAGTGCTGAGGATATCGTTGCTTCGGAGTTCATCGATCTATGCCTTTTCAACTTTAATGGCGCACTTTTTAAAATCCGGTTGACCCGAAATCGGGCAGTAGGCATCGATGCACAGTTCATTGATCAGCTTGGTTTCGTCAAAAAAAGCTACGAAGACGTTGCCTTTTTCAGCCTTGCCACGACCATTCAGATCCACCGGCAGGGTGATCGAGCCACGCCGCGAGCTGATCTTGACTTTCTGGAGATTTTTAATGCCGAGTTTTTTTGCATCATCAGGGTGCATCTCGCAGACTGCGGACGGATACGCCCGTTTGAGTTCGGGAACCCGGCCGGTCATGGTGCCGGTGTGCCAGTGTTCCAATACACGACCGGTGCAGAGCCAGAATGGATAGTTCTTGTCCGGAACTTCCGGCGCCGGTTCGTAGGGGCGAGCCCAGATGACGGCCTTTCCGCCATCTTTCTGGTTTTTGTAGAACTTGACCCCCTCACCGGCCTTGACATACGGGTCATACCCCTCGGCATAACGGTACAGGGTTTCCTTGCCGTTCACGACCGGCCAGCGCAATCCGCGGGCCTTGGTATAGGCTTCATAAGGGGCCAGATCCTTCCCATGCCCCTCGCCGAATTTGCGGTACTCTTCCCAGATTTCCCTTTCTACATATTTGTACGGGAAGAGGCTGCCGTGCCCCAATCGTTTTGCCAGTTCAATTATTTGCCACAGGTCATTCCTGGCTTCGCCTGGGGGCTCAACCATCT
>Ga0118677_10007664_pt1 | contig 17726 bp, 15 predicted proteins | sample AliMusrvi5mmetaG_FD_86154 | JGI IMG/M metagenome (GOLD analysis project Ga0118677, IMG submission 86154) | reverse complement strand
GGTCCATGATGTGCCAGCGATACATGCCAAAGCGTTGCTGGCTGCGATACAGCCCGTCGGGTTTGATCACCTGCGACAGGCCGGTATAAGGCCCGCTGAAGACGCCGTATTCGCCGCGCGGCTGTTCGAAGTTCCACGCGCCGCCAAAGTAGTCTTCGGTGCCGGTGCCGCAGAGGGTCGGGAATTCGGCGTCGTCATCCATGAAGAACTTGATCTCGCCTTCGCCCCACCAGCCGTTGTTGTTCACGCCCCACGCCAGGTACGTTCCGACGTACTGCCCCTGGCCGTGCACGCCGTCGAGCAATGTGTGCACGCCCTTGTAGGGCAGCGGGTTGTCGCGGCGCCACTGCGCATGGAAATACGCTGCGTCGTCGGGGACCGTGGTCAGCGTGTAGTTGACCTGATAGTACACGGTCACCTTGTCGTCGTGCAGGTTCTCCAGCGTGATGCGCGCAGACTTGCGGAAGGGCATTTCCCAGTATGAATTAAAGCCGCCCGCCGGGTTGACCGCAACCGCGAGCGACGTCACGTTGGCGCGCGTCAACCAGCCGTTGCAGAAGAAGTCGCCGACCGGGACTTCGACCGAGGGCGTCTCTTCGCCGTCCCAGTAGATGCGCAGAATGACGCGCCGCCAGAAATCGGGGAATAGCGTCAGCCAGATCTGCTGGATCGCGCCCATGCCGTCGATGCCGGCCATGGTGTGGGTGGCGTGCGCCGGGATGTCGACGCTGGGCGACACTTTCCAGCCCTGACCCAGTTCGCGCGCGACATTCGCGCCCGTCCCTTCGGTCGCCATGCCGCCCTTACCCTTCTCGCCGGTAAAGTTCTCCGGGCTGATCGAGCGCGTCTGTGCATGCGACAAGCGCGACAAATTACCGAGGTTCATATGTAGACCGTTGAATTGTTCGGACATGATGCTCCTTGAAGAATGAGATTAGAGATTGGAGATTTGTCCACTAATCTCCAATCTCCAATCATCTAATCTCTAATTCTCTTCACCGGCGTGAGCGCGTCGATGCGCGCAAGCAAAGCGTCGATGGCGCCATTGTATTTTGCATGCAATTCGGGGAAAGGCCAAATGCGCATGTTGCTGTCGAGCAACTGCACACCGCCGCGCGCCGCAGCTGCCGAGAGCCAGATTGAAAACTCAAGGTCGTCATGGGTGCGCTCGCTGACGAATGGGCGATAGGCCTGCAGGTATTCCGCGGCCTGCGCAGCCAGTTCGGCCATTTCCTGCGGGCCGTCGCACAGGACGGCATACGCGGCCAGCGCGTGCCCCTCGGTGCGCAACCGCGCAAACTCGCCGATCGCGACGGCGTCGGAGTCGGCCAGTTGCTGCAGGCGGGCGCGGATGGGCGTCAGTTGCGCTTGCAATGCGCGCGCGGCGTCGGCGGGCGCGCCGGTCACGCCCTCATCGAGACTGCCGTTAGCTGTCGCCTGTCCCAGGCTGGCCGCGAGTGCGGCGCTCACTGCCACCGTCGCGCCGGCCTGGCAGTGGCTTGCCAGCGCGATGCCGTCCAGCATCTCGCTGGTTTTCTGTTCTGTTATACGTATTTCACTGTGCATAGGCCGAGTATACTTCCACTCATCTATGGAACTGAAATACCTCGGCAAGCCGTTTAACCAGGCAATAGACGAACTCGACCCATTCCCCGCGCGCGCGGGGCTGTCACTCGTGACAATGACCTCCGACGAACTGACCTCTGTGTGCCCGATGACCGAAGTCCCTGACTACTACACCGCGAGCATCCAGTTTGTGCCCGACCAGTACTGCATCGAATCGAAGAGTCTGAAGTTGTATCTGCAGCACTTCCGCAACGAGCAGATCTTTGCAGAAGACCTGGTCGTGGTCATTCGCGATAAGGTCATCGAGACGATTCACCCCAAGTACTGCAAGGTCACGCTGATTCAGAAATCGCGCGGCGGGATCGTCATCGAGACGGTGTCCGCATGGGGTCAGGCGCCGGTAAATCTGTAACGAAACACCCCCGAACCTTAAGGGCTCGGGGGTGTGATTTCTCATCATCTCACTGCGCAGATTCCGCGCGACCGATTGATCAATCCGCCTTCATTTTCACCGCGCCAATCTCGTCGAGTCGCCCATACGCGCCTGTAAGCACCTGGTAGTCTGAGCTGAGATTGCCCGTAAAGCTGCCGCGCATCATGGCGAAACCATTGCTGTCATACGAGTACCACTTCACACTCATCGTGTCGTTCCAGGCGTTATAGCGGCCAATGCCGAGAAACGAAACGCCGTCCACGACGACCGTCGCGTGAAAGCGGCCCCGCCCATTGAACTGCGTAATGTGTAAACTCTGAAATGAGCCGCTGGCTTCAACGCGCGTGTACGAGGTGGGTATCTGAGGCGCAGACAAGCTTGTGCTCTGCGCGGACGCAGGCACAGCCAACCCGGCCAGCCCGATCATCAGCGCTGCCACGAATGCGAAGACGACGCGCTTCATCGATGTATTCTTAAATAAGTTGCTCATGCTTTTAAGGTAACGCGCAATCATGACGCTTTCATGATGGGACCGATGAGAGTCCATTCATGAGAGTTCGTTCATCCTGGGTCGGCAGACGCGCAGCGACTCCCTTGCATTGCCGCGTGACGCTCGTCGTCGTGGTACATTAAGCGCATCGTTTGTCGTGATGAAGCAAGATGTCCTCAAATCCTGATGAACCGGATCATGCTGCCGTCGGGCCGGATGGCGTAAACCCGTACCTGTCATCGCCGGCAGTGCTGCGCGACTTGCAACAAGCCTTTGGAAACCGCTTTGTCGCGCGACTCGTCCGCAACGCGGCCGCTCCCCCGCGCGCCGCGCGACCAGCCGCGCCGCTGGAACTGCCGTCCCCGCCCATGTTGCCGTTGATCGCGCAGGACGATGATGAGCACCTGCGTCCGATGACGCTTGCGGCGCACTTGTTGCGCCAACGGGCGCACAATCACCGCAGCGGGCCTGTGCTACGCATCGGGAGAGTGACAGCGATCCCGATCCTGTATGCCAGCCCCAATCATGCGTTTCATGCGCTCAAAGGTCTGAGTGCGCACCCTTCCAGCGCAACACTCACAGCCGTCGAGACAGATCATGCCTATGCCAAGCCGGTCAAACAAAAGGCGAGAAATGGTTGCCCGCGCGCCCAGGCGTTGGGCGGCCCCGGCGTCCACCCCGTTGTGGCGTCGGGCAGCCGTGGCATCGCAGTGCGTGAACTTCAGGAAAAGCTGAATTGCTGGTTGCTGCGCACACCGAGTTTACCCGCTTTCGGCGCCGTCAGCGGCGATGGCGCCATCGCCGCTGACGGCGCATTTGGCAGCGCCACCCGCGCACTCTTGAGCGCGTTCCAGAAGGCAAACGGGCTTGCGCAGACCGGCAGAGCCGACCGCGCGACATGGGACAGGATCGATGCACTGCAACTGGGCAGCAGTGCCGGGACGTTCCGCAAAGTCTGGGCGCAGACCGTGGAGGGCGTGACCTTTACGATGGACGGCAGCAACACCTCGCGCTACACGTGGGAGATCAACGACGCGGCGCAGACGCTGACGGTCTTCGCGCGGTTTGACTTTGTGTGGCGCGACCCGTCCGCGCGCGATGTGGCCGTGATCCAGCATCTGTTTGACGGGATCAAGGCCGCGTGGAATGTCAGCCGGATTGTCAACGCGGCGAGCGGCGAGGCATACGATGTGCGCTTCGAGCCGCTGATTGCTCCGGGCGGCCTCCGCGTGACGCTCTGGCCGGGGAACGGGCGTTCGTGCGTCGACCACTGGCATCTGGGCGACCCGCACTTGTACACACAGGCCGCGCCGCGCGCATTCGGCCACTTCCTTGGCCTGGAGGATGGCTACGGGCTCACTGGTGCGCAGACGCACACGATCGAGCCGCGCTACCTGCACGCCTTTGTCGCCTACATAGCGGCGCACGCAGGCGATCCAGTCAGTCCCGATGGCCAGTGCGACTGGCAGGCGGTGGTGACGCGATGACAGCGATTCATTATGAGCGCGCGGGTGGGTTTGAACCGCCGCGCGATCATGAGGTGCTGGACATCGACCCGCCGGGCGCTTTCACGCTGTGGCGCTCGGTGGGTTGGACGACGCACCCCGCCACGCCGGTAGGCCGATTCAGCGGGCTGCTGGATGCCGCGCAGAACGCGTTGCTGCAGGACGAAGCTGTCGCGGCGGAACGCGCCGGGACAGTGTTGATCCCCATCCCGCCGGATTCGCCGATTGAGACTATCGTCGTGGGGCAGGCGCGGGCGATGATGGGCGCTCACGCCGACGCCGGCGCGGCCTGGGGCGTGCTGACGGCGCACCTGCGCCTGTTGCTCGTTGCGTTGACGCAATCGCCGCAGGCCGCGCTTGCGCTCGTTCTAGCGCCGGATGGCCGCGCCGCGCGGTTAGTGCACCAGGGGAGCAATCCATTGCTGATCGACCTGAGCGCGTTGAGGATCCGCGCCTTCTTGTGGGATGGGCGCATGCCGGCCCGCGAGTGGGTCGCCCAGGGCGACATCATCGGGCTACCCGATCGTCTGACCGTGTCCGGCGGGATGTCCTTCGAACTGCCGTTCAACCACGGATTCGACCTGACCTACCGGCATCGCGTCACCGCGCGCGTGGAACTGGCGATCTATGACGGCGCGACACGCGTGCCGGTGTCGTTGTGCGCGCCATGACCGCCACCCTAAACGCTGCCATCGTTGGCGCAACGGTCAGGCATACATGCATGCGCTCTTTGCGAGGGTTGGACTTGCGCGCAATGACACCTTAAGACTGCCCCTCGCAAGGTTGGGCATACAGAATGTGTGCAGTGTCTTACGATCCGCGACAAATGCGCCGGGACAACTTATAACTTTCATCCTCCTCGGCCTCGCGCAAGTGGTTCCCGCAGGGAAGCTGTTGTCGTCCTGGCTGTTTGACCCTAAAACAGGGTGTAAGTGCCAAGTTTATTGGAGATGTTCATTGGCTCTCGCGACTCTAATCAATTCGGCCTTGGTCTGGTCAAAAACGATGGCCACCAACACCCTGCATTGCTCAAATAATCTGGGCGCTAACAGGCGCAGTGCGCTGACATCTTTAGCAGAGATTCGTGCGTTTTGTGCCGTAATGATGAGCGTGTTGGCCACCATTTTGTCCAACCAGTGCTGCTATATCAGTATGAGAAAGTACTGGCTATATTAAACCCGCATTTTGCAAAATGTCTTTGACAGCTTTAGCTGTTTCCCTCCAAATTGTTTCCGACTGTCCAGGACACATTGGCAATGCGCCAACCCGTGGTCGATCAGGATCATGCAATATGACGTTACCAGGAAACAAGGTATATGCACTTGATGCAATATCTTCTGGAAGTTGATTAGTGCCTGGTTTATATCTAATTTCGCCGGCATACAAGTACATTTTTGCTATATCATCTTCAACGCATGACTGCTGTCCATCCCCTAAATCAAACCATTTGTATTTGGCGTCGAAAACGATTAATTTCTCCGCGTACTTACCACGCCATACTTCGATTGTCATGTCAGGATTGAATTTAGGGCCTCTTGTGGCAACAATGCCTGATTGAATGGTTCGATAATTGAAATACTCAGGTTCGTAGCACAATCTAACACTAGTATCCTGCTTGACTAGTTCGATCTGAGCGCCTTTTACTATATCAAGGTGGAACTCATCTTCTGTCATCCGAAATATTCCCTGTGTGCCTTTTATTCGATACCCATCCTTCAACAACATCCTCTTCACACCTAGTGCCATACGCAGCACCGACCAGAGTTGGTATATTTCCCATATCTTGCGCATATGTAGTTCCGACGTGAATTGTTCTGTATTCCACGAGATACGAAGCTTTTGCTGGAAGTCAAGATACAGTCTATAAAAACGATTGTAGTGTGGATGTTTTTGCAGAACTTGTGTAGGCCTAAGCATCGCAATGTTTGTCCCTAAGTGACTTAGGTAACCAACATTAACCCAATTTTCACATTCACGGCTCATCAAACGACACTGCTGAACTGCTGCTTGAAGCTCATTTATACGTTCTGCTGTGCTATCTGCCTGTTCATAAAGCTTCGCACGCTGAACAGCCAACTCGGATTTGCGTCTTTCAATTTCGTGTTCTGCCCTTATGCGTGTGTTATTAATCCTTGGAAGCAGTTGTCGCCACAGAAAATGCTTCAATAACCGATTTTCGGGAACATCGTAAGTGGGGGAGCTACTTCTCACAAGCCATTGTAAGGGGATCGACGGAAATTGTGTGTAATTGTTGACCGATGTAGAGAAGTATTCCCCCGGTAGAGGTGTTACATCGGATGTAAATCGTTCTACGTGCTGCAGAAGGCGAGTTTCATTGATCTCCACTAGTTTCGTGAGGGGGTTTCGTGCAATATTCTCAAGAACATCGGGTAACTGCTCGAATAAGTCCAGAATTTGTTTGTAATCACGTAATGCTGAAGCTTTGTCTTCTAGAGGAGTGCTAAAAGCATGTTCGTGGACAGGTGAATCTAGTTCAAAAAGAAGATCAATAGATGTGCGGGCAACCTCCTCCAGCATGCGTAAGTAGCGCTCGTGGTTTAACTTACCTGGTTGCACGCGCACCTGAACTGTTTGAGGTGCTACACCTGGCGCTCGTACTTCAATCCTATATATGCCAGCATAACCCTCTGGATTCCAAATCCACTCACCATAGACGCGTGTGTCCAGTGTCTGCCCATCTGCATATATCTCGATGTCTCGAGGTGCATTTTGTGTGACACTTATACGATTCTGTTTGTAGTCACATGCGTCTACGCCTAGATTAGTGTCACCAGATACAAATGACAAAGGGCGACCGTTAATGGTCAACCATGTGTTTGGATTATCTGAACTAGCGCCAGAAGCTTGTGTAGCCATCACGCTTTAATCTCTTTTTCATTTCATCGAGACGGCTTTCTGTATGAGAAAGCTTCTGGTCATGTGCAAGTTTCTGTAAATCATCTAGCATTTGTTCGATAACACTTGTTCCACGTATTCGAGGAAGAATGCGTTGCTTTACCTGCAAATCAAATGCAACATTCACGTCAAGAAGTCCCACACTATTCGCCATGTATCGTTCATTGTCATTTAAAACGCGATAGCCAAGTCCAAACCCAGATTTTTGCAGAATATTGTTTATTTCAATTACTCTTGATTTGAAGTTTGTATCCGGCTCTGTGACACGATAACTGTTCCATGCACTAAAAGACACGCATTGCACTTCAGGTAATGGTTGTCGTTTAGGTACCTTGTCGAGGTCAACGTCAAAGAACTCAAGGGTATTAGCGCGGTCAATGACTTTATCGCTAATATGCTGAGTGGTTTCGTCTACGTTGATTGTCCCCGTAAATAAAAGGTTGGGTGAAATTACAGCGGTGCGACCAATAGAGTGCTGTTTTAGTTGAAGTTTACTTTCGATAGACTCACTATAAAGTTGAAGTATCCGCTCAGAGGTGTCGTCTTCCTCCAATGCGCTAAGAAATTGTGAAAAGTAGTATTCAACGTGAGCCAGGTTCATTTCATCTAGGCACAATAGGTAGAGGTTATCGGGGTCATGCATTGCGCGAATGACGAAATCTAAAGCTGGCTCACTAACATACTCGCTAGTAAGCGTATTGAAATAGCCTAACAAGAACCGATCGTCATTCCAGCTAGGTCGGACGGCTAAGCGTAGGTAACGCTTCACTTGGGCAGAGTGACCGAGTGCTTCAGCATATAGTTGTGATAATTTAGACTTACCGGTACCTGATAGACCTGCGAGTATAACAAGTGGACGAGTTTTTAAGCAAACGTGGTAGTTGGCGAGGGTTTCATCATCAAAATAATAGCCACGCGCTAAAATGTAATTCCTAATATGGGCTAATAGTTGTTTTTCGGGGCGATAAGACGCTCCCATTAGCAAAACAAGTTCTTCAAATTCTGACGTCTTGATCTCATTTAACCCAGGTGGCAGACTTCGAGCTAATCTCTGTTGAACGATATCGATAGTTACAGAGTTATTGTACGAAGTTGCAGCTTCAATTGTAATTGAGCGGGAATCGTTTGTAACAACACGGAAGACGTGTTTTGTTAATGCTTTGTAATGCTTTCCATCACCGGTTAAAACAAGCAACCTGTCTTGAGGTTTCAATTTTACTAGTATTGCAGCCAATTCGGATTCAGTGAATCGAATTGGCTTCTCAAACATCGCGGCAGTGAATTCGGCTGAAAATGAGACCAGAATGTAGCAATTATTTGTGCGCGGAAGTGCAATGTCTATGGGAGTACCGGAATCGCTAAGGAGCGTTGATACAACAACGTCAATTGCATCGCGTTGGCGTTTAATATCTATGGGAGTACCAGGGTCTCTCGGTGGCAGAGCATTGATATCAATGATAATCTTATCGGACAAACCGGCAATGGCGTCCTGCACGGCTGGATCAGGCTTGAAGGAGACAAGAGCAGGAATTCCAGTTTGTGTCATCTGTCCACGTGATCTCTGGGCAAAATAAACGTCGACTATTACAAAGTTTGTGGATGAAGAACGAGTTTTGCTTGAGTCATTCTTTTTGCCTATTACTACGAGTGTTTTATCACCTATAAGATTACGGACTTTTTGGTTAGCCGTAGTTTCAACGTCAAGGGCTACGGCGAATTCCACGCGTGTCTCAGGATCATCAGCCACACTGCGATTTCGCATATAACAAGTAACGAAGCGTTCTGACCCATGAAGCAATGCAGTAAGCAGTTCAACAGCAACACGTTGGCTATCAGTGGACTGTTTCGGAGAGAGAGGTGTTCCCACTAGGGATTTGTATGTGGTTGGAATCTCCTTCTCAAAACAATCTATCAGCTTCGCCGCTGCTTTGATGCTAAATGAAGGTGTCAACGTCAATTTATACCTTGGGTTATTGGAGTTTCTTTCCATTGAGATAATGCGCCCCTCAAACTTATCGCATGGCACGTTAACCGTAAAGATTGCTCCATTTTAGTACCGCTAGGCTATTTGTTCTTTATCTCTAGATCGATATGGATTATGAGGTGCATTATTCCTAAAGCAATTTATGAATATATGAGTAAAATAAAAGTTTGACGTTTGAACCATAGATGGTATGCCACACGCTTGACATTGTCTGTTCCACGCACTTTGTGCACGTTGAGAAATAAGATGAAACTAAAGCAGGACCGGTATCGTAAGGCTAGAGGTGGGAAAGCACAACTTCTTGATTTGTTTTGCAGTGAATGCAATACCAAGATTATGGTCTATCAAAAAGACGGTGACGGCGGTTTACATCGCTGTTACCTGAATAGGATATTTGATCCCCCACTGCTTAGTAATCTACAGAATGATTCCAGAATAAAAAATCGCAGTGAAATGCCCAATTTGGTGTGTGGCAAGTGCCGAAAATTGATTGGTGTGCCAATGTTACATACCGATGGACGTTTGGCTTTTAGGCTAATTAACGGGGCATTTCATAAAAGTCGAAGTTCTCATGTCTCAGCAGAAAAGGATGAGGACGGGACAGATGATTCCACCGAGCACTGTTTGACTGAGTACGAGAATCAGATTGCAGCCAAGTATGGAGTTTCCACTGAAGCTATCTCTGCGGCATTGGATAGGGCTCACAGATCAATGACAGTAGTTTCGAAAAACATCATGGTCATTGATCAAGAAACAAAGATGTCTTACACAGTGTCGCGCACTGGCGTTGGCATTATAAACACCGATTTTGGCCCATTTCTCCTCTATGATTTTAGGATCGATGATATATATGAGAAATATACCGTTATCACCCGTGCCAACCTAGATTCAGATTTAATGCCTCGCTTTAAAAGTCAGGATAGACTCTTTCTTCGCATTGACTCGGGGTGCGAGACTGGCCAGTTGTTCGGTGACAAAACCTGTGATTGTAAAGAGCAACTATTCATGGCAATGTCGCTCTTAGCGAAGCGAGACGAGGGAATGATTATCCATGTGCCGAATCATGAGGGTAGAGCTATGGGTATCCCGTTCAAACTTGCGACCTTGTTACTTGAAGACGAATTAGATCTTAATACCGTCGATGCCGGGAGATTACTTGCCCTCGAACAAGATATAGATGTACGTGGCTACAGCGGCGTGATTTGTATCCTGAAGTTTTTTGGGTTTCAGCCATATGCAGATATTGAACTAGTTACGAATAATCCACGTAAGGCTTATGTCTTTGCTGAAAACAGCTATCAGAATGTCAAGTTACATCCGATCGTGGCTATACCAAATCCCTATACATTGCGTCATCTGAAAGCTAAGCAAGACGAATTGGGACACATTGGGATTATTGTTGACTAATGTCAGTAGTAGTATTTAACAATTGTCCAATGATACGGGATGCTATGCAATTGCTCGATGCTAGATCAGCCCAACAAAGAACGTTTTTATGTTGTGGCCTGGACCCTGATGTCGCCAGATTACCTATTGACATTATTGAGAAAACTGCCAACAAAGAAGAGGCGATTTTCAGGTTTCTTACAGAATTTATCGACATTAGTGTAGATTATGCCAGCGCATATAAAGCTCAAAAGGCTTTTTATGACCTTCACGATGGTGGCCATAGAATTCTGCGTGAAATCATCAACTACATACATGTGCGCTATCCTGAAGTACCGGTTTTTGTCGACTGTAAGATAGGTGACATTGACAATACAATGCAGTCATATCTAGGCGATATTCTGGGATCGATGAAGGCTGACGGCGTAGTTGTCAATCCATATATGGGTGACGAAGTTATAAAGCCTTTTGCCAAAGCTGCCGACAAGGCTTGCATTGTGTTAGTTAGGACGAGTAACCCGGGGAGTGCAATTACTCAGGAGTTGCTTCTTGAGAATGGACTATCACTGTGGCAACATATATTGAGTTTGGTAGTTGAGCGATGGAATACGGCCGGAAATATGATCCCGGTTTTGGCGGCAACTCATCCTAATATCAATTGGGGTGGTATCAGGAAATCAATTCCGGACACTATGCCAGTTTTGATTGCGGGTTTTGGAGCACAAGGTGGTACTTTAAGTAATATTTCCGATCTGCTAAACTCGAATGGGACGGGGATACTTATCAACTCGTCAAGGGCGTTAATGTATCCATTTATTCCAACTGATAGAAACTGGCGAGAGGCAATTAGGGATAACGTGAGAATAACTAATCAAAATATCAATCAAGTATTGAGACAATCAGGAATTGATAAGCGATCATGACTCCCCGTTTTTTACTGCTGTTAGGACCATCTGGCGTAGGCAAGACTACACTAATAAAGTTACTTCACACTATCGATACTAGATTCGATTACATTTCTCCATATGTGACTCGCGTGCTACGTAGTAACGAGAATGACAAAATATCAATCACTCGTGAGCAACTTCTGGTCATGGAGCAGAGAGGTGAGTTTCTAGTTGTAAATCGGTTATACAACGTTGAGTATGCAACTCCACGAACTCCCATATTGAATTCTCTTGTAAACCAGCGATTCCCAGTGCTTGATTGGCCTATCCAGCGTATCGAAGTAATGACAAAGGCTTTTCCCAATAGTCTCTTTACAGTCTATGTCAGCCCTCCTTCGTTTGAGGAGCTACGTCGTCGCATGGCAAAGGATGGAAGAGATGTCGAGCCACAACGACTGGCAGTAGCAAAGCAAGAACTTATGGAATTCGAACGAGGTGATTATGATCGGTATATTAATCTCAAAGTGGTAACGCTTGATGACCAGCTTGAGGTCACTGCAAGATACATTTACGATAACTACTTGGATTAAGCTTGTTCCCGTCCGAGATATTTAACCAATCCAAAGCCGAATTGATTGCAAGCGGCAAAGCTACTGACCACACGATATTCCTCACCCACATGTCCTGTTTCACGATTAAACAGTGTGGCCGATAGCAAGATATGATCGCAGCCAAGATCGATTGTTAGCGTCCTGAATGTTTGACCATAAATAAGACATCCCAAGCCAAGGTAAATAGACATCAACACGAGTCATACACGTATAACGCAATCAGAGACATCGCGAGCAGAGCAAGACTCACGCACATCTCACCGACCCGTTGCGCAAGCATGCAGTCACTGTACTGTCGGACGGGTCGGCATACCAGTATGACCGGAATGGCAACATGACCGTGCGCGTCGAGGGCGGAGTCGCCTACACCCAGACATGGGACGTTGATAACCGGCTGTTTGATGTCGGGGGTGATTTCTATTTCCCAAACCCGGCCAGTTGAATGCGCAGTCGGTCAATTTCCGCCGCATTGCCTCTTTCATCGCCCATCCGGATGAACTCCCGTTTCTTCTGCGCCAGCTCCGCCGCCGCCTGGATGAATTTGCGCTCATCCCTCGATGACAGGCGCAGGGCCGCCAGTGCGTGTGACTTCGTGCTGCACAGGAGCGCGTAGGCTTCCGCCGATAGCGTCTCGGGCGTCTCGTCGCGCAGGTAGGTCTTCATGATGTTGCGGTCATTGCGCGCGGCCGCCACGCGCAGGCACAGCAGCAGGATCAGCAGCACGACGTAGTTTCCCAGCGCCGCGAGGAAGCTGACGCCGTTGGTCGTGGATGCCAGCACGAGCGCCCCGTTGTGCAGCATATGTGAGAAGATAGCGGCGCCCAGACCGAGGAGGATGACGATGCCTTTCCGGGTCGGGCTATGCTGAAAGCGCGCGATGCCAAACCCGATGCCGGTGAGCGATGTCCAGAAGCCATGCATCATCCCGAAGACGATCACGCGCAGGAAGAACAGCGTCGCCCATTCGCCCCATGTCGTTGTTCCGCTGAGATAAAGCACGTTCTCAACAAAGGCGAAGCCAAACCCCACGGTCGCGCCGTAGACCAGTCCATCCACCCAGCCGTCAAACTCGCGCCGGCGCCACAGATACAGCATCCCTACCGCACAGGCCTTGAGCAGTTCCTCGATGACAGGCCCGCTGAGTGCGGTGCTGACCAGTTCGCCGCCCAGACTTTTCGCGCCAAGGATCACCGCCACGGGAACGTTTACGATCAACTCGATGATCACCCCGGCGATGATGGCCGGGAGCGCGCCCCACAGAAACGCTGCGACCAGGTAGCGGGTCGGTTCCTTCTCAAAGCGGTCGACGCTCTGAATGATGCGCAGGTAAAGGAGTGTGGGCGATCCAGCGGCGATAATCGTCACAACAAGTTTGAGCATGGCTAAAATTGTAATAGTGAAGGTAGACTTAAGGCAGTTCGATTTTCATAAGACACCAACATGATTCACAACCAGGAAACACTTTTTTTACTCAGCGCTGTCCGCGCCGCCGAATGCGCGTCCATCATGGGTCTGAGCAACATGGGCAAGTCAGCCCTGTTGCGCGAGTTGTGCGCGCCCTCCGTCCACAGCGCCTATCTGGGTGATCGCAGCGCTGACTGGCTGTTCGTCTATATCGACTGTAACCTGATGCCGGAACGCAGCGAGCAGGCATTGCACGAGGTGATTCTGCGCAACGCCATTGAATCCCTGCGGCGCGTGGGCGCGCAAGCGCATGTGGGTGCGCCGGATGACATCCTCGCGCGGCTTGACCGGCTGTACGAGCAGGTGATCCAGCCTTCAACGCCCATTCGCAGCCCGCTGGCCTTCAACGATGCCATTAATGTGCTGTGCGCTGGCTCGGGCCGATCGCTGGTGTTGCTCTTTGACGAGTTCGACGATCCTTTTGGCAAACTGGATGGGCGCACGTTCCTGAACCTGCGCGCGATGAAGGATCGGCTGGCCGGGGCATTGACGTACATCACCGCGACCGAGCAGCCGCTGTCCGACATCCGCACCGACCGCGAGGCGACCGAGTTTATCGAGTTGTTCTCATCGCGGATGCAATGGCTGGGATTTTTGGGCGTAGCCGATGCGCGCGCCGTCGCAAGCGAGTTTGTCGCGGAGAACCACGCGACATGGCAGGACGACGAGCTTGATTTTGTCGTTGCGCAGGCCGGCGGCCACCCCGGGCTGTTGCAGGGCGTGCTGGAAACCTATAAGCGCGTGGCCGGCGGCGCGCCCGCCAGCACCCATGCGCTTGCCTTCTCCGTCGCGAAGCCGTCGTTCGAGGAGGATGCCGCGATCCGGCGCGAGTGCCAGCAACTGTGGGCGCAACTCTCCGAAGCCGAGCGCACCGCCTTGATCGCACTAGCGCACAATGAAAGCAGCGATGAGACGACCACGAAGCAGCTTCAGACCAAACGGTTGGTTCCGAGCGGGGATGGGCGCGATTTGCGCGAAGCGCGCGATGCGCAACCGCTTGTCGGCGCCCTGTGGACGGCGTTCATCCGGCGTCATGCCCTGATCCGGCAGCGCGCCGAGCGCGGCGTGCGGGTCGATATCGACTCGGGAGAGGTCTTCGCCGATGGCCGTCGCCTGGAGCAGCTCACTGATCTTGAGTACAAGCTGATCAAGTTCCTGTACGCCCGGGTGAACAAGATCGTCGACAAGTACGCCATCGTGACCGAAGTGTGGGGCGAGAAGTTCATCGACGACGTGGACGACGCGCGGATTGAGAAACTCGTCAGCCGGTTGCGCGGCAAACTGGAAACAAACGCCGAGGAGCCGAAGTACCTGCAGACGGTGCGGGGACGCGGGTATAAGCTGATTGGGTGAGAGGGGAGATTAGACGCTCCGCGTGGAGATTGGAGATGGGAGATTTGGGATTGGAGAATGGCGTGACGGGTAAAGAGGAGCGCGTGATCCGGGCGAGTGAGATCGGTCAGTATGCCTATTGCGCGCGGGCGTGGTGGCTGGGCAGTGTGAAGAGCGTGCCCTCCACGAACACGCGTGAACTGGCGCATGGCGAGGCGGTGCATCAGCAGCACGGCCGGATCGTGTGGGGGGCTGGCGCGTTGAGAACCGCAGCGCTGCTCCTCATCGTGATCGCGGTCGTGCTGATAGCGGTGGCTTTACTGTTGTGAGCGCACTCGTCGCGCGGAGCCGGGTCTCCGGGGCTATTGACCCGCCATCACAACCGTCTGACCCGCCTCTATACCGCCAAGCACCTCGGTGTACAGGCCATCCGTGGCGCCCAGTTTCACCTCAACCTCTTTGGAGGAATTACCGTTCTGAATCGCGACGGTGTTTTTGCCGGTCTGCGTGTCAGTGTGTATAGCCCAGTTTGGCGCCAGAAGCAATCCCTGGCGTTGATCCACGACAATGCTCGCCTTGGCGGTCATCCCCGGGCGCAGTTGCGGGGTGTCGTTGCCAACCAGCACGCGCACGTTGTACGACACCACCCCGTTCACAGTCCCGGATGTGGGATCAATCCGCTGAACAGTGCCGGTGACAATCGTCCCTGGCAATGCATCCAGTGTGATCTGCGCCGCCTGTCCCGCGCTCACTTTTGCGATATCAATCTCGTCAACGCTGATATCGATGTAATACTGCGACGTGTCGATCATGCTGATCACCGGCTGCAACCCTGCCGACTCGCCCACCTTTAAGTTCACCGCGGAGATGCGCCCTGCTATCGGCGCCTTGATCGTGGCCTGCTCAATCCGGCGGCGCGCCTGCTTCACCTGGATTTCGGCCAGTTGCGTCTGCACCTGGGCGGTTTGTGCTTGCAGTTCGGCTACGCTGACTTGCGCCTTGGCCTGGTTTATATCAAATGAACGCGCCGGTGTCGTGACCCGATCCAGCGTCGCGCTGGCCTCCTGCACTTGCATGTTCGCGGCGGACAGCATGGCGGCGTCCGCCGGCTTGGCCGCCTTGTCATAAGCCGATTTTGCGGCGTTGAAGTTATTGGTCGCCTGTTCCAGCGCCAATCCCGCCGGGCTGCCGCCAATCCCAGCCGGGTTAGCAGAAAACGCGCGGTCATAATCGGCCTGGGCTCGCTTGACCGCTGCCTCGGCATTGCGATATCCGGCTTCCGCCAGCGCGTAGTCTTCGGGCAGCGATCCAGTCTTCACTTTGTCGTAGCTCTTCTGCGCAGCCGTATAGGCCGCCTGTGCCGCGTTGATGTCCGCCTGCCGGCTGCCTTCCACGGTGCGGCTGTAATTAGCAGTGGCCACGATCACCTGCTGCTGCGCGGTGGAGAGCGCGAGTTGTGCTTGCGCCGCGTTTGCCTGCGCCTGCGACAGCGACAACTCCAGGTCGGCGGTGTCCAACTGCGCGATCACCTCGCCATCAGTCACCGTCTGAGCCACATCGACCGCGACTTTCTGGACTGTGCCCGCTTGTTGAAAGCTCAACTTGATTTCGGAGGCGGGTTGGATGTAGCCAGTGGCGCGCACAGCGCGATTCAAAGAGCCAGTCTTCACGACCTCGCTGCGCGAGTTGGCCCCGCTGCTCGCGCGGGCCGAGACCTGCGCGCAGGAAGTCAGCGCGACCGCGCCAATGAGGCTAAAAACAATCAGGGTGTCAGGTTTCATAAACTTCATGTAAATTCCTAAATTAAACAAATTGCTTTGGTGTGAGTGCGCCCGCTTACTCGTACGACAGGGCTTCACGGATGCTTATTTGTGTCGCGCGTTGCGCCGGCAACAAACTGGAAACAATCGATATTCCCACGATCATGGCCAGCCAGATCGGCGACCCGGTCGGAGAAATCATAAACGTAAACGGGCTGAGGCGCAAAGCCCCCGCCAGCAGGCTATCGAACAGAACGGTGACCGGGAGACTCAGCGGGAGTGCGATGACGAAACTGAGCATGCCAATGAGCAGCCCTTCGGTGATGAACATCATGCGCAGGGTGTTCGTCCGACCGCCAACGCTGCGCATCACGCCAATCTCGCGCGTGCGCTCCATGACGCTCAGGCTCATCGTCCCGGCCAGCCCCAGCCCTCCGACCAGCGCAATCAACAGCGCGACGACCAGCAGGATAATAATGATGATGTTGAACGCGTCGAGGACGTTGTTCACTGCCTCGGTGCGACTGGTGGTCGAAGTGATGTGGAGACTCCATTCGTTGTCAAAGACGCTCGATAGCGTCGCGGCCACGGTTTGCTGTGTGGCGATTCCGGAATCCACCGCCCGCACATTCAGGACGTTGACCATCTCGCTGTGCATGCCCGCGAAGTCGTCCACCGCCGACAGTTCGGCGTAAGCCACCGGCGCCTGGGCATTGATTACCCCGACCACGCGCCATTTCTTGTCGGTTGTCTTGTCGTTGTTCCGGCGCAGCGTGATCACATCGTCGACCTTGACATCTGTTTCCTTCGTGTTGATCAACGCCGTCGACACGACGATTTCCTGGGTGTCGCTGCTTCCCGGCGCAACAGGCAGAAGCCACCTGCCCCTGGCCAGACTCGGCACGGCAAAGTGCGAATCCAACGGCACGCCATAAAACGGCAGGTTCCCACCGAGCACGTTGCCGGGGCGCAATCGGGCCGCCGAAGTGCTTAGCCAACCTTCCGATTCGACTACGTGGGCAATCGCGGAGGCGCGCTGTTCGGCGCTGTTTTTGTCTACGGGTCGCGCCAGTGTGGCTTGCACATCAAATGCCGACATGCCGAGTGACTTGCGCACATCGTGCGGGACGGCCTCGCCGACGTTCATGATGGCCATGAACAACGCGCCCGCCAGAACCAGCGTCAGGAGTGTGAGCACCAGGCGACTGGTATGGCGAAAGGTGCTGCGCACCGCCATCAACGTCTGGCGCGGCAGGTTTTCCAGCTTTGCCAGCGCAATGTCAAGCAGGCTTGATCGCGAGCGCATCGCGTAATCGCTGATGGCTTCCGCTGCCGAAATGCGCGTGGCGCTTAAGATCGGGAAGAGCGCGAAGGTCATCGGCGCAATTAAGG
>Ga0118677_10007663_pt1 | contig 17730 bp, 8 predicted proteins | sample AliMusrvi5mmetaG_FD_86154 | JGI IMG/M metagenome (GOLD analysis project Ga0118677, IMG submission 86154) | reverse complement strand
GAAGTATGATGTGCGTGTGAGAGCACCCCAGAAGAATCCAGCGGTCTTTGAGAAAGTCAACGAGTGTCTTTACAGGCTCGCGTCGACGGGCGGTTTCTATGCCCGGGTGTGGGTCCGTGGCAAGGAAATTCGCCGGAGTCTTGGCGACATCCGACTGGCAACTGGCGAAGCGCCGTTTGCGGGATCTGCGCAAGGATTTGGAGAAACTGGACAACGAGGCCGCGCGCGTGACCGTGAAAGCCTAGGGCTCCGCTTCCGCAAAGCTGGGAGACCTCCCCGCGCCAAGTAACTGGAACCCCGCCCTTCCATTTCCTTTTCCGCTCCCTGCCAAAATCACCACAGGCCAAAAAATCGCCCCCGGACGGACGTGGGCGATTTCTTGGCCGCAGGCAACCGGTCGGACAACTCGGTTTGCGGGATCTCACTCCACTTCGACACACAGGACCGAATCGAGTTCGTCCGGGGCCTTGTCTGGCAGATTTACGGAAAGAGCGCCAGTCTCCGTAATCATCCCAATCCGCAGTGGCTTGCGCCCTGGATCCGCCAACAGGTATGCCTTGTTGATTTTGCATTTCAGGATATCCGAAACGAAAAGCACGGGGTTGTCCTTGATTTCTTGCCGTGTTGGGTATTTGAACAGATGGAAATACAGTTTCCCCGGTTGGCCCGGGGTCCAGTCCGCCGGTTGCACCGTGCAGCGCGTATCGGATCCGCTCAGTTCAGCTCCTAACGGTGTTTTGCCCGCACCATAGATCGACTCACCATTCACCTTAAGCCATTTGCCCACGCGGCGCAGGACATCCTGGCTCGGTTGGGGAATCGCTCCATCGCCGGCGGGTCCGACATTGAGCAGGTAATTGCCGCCCTTGCTGACGATATCCACCAGTTTGAAGGTGATGTTATCGGGCTGTTTCCAGTTGTGGTCGTCCTTCTTGTAGCCCCAGGTATCATTGATAGTGGCGGCAGTCTCCCATGCGCCATGGATCACCCTGTTCGGAATCTCGTTGTCGCCCATGGACTGGTAATCATGGAAATCGCCCGCACCCAAACGGCTGTTGATCAATGTTCCGGGTTGGATCGAATGGACAAGATCCGCGAAGCGCTTGGAACGTTCGGCGGTCATCATGACCGGCACATCAAACCAGATCAGGCCGATCGGACCGTAGTTTGACAGCAACTCCTTGACCTGCGGGAGGGATTTGTCGCGGAGGTACTGGTCGAAATCCTTGTCCTTGTCCTGTTTGAAATCCCAGTTGTTCATGCCACCATTCGGTTCATGCCAGTCGGTTGCCTGTGAGTAGTAGAAACACAGTTTGATATGGTGTTTGTCGCAGGCCGTCTGGAGTTCCTTCATGGGGTCGCGTTTCCACGGGGTTGCGTCATAACAATTGTATTTGCTGACCTCCGAATGATAGAGCGCGAACCCGTCATGGTGTTTGCAGTCGAACACCAGATACTTCATGCCCGCATCCTCCGCCAGGCTGGCCCACTCCTCGGCATTGAACTTCTCCGGGTTGAACTGCGGGGCAAGTTGTTCATACTCCTTCACGGGGATTTTCGCGTCGTGCATGATCCACTCGCCGATGTTCGGGTATTTTTTTCCTTTCCATTCGCCCGCGGGTATCGAGTAGAGTCCCCAGTTGATGAACAATCCGTACTTCGCCTCGTCGAACCATTTGAGCTTGGGATCGCGCGGCTTTACCGGTGTGGCCGTGACGTTCGCGCCGGGCGCGAAGAGTTGGAATTCCTCGATGGTCGGGACTTCGCTCGCCTTGAGGATGTTCAGTCGGAAATACCTTGCGGTAACAGGTTTGAATTTGAGGATTCTTTCCCCCGAAATCATATTGCCGGTAGCCACTTTGGTCCAGTTTCCGTTTCCTCCGCATTCGATGGCGAAGGCTTCGGTGCGTCGATATGTAAGTTCCCTGATCAGGGCGCAACCGACTTCGGTATCCTTGCCGAGGTCGATTTCCAGCCAACCGCTCCGCGCGTCGGGCGCGGCCCCCCAGCGCGATTCGTCGTTGCCGTCATTGGCCATGCCGGCCTCGAAGCCCACGCCCCAGACACTCGATGCCTTGGCCGGCTTGCCCTGTGACAATGACAGGTCCCCGGCTGCGGCAAGCGCAGGAATGCATAGTGTCAGACAAACTGTTAGGTTGGTTTTCATATCATTTTTCAGGTTATGATTTGCATATCTTCACTGTATTGACTTCACCATTTTTCCGCACCATGATCGTGCGGTCCTCGGTTCCCGTGATGCGGTAGGCGGCGACCTTGTTATTGATTGAGCGGCGGGATCAGTCCGCTGAACGTCAGTTTGAACGCATAGGCTGGTGATTCGAACGGTTTCCTGGGGGTCTTGATCTTCAGGCCATCGGCATCCTGGGTGTAGGTCAATTTTTCAGTGGAACCCAGGAGCGAAACGCCGGTCAGCGTTTTGAGGTCGATGCGGGACGAACCGAGGGTCCTGACCACGAGTTGATCGTTGGGCCATCCGAGGTTGATGACATACAACACCGTGTTGTCCTTGCTGCGCGTGAATCGGATCCCGCCACCGCCATCGTTGGCAACGATCCAGCAGCGGGTGGAGAAAACCGCCTCGCCGATGATGTCGAGGCACTTGCCCATGTCCGTTAGAAACGCGATTGTCTCGGGTTCCAGTTCGCCTTCTGGGGTAAGCGGGACATTCAACAGGAGATTGCCGCCTTTGCATACGGTATCGACCAACATGTGGATGGCATTCGGAGCAGGCATGTATCTTGAGGTGGCATTGCGGATCCAATACCAATCGGCACCCATGGTTTTGTCCGATTGCCACGGGTAGTGCTGGACGGCTTCTGGATAACCGTATTCATAGTCCGGGACGGCGACATTGGGCGTCCAGTCGAGTTTGATCGTGGCCACCGCCTGCAATTTGCCGTTGTTCCATTGCTGGTTTTCATTATAGAAATGGGCGAGCACGTTGAGGCCGGCCTGTTTGAAGGGAATCCCGCCGTCGGTGTAATAGAGATCGGGATGATATTTGTCCATCAGGTCGGTCAGGCGGTCCTCGAAGTTTTTCTCGAATGCCGGCGGTCCGACATCGCTGCGTTGCTCGTACCAGAAATCCGGATAGGGAGCATTGTCATGCTTCCACTCCACGCCGTAAAGGTCGGCATCTTCGGGATTCTGGCCGTCATAGGGAACACCCGCGAGCGGTCCCGAGCGATCGGCCCGGTGCGACGCTTGCAGCCAGCGGTAGGTCCGGGCGAAGTGCGAGGCGACACCGAGGCGCAGGCCTTCCTTATCGACGGCCTTGCGCCACATGCCGACGACGTCCTTGCCGGAGGTGGCGACGGAATTCCAGCGGGGCTGGTATTTGGAATCCCACATGTCGAAGTTATCATGATGGGTAGCGACCGGGACGACGTAGCGGGCGCCGGTTTTTTTATAGAGTTTGACGAGGCGGTCGGCCTGGGCCTGGTCGAATTTCTCCGCCTTGAAAAGTTTGCATACATCCTTGTAGCCGAATTTCGAGGGAGGGCCGTAGGTGGCGACGTGATATTTGTTTGCCTCGCTGCCCTGCTCGTAGATCCAGCGGGCATTCCAGGTGGTGGCGACGCCTGCAATGCTTTGCGGTCCCCAATGCATGTAGATTCCGAACTTGGCATCCGCATACCATTCGGGTGTCTCATATTGTTTCATGGACTCCATCGTCGGTTCGAATTTCAACTTCGCCGGCTCGGCGGTCGGAGAGGAGGCAATTCCGACATCGCAGAACGTGAGCGCCGCGATTTTGTTGGTGCCGAAGATCAAATTGGCCGGCTGGCCATCCCAATCGCGCCCCGCCAGATAGGTGATTTCCTTTGCCTTGGAAGGAGTCTTCAGTTTCAGGGTGATGACATTGCCGGAAGCCGCGCCGCTGGCGATGGGCACCACCACGTTGTCGAGATAGATGTTTTTCTTCGCCTCGTCCGTCCACCCCACCGGCTGACCGAACTTCAGTGCGATCTCATCCTTGGCCGCGCTGGTGAACCATGCGCCCAGCAGGTCCGGCGCGGTGACCGGTTGCTGCGGGGTCAGCCCATAGTTGTCCACCTCAACCAGCGGAGTCATGTAGTTCGCGAAGAGCGCATAGGTATCGAGGTCGAAATGGCACGACCCACGTCCGGCATGAGGACCGGCGGCACCGATGGTGGACATCACCCGCAGGTTGGAAAAAAGCCGCGGCAGCGTGCGCTGCGCCTCGCGTATTCCGTCGTCTTTCGGGCCCATGCTGCACGGCAGCGGCCAGATCTGATAGACATAATAATTCCGGATGTTGGGATAATCGGTTTTCCAGGCCGCCGACATGTCGATGAAGTATTGCTGATACGATTTGTAATTCCAATCGCCGGTGGGGGCGCCAGAGCCGCTGTCATTCTCGCCCTGGTGCCAGAAGACGCCGCGGATGCCGTGGGTGAGTCTGGCAGCGGTGACGCGGGTCAGCAGGCAGCCATAGATCTTGTAAGGGTTCTTGTAGAACTCGCCGCTGGTGTCGAAGTGGTTGGCTGGATTCGGCTGGTGATGCCAGATCGGTGTGCCGCCATAGGCACCGTTGATAATGCAAACCGGGATCTTGTGTCTTTCCACCAGGTTTTTGGCGAGCACCATGCCCCAGGAGCCGATCTGGTGGCAGCCGTAATCCGGTTTCCCCCAGATGTGGGTTCTGACGGCCAGGCCCCAGCCGCCGCGGGTGGTTCCCTCGAGCTGGTTGCCATAACTGCGGATCCACTGATTGACGGGTGTGACCGGATCCTCACCAGGGCCGTTGTTAGGGCCGGTAGCTTCGGCATTGGATTGTCCGTCGATGAGGTAGGCATCGCCACACACGAGGTTGTTGACGGTTTTCAGGATCTTTTCGGTGGCACCGGTTTTGGTGCCGAGTTCCACCTTGTATTTGATCAACCCGGGTTTGAGTTTGACTGATAAGGCATAACTCTTGTCCGCAGCGGGTTTCCGGGTCTCGGTAGTGACCAACTTGTCGTCGGCATAGAGTTTGAGGAACACGGAATCGGCCGCCTGGTCCAGTGTCCCGTTGTAATGCAATGTGCCTTCGTTCTTGTCGTCACGGGCATAGAACTGGTTGTCCACGGGTTGTTCGTTCTTGGCCGGAACGCGTTGCACCCAGGGATCCATTTTGGGTTCGGTCACCATGATGTCGGTTGAGGCGGTGAAGTCCGAACCGCCATTGTTGAGGGCGAGTTTTACGGTGATTTTTCCGGTGCGCTGGGAGCGTTTGAGAATCAGCTTGCCGGGAGCGATCTCCTTGATCACGGCGCCGCCCGCAACCGTCCAGCGGTATTTGAGGTCGCCGACATTCTTGGCTTTCATCGCGGCGAGGTTGGCGATGTCAGGGGTGATTTCAATGGTGTCCCGGCCATTCCATGCGGCAGGGGCCCGCAGGGAAAACACCGGTTCCGGAAGGTCCTCCTTGATTTTCACCGCGATGGTCCGGGTCTTGATCTCATTGGCATAGACCGCCTTGAGCTGCAGCGCGTATTCGGTTTCCCCAACCACCCGGCCGGCGTCGAAGTCATAGGATAGTTGGTCCACGACCACCAGGGTGTCCGCGCCATCGCGCTTGACGATCCAGTAGAGCTTGCGGGCGCCGCCGGCCTTGGCTGTTAGGGTCAGGGTTTTGCCTTCGTCGAGTTTGATTTCCCCGGGAGTTACCTCGAAGGCGTCGCCCGGCTGGACCAGGCATCCCACAAGCGTTTGCGCGGGTTTCTGGTTTTCATATTGCAGTTTAAGCCACGCGGCGGAGCGGGCGACGCGCGAGACGCGGACTTCGTCGATTTCGCCAGCGAAGTTATAGGTATTGCCGCGCCAGCCGCCAATGTCCATGCAGATATCCTTGACGATTGACATCGCGCCCTTGTGTTCGTTGTGGCCGTCGAGCTTGCCGTTGATATAAATGCTGCTGATGCCGTTTTCATAAGTGGCGGCCACATGATACCACTGGCCCATGGCGGGCTGGCTGGCCGCGGTGGTGCCGCCGGGACCGTCGGTTTCCCAGTAGAAGCTGGCCGGAGAGCCGAGCTGGATTCCAACCTCATTGCCATCGCCGGTATTGCCGTTGAGACGTTTGGCATATCTGCCCCAATAGAGGATGGCCGATCCGGCCGTCTCGGTGCGGAACCAGCATTCCGAGGTGAACGGGCTGTCGCCGAACGGATAGGCGGTAATGTTCTTGCCGCAATCAATGCCTTTTCCCGCGGTGAAATGCCGACCGTTGCCGATGACGCCGACAGCCAAAGAGGTGCCGCCATCGATTGGTTTGACGGTGCCAAGTTCATCCTTGAGCGGGTCGTTCATGTGGATGACGCTGGCGTAGCCGTTGTCCGCGCTGAACACTGCGGCACCGTTGGATTCGCTGGCGGCATCAGGCTTGCCCCAATGCAGTTTGAGTTCCTGCTGCGCGTTGCCCTTGATTTGCGGGATTCTCACCCAAACGGCAGCGGTGCCTTTGGCCGCGTCCCACGACTCCATCTGATAGGCCAGCGGCTTGCCGGCGGCGGAAAACCGCAGATCGCCGCCATCGGCCTTGGCCTGGCTGAAATCGAATGAGCCCTTGGTCAGGCGCACCAGCAAGGGAAAACCATCGACCGAGGCGGTGGCCGGCAAGTCGGCTCCTTCGGGGGTGGTCAGGACGTAGAGCGATCCCTCATGCTGCCACCCTTGATACTGGGCGCGGACCTGAGGCGTGAGACCGGCGAGCATAATGCCGGCGTGAAAGAGCAGTTTCATGTTCATGGACGGATTGGGGATCGTGGATTGTGGATTATGGATAGAAGATGGACTCGCCCGCACCGGCGTGATCGGGCAAGCCGATTACGGGTCTCGGGATGGGTTTCTTTTCATTCAATTTTCCCCTTGTGGAATCCATCGTCGGGTGTAACCTTCGGCTGTTCCCGCCAGGAGGTTCCCATGTTCACCACGCCCACATACCTATCCATGATCGCGCCCGCTGCAACGGGTGCCGGTTGGATTGGCGTCGTCTGAACGTCGGCGATTTCGATTCGCTCCGTTAGGCCTCCGCCGCTGGCCGGCGCATGATATTGCCGGGATCCCGCAATGTCCTGATCCCACTGTTGGCTGCGGACCACGTCGCCATTTGAATCTTATGGCTGCCGCGGCTCTTCACGCCGTGGGGCCGGAAAACCAAATTTGTCTAACTTACATGAAATCATTGGATAAGCGGTCTCTGGATGAAATGAGGTCGATTTGTACCGATCCACGCCCTGAGGATGGTGCCGCCGCACTTGCTGAAACGCAGGGCGCAGCGGCAGGGTTTGCAGCAGTGGGGGGATGATGACTGAAGACAGGTACTTTCGGACTGCGGCGAGCCATCGCCGCTTTTGTTAACTAACAGATATCAATCGGGCAGTCCATGGTGCCCGGAAGTTCCGTTTTTCCACCGGCCGCTGAGGGGCTTGGCTGGTTCCCCGATATGCCCCACTGGTCCCAAAGCGGTGAAGCGTGCTTCACCGCAGTCCCAAAGCACCAGTCCGGAAAAGCCGCCGCTTGGTAAAGTGGAATTCTTCACTTTGCGCACTGCCAATCTTCCAGCATGAGGCCGGGCACGCGTTTGAATTCCGCAGTGTTGTGGGTCACCAGGGGCACGCCGAGGGCAAGCGCCTGGCCCGCCAACATCAGGTCATAGGGACCGATGATTTCACATCGCTGTTCCAAATGCCAGCGGATCCGCGCGGCGTGGGCGGCGGAGATTTCATCGAACGGCAAAAGATGGAGCGGACTAACAAAAGCATCCACTTTGTGACGTTCGGCCGCAGGCTGCCGACACCGTTCAACGCCCGAATACAGCTCGTAGAGGCTGACGATGGAAACACCGCAATCCGCCGGAACGCGTGCCCTCAAGTGCCGCGACACATGTGGATTTCCCCGCATCGCCGCAATGCAGACATTCGTATCCAGCAGATGGGTCATTCGGTGAAGGAGGGGATGGCCGGTGTCGTTCCTTGGGGCGGACGCTTGAAGTTGGCATCGTCGATCCGAATCGTCTCGAAATAGTCACTCGGTCAGACCGTTTCGGTGATCGGTTCAATCAGCACGCCGGAACCCAGCCGCCGGATCGATACTTCCTTTCCCGGCAGGCGAAGATCCTTCGGCAAACGCACCGCCTGACTGCGGCCATTCATGAACAGCGTGGTTGTCATATCCCGTCTATACCGCGTGCCGGGCGGCTTGTCGATGATTTCTTCCGGTTGATGTTTGACGGCCGGGTCATCATCCTCTATCAGATGGGTGTGATTGAAAACTCCCGAGGCTGGATCGAAACCGCTTTGCGGCCGCTGGCGGATCAGGCCGAACTCCGACAGGCTGCCGCAGGGATATTAGAGGAAACGCTTGGAAAATCCCCGGACCAGGCAGCGGAGGCCGTCGCGCGGTGGGAGGCGTTGGATGCGAAGCCCCGCCGCCCGCTGGTGAAATGGATATTGGTGGTTGTGCCGGTTGCGGTATCGGCGTGGGCATGGACGGGCGGGGTGAAGGAGGGTGTTGTTTATTGGCGGATCAACGACATCAACCAAGAGATGTTCAAATTGAGTGGCAACACTTCCAGCAGGGAGGCGCTGGAAAGACGGTATTCACGGCAACTGAATGATCAGGGGCGCTTGCTGATGTTTGGAGACATTACAAAAAACACCCTTTCAGAACGCAAGAAGTGTCTGTGGGACAGTTCGCCTGACAATCCCGGTTATTTCATCGAATACGCGAGTGCTTATCTTACGGGCCACGAATATCAAATGCCACCGGATTTTCTTGAGACCGCGCGGCGCCTCGATCCGGACAACTCATGGTTCACCTATTTGGCCGCCGCCGTCACTCTCAGGGGGGCGGTGGAACCGCAAAGGCAGAGCAAGGCCGCCAGAGATGCCGGTGAAGCGAAAACCTGGACGATTCGTGACCAACGGAAAATGGATGAATTCGTCGCGCTGATCCACCGGGCCAGCGAGCAGGCACGGTTTGATTCCTATCAAACCCGCATGATCAAGGAACGCATTCCGTTCATTCCTCGAGATGATTTCACAGAGTATGTGGCATCGGGCATGGCAGCGGCGGGTTGCCTGCCTGAGTTGCATTTCCAGTTATTGGGAAAGGGAATCTCCGCCAAGGCGGAACAATGTGCCGAACAGGGTGATCGCGAGGGATATCTCCGTTTGCTTGCGGATGTGAAAGAACTGAATACCAAATGGGCGGACAGTGAAACAGGCAACCTCATCGGGGAGTTGGTTTTCGTTTCCTGCCTGACTGCCTCGGTGCCGAATCTGCATGCCGCCGCAGAGAAGCTGGAACTCACCGAAAAAGCCGGACAGTTGAAGGGCCTCGACGAGCGATTGAAGGAACGCCGAAAAGAAGTGCGTGCCCGCCAGAGTGCGGAGTCAGGGGACCGTGCGGAAGCGCGGGCCTCAACCCTGCTTTCTACCAGTTTGATCAACTCCGTGAAATCCCCGCCACCACTCACGGATGACGATTTGAAGCCGGGTCGGCTCACGGAGCATGAGATCCTCTCCCGCGCCTGTTGTCTAACAGAATGGCTGCTCTTTGCGGTGTGCTTGGGGATGGTCGCGCTGTTCCGGTTCCGGCTGCCGGCGGTGGTGAGGCGCTTGGTGCCGCGGATCGGATTGTTGCTTAGACCGGTGGATTTTGCATGGCTGATCGGCGCGGGGATTCTGTTGCCGTATGCCTATATGATGATGATCAACCGGTTCACTCCGTTAGGCGGGCGGGACTGGGGCATCAGGGGCACCCGGATGTATCTCCTGCAGCGGTTCAAAGACGCCATAGCCGATACTGAATGGCGGGACTGGAGTATCTGGTGCATCCGGATCTATCTGCCGCTGGTGCAATTCCTGGGGCTGGCGTTGTTGATGATGGTCGTGCCGGTGTTGGTTGCCCGCTGGCGCTTGGGCCGGCGCATCGCGATGACGGGACCCGGTGGCGGCCGATCATGGTTTGGCTGGTTCGCGGTGCTTTGCACGGTGGTTTGCATTCCCCTGGCCGGATGGATCGCGCCTGAGGCATACCAGCGTGAGATCTATCAGCCGTGGGTGACCGGGCTAATAGCGGTACCAGTGGTGTGGCTGCTGGTCGCATCGCTGCGCGCGCTGATCGGGCGGGACAAGCCGCGGCTGTTATGCCGCGGGGTGATTGCCCGGGCCTTGGTTCCGGTTTATGCTGCGGCGATGTTGCTGCTGGCTGCCGCCGCGCTGGGTCACAAGGCGGCTGAGCGGTATTGGTTCCAGCGCGATACCGTCATGCGGATGGATCCCGCATTCCCGGCGGTGTCGCCCTACGAATACAAGGTGGCCCGGCAAATGCGCGCTGAAATCCGGGAGATTCTGCGCGGGGGGCCGTGATTCTGATAGAACGAGAGGGGCACGGGCGGCCCGCCCAATACTGTCAGGATAGTCGATTCTTGAGGGCCAACGGCCCGGCCCCAAGGCAGCCCAGGGCAGCGCCCTGGGTTCCCGGCAAGCCACCAATTTTTCAAGCCCTGTATGGGCGATCCAATCGCAGGATGCGAACACGCCATCCGTCGGTTAGACCGCCCTTTCAGGGCTCCAAATCATGATGTGACGTTTGAACCCAGGGCGTTGCCCTGGGCTGGCATAGGTCGCCCCTTGCGGGGCTTGAAGATCCTTGGTTCCACTGCCAAGCCCTGCTGCCCAAACCTGACCTGCAACGACTATCCTGACAGTATCGGGCGGGCCGCCCGTGCCCCTCTTGTAAGATGTGACGAATCCCTACGCGGTGACGGCGCCGCGGTCGTCGTTGAGGCCGGATTTTTCGAGGAAGTAATCGTAGCCGCCGGTGTAGCGGGTGATGGTTCCGTCGTTGATGTGGAGGGTGGTTTCGGCGAGGTTGCGGATGAAATGGACGTCGTGGGAGATGAAGACGAGGGTTCCCTCGTAGTTTTTGAGGGCGTAAACGAGCGAGTCGATCGATAGGATGTCGAGGTGGGTGGTGGGTTCGTCCATGAGCAAGAGGTTGGGGGGATCGACGAGGAACTTGACCAGGTTGAGGCGGGATTTTTCGCCGCCGGAGAGGATGCCGCAGCGTTTTTCGACATCGGTGCGGCGGAACAGGAAGGTGCCGAGGATGGAGCGGGCGTCCTCATCGCGGAGGGTGGTGCAGGCCCCCATGACTTCCTCGAGCACGGTGTTATTTTCGTTGAGCGATTCGATGCGGTGCTGCGAGTAGTAGCCGAGTTTGGTGGCGTAGCCGGGGACGCGCTGGCCGGCGTCGATGGGCAGGATGCCGGCCAGGATCTTGAGCAGGGTGGACTTGCCGGAGCCGTTGGGGCCGACGAGCACGATGCGGTCGCCGCGCTCGATGGTGAGGTCGAGGTTCTGATAGATGCGCTTGTCGCCGTAGGACTGGCCGACCTTGATGAGTTCCATGACCTTCTGGTTCGAGCGGGGCGGCTGGGGGAAGGTGAACTTGAACGGTTTGCGCGGGGCGCGGGGTTTTTCGACGCGCTCGAGTTTTTCGAGGAATTTGATGCGGGATTGGACCTGGGCGGCCTTGGAGCCGATCTGACGGAAGCGGTCGATGAATTCCTGGTGGCCCTCGATTTCCTTGTTTTGGGCGCGGTACGCCTGGACTTGGACCTCGTAGCGTTTTTCCCGCTGGTCGAGGAAGGCCGTGTAGTTGCCGGTGTAGGAATTCAGACTGGCGGCGTCCGGATCGATCTCGACGACCGTCTCGATGATGGTATCCATGAAATCCCGGTCGTGGGAAATCATCAGGATAGCCCCGGAATAGTTGAGCAGGTAGCGCTGGAGCCACAACAACGACAGCAGGTCGAGGTGGTTGGTCGGCTCATCGAGCATGAGCAGGTCCGGTTCCATGACCAGGAGTTGGGCAAGGTGGGCGCGCATGACCCAGCCGCCGGAAAACTCGCGGGCGGGCCGCTGGAACTCGTTCTGTTTGAATCCTAGACCGTTGAGGATTTTTTTGGCCTTGGGTTCGAGTTGGTAACCGTTGAGGTGGTTGAATTGGTCCTGGGCCTTGGCGAAATCCGGGTGGGACAGGTCGCCGGTGGCCTCGTGTTTGCGCATGGTGCGCAGGATGCCGATCATTTCCGGGGTGATGCCCATGGCGATTTCGATGACCGTTTCGTCGGTTGGCGTGCCGGATTCCTGGGGCAGGTACCCCGTGATCGCGTAGTCATCGCGCTCGATGACGCCTTCGTCGGGCTGGTCTTCGTCCAGAATCATGCGGAAAAGGGTGGACTTGCCGGCACCGTTCGGGCCGACCAGGGCGACGCGTTCCCCCCAGTTGATGGACATTTCCGCCTCGCGCAGCAGGGTGCGGCCGCCGAGGGTCTTGGTCAGGTGATGGATCGTGAGCACGGGGCGGGTGTAAAGGAGGAGCTCACGAGGAGCAAGAAATTCGGGCCGGGAACGGAATTGTCGTGAAATGAGACGATTGGCCACTATTGCCCTTGACGGGGCGGGGGGCTAACGGGCTTTATAGGGCCGTAGTTCACACCCGCATGCCTCCTTCCACCGCTACCCACTCCCTCATGCCGCGCGGCATGGGCCGCATCGCCTCCCTCATCGCCCTCGCCGTGTTCGCTCTGGGCGGCACCCTGCGGGCCCAGGATTTCGAGGGGAAAACGATTGCCGAAGTGGTCGTCCGCTACACCGGTGCCAAGAACGTGGACGAAACCCTGATGCGCAACCTGATGAGTTCCAAGGCCGGCTCGGCTTATCATGCCGAGAATCTGGACAAGGACATCAAGTCCCTCTACGAGTCCGGCGTTGTGGACGACGTGCGGTTTTTTGCCGAGCCGGTCGGTGATAAGGTGAAACTCATTGCGGAAGTGACGACCCGTCCCGGTCTGGGTGGCGTGGGATTCATGGGCAACACGGTGTTCACTGATCAGAAGCTGGCCAAGGAATCGAAGATGAAAACCGGCGGCACCCTGAGCGACGAGCAAATCCTCGAGGCCCGGCGCAACATCGAGAAGTACTACCAAGGCTATGGTTATCCGGATGTCACGGTGACCCACCGCATCCAGGCGTCCAGCCAGTCAGGGTTGTCCGACCTGATATTCGTGATCGACGAAGGCCAGAAAAACGAGATCCGCAAAATCCGTTTTGAGGGCAACCATGTGTTCACCGATGCCGAGCTGCGCAAGGAAATGAAAACCAAACCGAAGGGCTGGTTCTCTTGGCTGACCAAGTCCGGACGCATCGAGTCGAACCAGTTGGATACCGATATGGATGCGATCCTCGACTACTACCGGAGCCGCGGTTACCTCCGTGCGAGCAGCCCGGGCATCCGCCGCGAACCGGTGAAGGACGGCCGGGTGGACTTGGTCATTCAGATTTCGGAAGGTGAGAAGTACACGGTTTCGGGCATCGGTTTCTCCAAGATGACCGTGTTCAAACCCGAGGAACTCTATCCCAGCCTCACCCTCAACAGCAACAACGCGTATTCCTCGAAGAAAATGCGCGCCGACATCACCATGATCCGCAGCTTCTACGGCTCCCGCGGATACGCCGATGCCGTGGTCACGCCGGACATCCGCGACGCCGGCCCCAACCGCGTCTCCATCACCTACCGCATCACCGAAGGCAACCGCTTCCGCGTCGGCAAAGTCAACATCTCCGGCAACACCAAAACCAAGGACAAGGTGATCCGCCGCGAAATCCCGCTCAAACCGGGTGACCAATTCAACACCGTCGAACTCGAAACCACCAAATCCCGCCTCCAAAACCTCCAGTATTTCAGCGACGTCCAAGTGACCGGAGCCCCTAGCAGCACCGCCGGCTACCGCGATGTCAATATCCTCGTCGAGGAAAAGGCGACCGGCTCCGTGGGCGTCGGCCTGGGCTTCAGCTCTATCGACAGCCTGGTCGGCTTCGTGACCCTCGAACAATCGAACTTCGACCTGTTCCACCCGTGGAATTTCACCGGTGGTGGTCAGCGCTTCGCTTTGAACCTCAAGGCCGGCTCCCAACGTTCCGAGGCCAGTATCTCGCTCACGGAACCTTGGTTCATGGACCAGCAACTCGCCCTGGGCGGCGAATTGTTCTACCGGCAATCCAACTATTACAGCGATTATTACGACCAGACCAATATCGGTGCCGCCATCTCGCTGCGCAAACCGCTCGGCTCGAAGAGTTCTATCAAATTCGAGTATCGCCTCGAGAAAGTGAAGATCGACTCGAGCGTCAAGGACTCCGACTACGGCGGCACCGGCGCCCAATCCCAGCTTTCCCAGGAAAATATCGGCGGCGACTTCATGCGCAGCGCGATGACCGTGAACTATGTGTATGACAGCCGCGACAGCAGCATCCAGCCCCGCAGCGGCCACAAGGTCGATATCGGCCTCACCTACGCCGGCCTGGGAGGCGACGTCAATACCTTCACCCTCTCCGCACAAGGTCAGAAATATTGGAACCTGAAATGGGATACGATCCTGTCCGTCAGCGGCGAACTGGCGTTTGTGGACGGCATCAACGGTAATGTCCCGATCTTCGAACGGATGTTCCTCGGCGGCGGCCGCACCCTCCGCGGTTTCAAATTCCGCGATGTCGGCCCGCGCGATACCGGCTACACCAACGATGTCTATGGTGGCAATTCGCTCGGTTACGCCTCCCTCGAATACACCGTGCCCATCATCGAAACCGTGCGCGCCGCTGTGTTCACCGACGCCGGTTTTGTCAATGCCGCCAGCTGGGATCCCAGCCCCGCCAACCTCTACAGCGACGTCGGCATCGGCATCCGCCTCAAACTGCCCATCAGCCCGCTGCCCCTGGCCCTCGACTATGCCGTCCCGATGTCATCGCCCGATCCCAAAGCCGACAAGGGTGGCCAGTTCAATTTCTATCTGAACTATCAGTATTGAGAAACGCGGACGTTTCCGGATAGGAACGGTTCGCTGCATGCCGCCTTGAAAGGCGACACTCCATCGGCAACACTCCGGGTATGCCAGCCGTTTTCCTGGATCTGCTCATCATCGGGGTGTATTTCGCGATCCTGGTGGGGATTGGCGTGCATTTCAGCCGCCGCAACCTCAATGTGGCGGACTTCGCGCTGGGCGGACGCTCGATCCCGTGGTGGGCGGTGCTGGCGTCGATCCTCGCCTCCGAGATCAGCGCGGGCACGTTTTTCGGCACGCCGGGCGAGGGCTTCCGGTTGCGCAATTACACCTACGCGCAGCTGATGGTCGGATATCTGTTAGCCCGGGTGGTGGTGAGCGCGGTGTTCATCCCGGCGTATTATAAACACAACGTGGTGAGCATTTACGAGTTCCTCGAGTTGCGCTTCGGGCCGCGCACCCGGCGGGTGGCGAGCGTGGTGTTCCTGCTGACGCGCTCGCTGGCGAGCGGCTCGCGGCTGTGGGTGCCCACCTTGCTGCTGGTGGTGGTGTGGAACCGGTTGCATCCGGCGGCACCGTTGGGAAATTGGCAGCAGTTCTGGTTCACCGGCGCGGCGCTGGTGGTGATCAGCCTGCTGACGGCGGCCTACACGGCGGTGGGCGGCATCAAGGCGGTGATCTGGACGGACGTGCTGCAGATCGCCGTGTTGTTCGGTGCGCTGGGCTTTTCGGTCTGGTATTTGTTAGGGCACATTCCCGGTGGCTGGGCGGGCGCGAAGGAGCATCTCAAGGGGCCGCGCGATCTGGTGTTGTGGCAATGGCAGGGGGATGCGGCGGCGGTCACACCGTGGGGCAAAATCAAGAGTGTGTTGGCCACCGAATACACCGTGTGGGCGGCGCTCTTCGGCTCGTTGTTCGTGACGCTGGCCACCCACGGCACCGACCAGGACATGGTGCAACGCATGCTCACCGCGAAAAACCAACGGCAAAGCGCGGCGGCCACCATGCTCTCAGGCTTGGCGGACATCCCCGTCACGTTCTCGGTGCTGACCATCGGCATCCTGCTGGCGGTTTACTATGGGCATGTGGTCAACGACCCGCATTTGCCGCTGGCGGCCGGCCAACCGGACAACACGCGGATCTTCCCGTATTTCGTGGTGGACGTGATGCCCGGCGGGCTGCGCGGGTTGGTGGTTGCCGGGGTGTTGGCCACCACGATGGGCTCGCTGGGCACGGCGATGAATTCGCTGGCTACCAGTTATTGCCGGGATTTCCATTTCCGCTGGTTCAGGACGCCGGAGGATGATGCCGCGCGGGTGCGCCTGATCAAGCTGGCCACCGTGGGCTTCACGCTGGTGCTGATCCTCGTCGGGTTGGCCACCGCGTTTGTCAAAGCCCACAACCCGGATGTCAGCATCATCAGCATCATCCTGGGAAGTTTCGGCTACACCTATGGCTCGCTGTTAGGAGTGTTCATGGTGGCACTCTTCACCCGCAGCCGCGGCAGCGATGCCGGCAACCCGCTCGCCATGGCCGCAGGCGTGATCGCGGTGGCCATTCTCAGCGACCTCCCCAACGACCTCTGGCAAATGCTCGCCGGATCCCCACTCTATGCCAACCCCGCCTGGCTGCCGGTCATCGAATTCCCGTGGCGCATCCTGGCCGGCACGCTGGTGACCGTTGCCATCGCCCTCTGCTTCAAGACTCCGCACTGCCTAAGGGAACGCAGGCGCTGAAAAATCAGTGAAACACGCTTTTTCAAGTCCTTGCCCGCCGCCAATCCCCAATCCGAAAATTTCCCGCGCCATGATTCCGCCGTGGGAGAAATCAGTGACAGAATCGTCACCATGTGACTGATTGTTTTTCAATCGCATCTGGCAAATCGCCAAAATTCGCGGTGAGAATGCTTCGGAAAATCGAAACAATTCCAAGGTCAAGTTTTTTTATCTCGCAGCCGTGGAACCCTTGTGGAATAGGGTATGCCACGATCGGCTGTTAGACGGCCGGAAAAAAAAATTCCATGTCTGGATTTGATGTCGCAGAGTGTCCGCCGCGTCGCGATACGCCACTTGTGCGAGTGGGTCGGGACGGGCAGCAGAAACCTCCCCACCGGATTGACTAACAATGGAACCCGCAGCCTTGGCGCAACATACGATGGCAGATGGAAGCGGACAATATCCTGAGACGGGTGAGGGTTGGTTGGAGGTGTGTGAAGCGTTGCGCGGGTCGGTGGGCGAGGATGCGTTCCAGCGCTGGTTTCGTTGCGCCGGATGGGCCGGTGAGGAGAACGGTATCGGCACGGTCACCGTGCCCGGGGAAATCCATCAGGTGTGGATCGAGACCAACTATCTGCCCGAGTTGACGATGGCGGTGAACCGGATTTTCGACGGTGTGCGCGAGGTCACTGTCGTGGTCGCCGAGAACCTGGGTCTGCCGCCGGCAGCGCCCAATGGTCATGTTCCTCACACACCGGCGCATCCGCGACGCAACAAGACCGTTACCCTGGAAGGCGAGGCCCTCGAACGGCGCATCAAGATCGCGGGACTCAACCCGGTCTTCACCTTCGCGAGTTTCGTGGTGGGTTCCAACAGCCAGTTCGCCCATGCCGCCTGCGAGGCGGTGGCTAACAAAACCAGCATCGGCTACAACCCGTTGTTCATTTACGGTGGTCCCGGTCTAGGCAAGACCCACCTGATGCAGGCCATTGGCCAGGAGATCCTCCGCCGCCGACCGGAATCGCGCGTCATCTATCTGACGTGCGAGAAATTCACCAACGAGTTCATTGATGCGGTGCGCCGGGGCGATCTGGAGAAATTCCGCCGCCGTTACCGCAGCACGGACGTGATGTTGAT